>Ga0126342_10009563_pt1 | contig 17375 bp, 15 predicted proteins | sample Cyp1metagenome_FD_92528 | JGI IMG/M metagenome (GOLD analysis project Ga0126342, IMG submission 92528) | Coral microbial communities from Lord Howe Island, Old Settlement Bay, Australia - Cyphastrea 1 metagenome | ecosystem: Host-associated > Invertebrates > Cnidaria > Coral ... | reverse complement strand
TGCCCACTGCATGCGGAAGTTGGCGAAGAGTTGGCAAGGCGGAAGTGGACATGGAAGTGGATGCAAAGGTGGTGGAGGAGAAGCTGGAGGAGAGGGAGGAGGAGGAGAAGGAGGTGGAGGATGGATAAAATCTAACCCTCACCTGGCAGGTGGGGAAAAAACATGTCATTATTTAATGTTAAAATGACAAATGACAAGACTCAACTTGAACTGTGAATCAGTGAAGGTCAGATCAGCTAGATGTCCCAGCGGTCACAACAGCTGGTTTGATTTTCAGCCTCTTCGATTTGGCAGAGACAGCTCGCATAGATGCCAAGTCCAGCTTTGCCATCAGCTACTTGAAGAAGTGCTCTTTAGTGTCTGTTGGCCGTTTGAATCGGGATGGTGGTGGATTTTGCTACTTGTCTGATCACAGAAGACTTAAAGTGGAAGGCTCAGGAGTCGTTGACATTCAGAGCTTCATGGTCAATGATCCTGACATTCATCGGAACGTCATGACTGCCTTTCGTAAACTGTGGGATGACATGAAGGAGCCAGGTATTATTTCTTCTGAGTTCACTGCTGCCTCCTTCATTGACCTGACAATCTTCCTGGCAAAGTGCGTCAAGTTCAAACGAGACAGAAAAATGAAGACACTGAGCTCAAATGGGCTATCCCTGAGAAATTTGCTGCGCAATGCTGTTGTGAAGTTTTTAGCGGCTTCACTTGATGTGGTTGTGATGCAGGCTCAATTGGCTGGAGACCTCGAAGAGCGGGAGATCCCATCTCGAGGCAAGAAGAGATCAAGTTCATCAAGGCAGCTTGCAGCCTCTGACAATGCTGATGATGGTGAAGGTCCCAAGCTCCGGAAGGGTCGAATTTCCGTAGAAATTGGCACCATTTGGAACATGGTCGATCATGCCAAGCAGATCGGAGTGTCTTTACCAGTGTATCTGCAAACGCAGGAAAAACAGAAGCATGGAGGGTGCCATGGTCAGGCTGCTCAACTTTGGATTCGTAAAATCCACAACATGTATGTCAGTCGAGCCACCTTGGGCTTTAGAGATTGCGAACACCTCAACTTGATTGCTGATGCTTCCCGTTTCTCGGGTCGGGACACTCTCATTGGCGCTGCTTGGAGCCCGGAGAGTGGTGTGGCCGCATATGTCAACAATCAATTCTTGCGCAGTGGCAAGTTGATTGGACCAGGGGACTTCTTACTTGATGGCACGATCGAGGTTTTGGCTGCACAGCGCAAAGTTGAGCGTCAGGCAGCGTACTGTTTATTACAGGCCCTGTCAAACCAAATAAAACATCTCACAGGAGGAAGCAAAACAATTTGCAGTTATGATTACGCTGGCACTGACTTGGAGCTTGCGCTCTTGAACTTGACTCCTGGTCACCTTCGTGTTGTGACCAATGATGGCAATGGTGCAATTCGAGACATCTTTGTGCAGGACAAAGACAAAAACACGATCAGGAAGATTGATTTGTCAATGGCTCACACTGCCAACATCCTGACGCTGGGCATGGACCAGGGCACGTCGGGGACAGCACTTGCTGGCTTCATTTGTGGCACCAGCACCCACCTCATCCACTTCACATGGGACCCATACCACCGGTGCTCTCGTGACATGCGGCTGGCCACAAGCATGAAGACAATTGCTGCATCCGACACCAGAACCCGCATCAAATTGAACTTGCATCAAGCCCATTTGGCGTCCACGTATTTGTTTTCAGTCAACTACAAGCCATATGGCAACGCTGGATGGCACCAGTCCAAACTGGAACTGGTGGAGCATTTCATGTCAATGGAGGATGAGGACTGACAAACAGTTGATAGACAGTTGATAGACAGTTGACGTTGATAGACAGTTGATATATCCAGATAGACAATTTGACATTTATAAGTTTATTATAATTACTCGTCTACTTCGAGTTATCCCCATGACATTTGTACGTTTTGTTGCTGGCAAATCTTCTGGCATTCTATCTGACATATCTTCTGGCATTCGATCTGGCATTCTATCTGGCATATCTTCTGGCATTCTACCTGGCATATCTTCTGGCATACCTTCTGACATTCTATCTGGCAAATCTTCTGGCATTCTATCTGGCAAACATTCTGGCACTTTATCTGGCATATCTTCTGGCATTCTATCTGACATATCTTCTGGCATTCTATCTGGCAAATCTTCTGGCATTCTCTCCGGCATACCTTCTGGCATTCTATCTGACATATCTCCTAACATTTTATCTAGCATATCTTCTGGCATTCTATCTGGCATATCTCATGGCATTTTATCTGGCATATCTTCTGGCATTCTATCTGGCCGTTGAGGTCCAGCGGTGCACACTGGGCTGGGCAGGTCCCAGGCTGAGGTCCGGCAGTGCACACTGAGCTGGGAAGGTCCCAGGTTGAGGTCCAGCGGTGCACACTGAGCTGGGCAGGTCCCAGGTTGAGGTCCAGCTGTGCCCACTGAGCTCGGACGTTGGAGAAGAGCTTGGCGAAGTTTTGGCAAGGCAACAGTGGAGGTGGAAGTGGAGGCAGAGGTGGTGGAGGAGATGCTGGCGGAGGAGGAGCAGGAGGAGGATAGCTAGCCGAGGAGGAGAACAACTCTGATAAAATCTAACAACCCTCACCTGGCAGGTGGGGAATAATCAAAATATCTCTTATAAATTATTACAAATAAATATGTCTCAGAATCCAAACACAGCTTACACTCTCTATTGCTTTCTTGCTTGGACCATCTTGGCACACTAACTTTGCTTGGAGGAATCTCCTTTGTTTGCAGAGTACAGCGGCTTGATTTCCCTTGACATGGGCGGTGTGCCAATTCGATCTCAAGCTGACATGAGGGAAGTTTTTGAATCATTGGTCGACCAGCTGAAGAGTGCTCAATGCAAGCTTGCTCCTGTCAAGACATCAAGGTGGTTCTCGTGGCACGACACATGCCATGCGCAGATGCGCGAATGGTGGGCACTCCGGATGATGCTCCTGCATGAGTTTCCAGACGAAGTCATTGTGGATGACACTAGCAAGGGCTGGGCTTCTTTGCGCAGTGATGCTGGTGGCTTGAAATTAGCTTTGCACTGCACAACCTGGAGAACGTGGTTATCAGTGAATGTGCTCTACATTGGTGGGCAGCCGTTGTGGTCCTGGTATTCGAACTTGGTGAAGAAAGTCAAGTCCCCGGAACAAGGACTTGCTCAGTTGATCTCTTTGGCTTCGAACAAGTGGCAAGAAGCACAGCAAGTCATGGACTTGGTGGCCCTCTTCAGCAACAGTGAACAGTTTGACAGGATCCAAAATTACTTGGCGATTTCGCCGAAACATTTGGGTCCTGATGCAACCTGCAACTTCGCATCTTTTGTGGAGGAGCTTTTTCATTATGTCCTCAGTTTGCTTGAGAGACGGTCGAGCTCATTGAGCAAGCATAGCTGTCCGCCAGAGGTGTACAGCACATTGCTGTCCGAGAATGACGATGATGTCCAAAGAACTTTGGGTTTGTTGATGGGTGACTGGCAGCACTTTCTGAAAGTGCAACAATCCCGTGGGAATCAATTGTTGTCTGCCGACTTGCAAAGCTCAGTGGATCCAACTGTTCGATTGGTGTATCAACTATGCGAGGTTGGTCGTCACGATGGTGCCAAAAGAATCTTGAGATCACTGCTTTATGTGCTCCCCGACACGAAGCTGATCGAGGACGTGCACGGCAAAGTGCGAAATGATGCACGTCTCAACACCAACAAGCGTCAAACGTTTGCACAGGTGCAGCAAGTGATCCGAGACAGTGATGCTTTTGAATCACGTGGGATCAACCATCCGGCCAAACTGCAGAAAAGTATCTTCCAATCCCGATGGAAGAAAACAAAGGGAGGTCAGAGCTGGAAAGCTTCTTTTGTCCCCAAGACAGAAAAATTGCCCGAGAAGTATGGACGTATCCTTGGCACCAAATGCTGGAACACAATTTCGGAAGAGTTGCTGCATCGATCAGCGGCTGCGTGGGAACTTTTGCGCTTCCACACCAAGCACTCGATTGCCTCCAAGCTGAATGACACTTGGTGTGGTTGATGACTGACAAATGACATTTTTTTTTTTGTTATAACTTTAAGCCTTGAATAACAACATATATCAATATATCTAACTCTGGTCCTGACTGAGGATGCGCAGCTTTGCATCATCCTGCATCCAGGGATGGTGTTTCGTACCTTGCTGCAGATCACACCAGAGGATCCTGACCCGGAGTCCATCTTCTTATGTGTTGCCAACCTAGATTGGGGAGTGCTAAGCTGGCCTCTGGTTCAACTGGATGATGGTCTTCTGGAATTGGATCGGGCAGGCAGTTTGCGGTGGCATTTTGTCTTCAACTTGGAGTGTCATGAAGCATGCGTTGCTGAACCTGTTTTCAGTGCTGACAAGATTGTCTTGAAAGCAGTTGAACAATGGCTACCAGCTTGCCAATGCATGATTGGTGCTTATTCTGCTGACATTGTCTTCAGGAAGTTGGTGACGCTGGCAGAACTTGGGTTCAACGTGAAGAATGGCAAGTCTTTCTCACGGCCTGACCTGTTGAAACAGATCGCCTTGGGCGCTAGCAAAGGTGATGCAGACTTTGCCCAGGCAGTTGTGGAGCAGGAAGAGGCATCCAAAAAGAAACGGTCCAAAGTTGTCAATCACCATACCGAAGCTGGTGGAAGTCAGTTTGCAAACCTCTTGATGGAAAACATGGACAAAGAAGATGCGAAGGAGTTTGCAGATGAGTTCAAAAGGCAGGAAAAGATGGTTACTAAGAGGAAATGGCAGAAATGGAAACAAGACGCTGATGATGAAACTTGGCTGGTTTATGTAACATGCTTTCACTGTGGAAGTCATCTGTCTGTCAGACAATCATTTTAAAAAACCCAGACAATATCATATCAGAAAAGTATTTTGATTCCAGGAATAAATATACTTTGACATTTGAGCAAATTTTGATTCTAGTAAGTGACCAGGTTGGATTTCCAAATTCATGACAAGTGAGTCAGGTTCAAAAGGCGAAACGCCTGGCCAAGAAAGCGAGGGCAAAGGCAAAGTTTGACAAAACGCAGCAGAAAGGCAAAGGCAAAGGACGTGGGCGAGGAAAAGGGCGGGGCAAAGGCAAGGCAAAAACCAAGCAGACTGACAGTGAGGCTGAAGAAGTCAAAGCTGAAGAGGCTGAACCTGAAGAAGTCAAAGCTGAGGATGCTGATGACTCAGAAAGCCCCAGAGTCAAGAGAAGATTGACCTATGATGGCGGCTTTGACGATTCAGACAAAGGAGACAAAGCTGAGGGCCCTGCTCCTGTCACTCCTGAAATTGTTGGACAGCTTTCGACTCCTGGCGCTCCTGAAGTCTTCGGCGATGCCGACATCTTTGGCGAAGTTGGTGACATTTCTGGTGACAAGAACGATGACAAGTTTGACAAGGACAGTGGCTATAGCCCCAGCATTGAGGACCAACTTGTTCCTGAATCGCTGAACCCTTGTACTTTAGAGCCTGTCGCAGAGGCTCTTCCTGAAAACCCTGTCGCAGAGGCTCTTCATGAAAACCCTGGCGGGCAAAGCGCTGCATCTTCTGGAGATCCAATGGTGCCTTTCAGAGGTGGTGGTGCCGGTGGGCCCAGTGGGCCAAGAGGGCCAAACCAACATCACACACCAGACACTCTGGCATCAGTTTCGCCTCCTGGATCTTCCATTTTGCTAAACTGTGTCTTGGCCATCGTTTTGGCATGTTTTGGCAAAGTTTATGATGACAACTGATGACAACTGATGAAGTGTGACATGACAGTGACATCATTTTCTGTTCAATCAAACCATGATTATTTGTCAACTGGTGGCAGGCAATGATCACAGATGGATCGTGAATTTCCCCCAACTTGAACTGCGGAGCAAGTCAAAGTCCTTTGACAAGAGCTCTGAGAGCAGCTGGGTTGGGATGCTGAAATTCATTCACAAGTATGCCTGGGATCAATGGAACACCTATTGTGACAAGCATGGCAACTGAACTAGTAAGTTAGCAAATTTTCATTTTTGCAACTTAATTTGGGTTTGCTTTGGGTTTGTGAGTAACAGTTCTAAACTGGTTTGACCTTGTTGCCTAGGCGATCGGTTCACTTTGCCACCTGACAAAGTTCAAACACCTGGAGTGCTGCCGGACACACTTGTTGAATCGCTCCGGCAACAAATGCGTGATTTACCGGCCAAGAAAAAGTATCCTCCCAAGCCCAAGGCTGGTGAGGCGGCGGTCGGTGAGAAAAAGGACAAAAAGAAGAAAGACAAAAAGAAAAAGAAAAAGAAGGACAAAAAAGGGTCCGAATGAATGCTTCAATTTTCCTCTCTTGATGTGATGCGCTTGTCGACTGGCTGAAAAAGATTTTGCGGCAATGGCAACCATTGACTCAAGATTGAATCAATGAGGTCATCATGAATGAATGAGTCATGAATAAATATTTTCACGTCACATCATTGTCATTTGTCGTCAGCACTCACTAGTTGGCTGAGGTGTTCCAACTGTTGTCTTTTGTCGTCAGCACTCACCGACTGATGACTTGCCATGGCCCCAGGTTCGCTCACTGTATAGGTCTACAAAACAGCAAGAGATTATGATTGCAAGAGTGGCTCACTCTCAGTGTCAGTGTCACTGAGGCTCAAGTCACACATGAGGACAAATGACAGTAAAAACCACCAGACCAATTACAAATATCAAAAATAATAATATCTGACAATTAGTATATATTACTTATATACTGATTACTACCTGGTCTTATGTCAATCATTGACATCACCCTGGCAGAACTGTGACACCATCGATCCAAAGATGATGTCGTCCATGATGATTCCAATCATGGTGATGGCAAACTCTGCCCCTACTGGCACTTTTGTGAAAGTGAAGAAGGTCAATCGGAAACAGAGAAGAAGGTGCAGTAGACACGGGACATCGTCTACAAGTACAGCTGATGATGTGAGTGTGGAGCCAACCCACAGTGCCTCAGGTGAAACTTTAAACCAGGCCATGACTGAAAGCCACACTGGTCACCATGAGCTAGCAGAGGAAATTCATGAGGCATGTCACCGAAAGTTGATGGACTTTTTGGAATGGGCAACTTTTCCAATCACATCGTTTCTTGTCAGATTTCATGTTAGCAAGTTTTGTTTTTGAAATTTGTGTATTGATTATTGCGTTTTTGGCATTTCGCTTTGAAGGGTTGTCTTTGCACTCAGTCTGACATGCTGCGATCCTCAACCGCTTTCAGGCTCAATGACATGCTCACTACAAACCTTGTTTCGTTGGAGCACAACATCAACAAGTTCTTGCTCTTGGACCAGCAGATCAATGATGGCCACATTTTCAATGTGTGGCCTGCCATTCTCTCAATGTGTTACCCGTTCTTGGCCCACAAGCACCTCCGTGACTGCTTGATCATTGTTGTGTTGAGAGGTTGGCACAACAAGGTGAAACTCAATGCGTACCACTTTGTTGAAGTGTTTGCTGGATGTGCAAACCTTACACTTGAACTGCTCAGAGGCGGCTACCGTGGCAGCGCATTTGACATTGTCTTCGAGTCGTGCCACAATGCACTGAGTCGCAACGGGTTGCGATTGCTTTTGGATGCGATCACCAGCCTCCGAGAGGGAGGACTTGTTTGGATTGCAACTCAATGCAGTTCGTTTGTCGTCCTTTGTCGACACCAGTCCCAAAGATGTGAAGCCAATGGCTTTCTTGGGAATACCCAACGGCCGCTGGGCAACCATTTGATGGAGATATCATGTATCTTGTTTTTGGTGGCCCACCTTGTGGGGTTGCATGTGGTGATCGAACAACCAGTTTCATCCGTGATGCCACTCTGTCGATCGATGAGATCTGTGCTGGAGGTGACAACTTCAAGGAGATTCAGTACGTATATGGGCTCATTCAACGGGCCCTCAGTGAAGCCGCTCCAGCTTTGGAGCCCCTGGCCAAAGGTTGCCCTTCTTGAGAGAGAAAAACCGGTAGGAATTGTGACCGACCCACTGGTGATACACCATGGGGATCAATTCACCGGCTGTAAAGATAAGTTGGCTGAGTCCCAACAATATACATGTGAATTTGGACAGGCGGTCATGGAAATTTGCAAAACTGAGTGGTCTAGCTAAGTTGCCACTGAGTGTCAATTAATTTGGGCTGTGCAGCCTGGTAGTCGCTTGGCATGATGAGACAAATGAACTATCATGTTTTAGCGTTCTTTGATGTGAGTTGACAAGCACTGCACAGTCTGATCAATGCTGCAGGGTGTTGATAGCAGACTTCAATGGGAGATCAAAACAGGTGCCTTCAGTATAGCCACTCAAGTAATTTGAAAAGATCACACCCACATGTCACTGAAACATACTGAAGCCATATTGTTGGTTTGATGTTTTTGGAATGTTTTTTTTGCGCCGAGGCCCAGTGAAGATGAACGACATTGGTGGGCTTTTGGGTGGCGCACACTAGCGCACACTTGCGAAACTGGTCACGTGAAACTTGTTCAGTGGTATAGTTCTCAGCAACTTTGGGTTGATGTTCACCACTTTCCCAACTGCATATGGAATACCTAAAAATACCAAAAAAGCCTAAAAATGCAAAAATATGCAAAAAAATGCAAAAAAAAGATTTTAAAATATAAAAGAAGAAAAAACAAAAATTTAAATGAAAAAAATGTTTAAAACTAAAATAAAATAAAATAAAAAAACAAAAAAAACATTAAAAATACTTTTTAATACACCCCCCCCTCTGATCTATTCTGGTCTGATCTGTTACTGAGAATTTTTTTAGTGAGTAAACTAACATAGATGTGGGTTGCAACACCATCTGCAATATGGATTTTCCACATCGATGTTAGATGGATTATCCAATTAACCATGGTATAAACCATTAATATAAACCATTATACCATTAGTATACCATTAGTAAACCATGGTTTATCAATTTTCCATGTTAGTTTACACTACGACTGGATTTTAGCATCCCACTTGGGGATATAAACCATGAGCATAACTGGCGCTGTAAACTAAAAACCATCTACATCCGTGCGGCAGCCCCAAGTAATCCTCTCATCCATAGTTTATAAACCAAAAAGAATAGACCTATCTACCATAAACTCTAGTTTATTGGAGTTGTAAGAGTTACAATTCCGCTGCCTTGACTTTATGGTAGGTATATCTATAATTCCTATGGTTTAGTAACAATTCTAACCCAGTAGATATAAACCATAGTAATCCAACTAGATATAACATATGATAACCGTATATAGATATATCTATAGATCTCAATTATCTATAAATTATATGATGTCTATAAATTATTAAATATACACATATAAAATAGATCAATAATATATCTAGATATAACAGATCAATAATATATCATTGTTATATCCGTTATTATTATTGATTTTTTTAAATCTGTTAAATAAAATTATTGATCTATTATATATGTTATATATGTTATGATTATTGGTCAATTATTATAATAACCCAATATATCTATATTATAATAATATATAATAAACTATATTTAAATATTAATAATTAAATGATATCTATATTTATATGTATTATTATATGAACTCTCTCTCTCTATATATAAATATATATATAACATCTATATATCTGGATAAATCGTAATATTTCACTAACCTGAATAGTTTGGCCATTTCGTGGATGATTCCCCATCTGAACCATGATTCCAGTGAGGGAGAACAGTGAGGTCCTTACAATTTGCCCAGAGATATATATATACATATACATACATACGTATATATACTGGTTGGTGGTTTCAGATTGGCTTCAACCCCTCTGAAAAATATGAATTCGTCAGTTGGGATGATGACATTCCCAAATGAATGGAAAAATAAAATTCATGTTCCAAACCACCAACCAGATATATATGATATATAACCCTTTTTTAGTGAACTCAACGGATAATTCCCAACGATCTCAGGTGCTCCGCGCCCCGCGCCTGCGCCTGTCCTGGAATCGAAGCAATGAGGCCCCCAACAACGGCCACAGACCCTCGGGGTTCAGCCTCGGCTGTGAGTTTTAGCTGGTTATTTTGGGGGGGAACATCGGGATTTAAGTCGCAAAACCCAGGATTTTTAGGATTTACCTAGCCAAAATGGTTATTTATAGGAGTTGACTAGCAAGAATTTGGTGATTTATAGTTAGTTTAATTTAGTTTAGCTGATTCAAGTTGATTTAGGATACCTGTAAGTTGATTCATATAATCCAATAACGATTGGGTTTATGATAGATATTTTGAACCAAATAAAGGGCTGAACAAAAACCAACCTTCACAGAACTGGGGGGCTCACCTTGTAGCCCATCTGGCGGATCAGGTTGGAATACCGGTATGGTCCAGGAATAGGAAAAAAACTAAGGGAACATCATCCAAAACTCATGCCTTTTTCATTCATGGAGCGTACTCTATGATGCAACTTCACTTTCGTCAGTATGTGGCTTCATTGATATAAGATACCAGTATATAGGGGATCTATCCCAACACATGCTGGTTTTCGCTATGGTCCTAGCATGTGCTAGCCAGCAAAACGAAATCAGTTTTTAAAACACACATCAACAAATACATGGAAAAAACAATCCCCAATTCACGCAACAAAACTTTCTAAATGGTCCCATTGTAGTACCCCGGGAATTTCCTACATCAATCTTAACTATTTGCGATACTTATAATCCCGTCCCCCTATTACTAAACCCCACCAAATAATAAAAACTAGGGCCCATCTCTAATTTGGAAAATTTAAGGTTGGCCAATTTGACTTTTAATTGATCCCCTTTAGAAAACAATTTAAAAAATAAAACTACTATTTGTGGGTTTCCCCCCCTAATAATAAAAACTAGGCAACCCCGAGGTGTTTTTATTAGGGTCCATCCGGAAATAGTTTTTTTCATTAAGGGTTTAAAATCATTATTACGGTCCGCTTCGAATTTCACTTTTTGGCAATATTTTACTTGCGTTATAAAAGGAACATTAATTGATTTTGAAATCACAAAAAAATGTTTTTTTTGAATTACGGGTTTAAATTTATACTTAGGGTCCGCTTCGAAATCCAATTTTTGGCAATATTTTAATGTTATAAAAGGAAGTTTAATTGATCTTGAAATCGGAAAAAATAGTTATTTTACTAAGGGTTTAAACCCTAATAATAAATACACCCCTAATAATAAAAACTACCTGAGGTGTTTATTATTTGGGGAGGTTAGTATTAGGGGGAAGGGATTATATCAACATAATGGGGCATAACTATTATATGTCGGATATCCCATGTGTGTATATATATAATATACTGTACACATATATTCTGAAAATATAACATGTATATATCCCAGTATTTGTATATATTATTCTTTATACCCGGTCAAGGGATGGAGACCGAGACGAGACCCGCACGACTGCACCACGTAGGGCCGATCCCTGGCACAACCAGATCCCACCGATCGCGAATTGAGCAGTGCTAAAAATCCCTCTGTCATTCCATTACTGGTTGGTTAAGAATGGGATTCCCCATTTTTGGATTCCTATAATCTTCAATATGGTGGGTAGTTATAAATCTACCCTTTGGAGTTATGTTCATCAAGCTGGCTATCAAAAAACGGGTGCCTTAACTTGTAGTTCACATGCTTTCCAGATGGTGTGTAAACCCCATGAATACTACAGCTAGATCCCATAAACCCAAACGTTAACAAAGTTATTTGCGTCAGCTTAGCCTAAACGAGGGCCTCACCTTGGGTCAATATGATATTATGTGCCCCCAATGTGAGCATACCAATAGTACCACACAAGGCGGTGGCTGAAGTTTCAAAGATAGGAAACCTACAGGAGAGGTCAATTGTTGTGATGCGTGGATGGCAGAGCAAACCCACTGACGGATCGACAGGTGGCTGAGGCTGTGAGTCTCTCTCTCTCTCTGTCTATATCTAACTATCTATCTGTCTGCCTATCTGTCTATCTGTCTATTTGTCTGTCTATCTACCTGTCTATATGTTTATCTGTCTACAGTATCTATCTATACACTACAGTATCTATACAATATCTATACAGTATCTATAGAGTATCTAGACATTATCTATCTTTTTATCTATCTGTCTGTCTGTCTATCTGTCTATCTATCTATCTATCCATCTATCTATCTATCCATCTATCTATATTTCTATTTATCGATCTATCCATCTATCTATCTATCTATCTATCTATATATATATATAAAATCTATCTATCTATCTATCTGTCTGTCTGTCTGTCTGTCTGTCTGTCTGTCTGTCTATCTGTTTTTCTGAAAGGAAGCAATTATGCGAGACCTCAAAACATGTCTTGCCGAACGAAAATTTCCCGCCGGAGGGTACGGAGGGAGGATCATTCCACGAATCGTGAGTGGTGAATAACCATGGCTAGTACCCTCTGGTAAACATACAAAAAACTATGGAAAATCACAATTTTTATGGGTAAATCCTGCACTATCCATGGCCATGTTCAATAGCTTTCTGTATGTTTACCAGAGGGTAAGTCCCCCGATCCTTGGGCTATCCCATGTATAAGTGGGTGAACCAACCCAAGGGAACCTAACTACTAAGGTCGACGATCCTCCAAATATCCCTATATTGTATCCCCATTTGGTTCATAACTTCGGCATATCTGGGGATATATTTGGTTCATAACTATGAAATATCAACCTTTGGGTCATAACTTATCTGGTTGGTGGTTTCAATCCCTCTGAAAAATATGAAAGTCAGTTGGGGTGATTATTCCCAACTGAATGGAAAAATAAAATTCATGTTCCAAACCACCAACCAGTTATCCATATCATGGGACATTTGCTTCGTGCGTAAGTCCCCATTTCTATACATTCTCTCCTTGCCAGTCAGGATTCCCACGATGCTTGGTGATCCTCCATGTATTCTGTGGTAAAGCCAGTAGTAAAATCATCACCAAAATCAACACGGGTATAATAATAGATATTACTATACTGGGTATAGCAATATGGGTATAGCAATAGACTATAACCCAGAACAAAAAAACATCACCAAATGCTATAGTTTTTTGAGTTTTGTAATGAGTATAGTAATGGTATTAGTATAGCATCACCAAAACCAAATGGTTTTTCATGGCTATAGTCATATGGGTTACTGTACACCAAATGGTTTTAGTACTATTAAACCATCGCCAAATGGTGGCGTATTATCATTGCCAATCTTAGATACTGCGCCATAAATCTAACTTTTAGCTGGTTAGGACTAATTTTACCATTGATAGCACACGATTAAAGTACTAGTTGGTATCTAACCAGTCGGTTGACCCAAAGATCTAGAGATCTACCACAAGTCCTAGCAATTAGATGCATTTGCACAATTTGCTGCACCAACTTAGCTATAACTTGGTTTATAAACCACAGGAACTATATATATACATAACATAAACCAAAGTTAACCAAGTTATTATTCAACTTAGCTATCGACTGGGGGCACCACCTTGTATCACCCCAGTTCCATTCACTTCGGGCTGCGGGCCCCACTTGGTAAATGGGTTATAGCCCCAGTTATATCTGGAATATCCCCTGGGCCCTATTATATAATATAAACTATTATATATATATATATATGGGATATTATGCGATATTATGGGACGAAATCCCATTCGTGAGGCCTGCGCATCCAAGTAGTATAAACTAGTATTGATTTGGAAAACCCGTGGCTTCCAGTGCAAAATGACCTACCCATGGTGTTTCTTCCGCATTTCCACAGCCACATTTCTCACATCCGTCTGCCAGGGCCGCCTCATTTGAGCCAGGCAAAGTCACAAATGCTGAACCTCTCAGGGACCAGCGAATATGAAAAAAACATATGAACATATGAACACCATTAGAGGGTGGGGCCCCAACAATAGCTAAGTTGATTCATAAGTCCAAGAAATATATCTGATACCCTCTGGTAAATTAACAGTTGGACCCTGAAAATCACCAATATTTAGAGGAAACTAATTCAACCCCTATCTGGCAGGGTCTATGTTAATTTACCCCATTAACTAGTTCGATATATCACCTATAAACCATAGTGACATTGGAGTTATTTGCACCAACTGAACGCTATCGACTGGGGGCACCAAGAACTATATCTGATATATCCAATGACTACAGTTTACTGTAGACAAACACATCTGTAGTTTATGGAGGTTATAAATCAACACACATCAAACTGGGGTGGGGGGGACGATGGTTTCAACCAACCCATCTCAGTTGACAACTATGTTTAACATGGGGAAACATGATCCCAAATAAGATTGTACACCAATAAAACATAAAAAGCCGCCAAGGCCATACAATAGTAATAGATATAAGTGGATATATTGATTGAATTTGATTGATTGGTTCAGATATAGGGGGACAGCCAATGACAGAAAGATCATGGGGTTGTACTGCCCATCACTGGGTTCAACTGGTCATTTCTGGCTTTCACCTGGAAACGAATCTTGCGACCCCGAACTTATGGCAGGGTCGGAAGATGTTGGGGGCATGGTATACTTAGTAATCCCTTCTCCCAATCAAACTCAAACTCCCCTAGATCATAAACACTACCCCAAATGGTTTTGTCATTTAGGGGGGTTTTGGGGGGACGTTCAATATTATGGTTGGTGGTTTTAACCATGTTGAAAAATATGAGTTCGTCAATGGAAGGATGACAATATATGAAATGGAAAATAAAAGCCATGTTTGAAACCACCAGATATTCTTGGCTAATCCCAAATTATGTCCTTATTATTCTTTGGTAATGGAAAGTTGTGATTCCCAAATTACAGCATTATTTGTCACTTCTATCCCCAGTATATTTCATTGTTGGGTTAATCATTGGATTGGTGCGAAAATCTACAGGAACACCCGATCCAATGTCGTGAGAAACCCCATGGGAATTCGATCGAATCTGACCGGATCCTGATCGGATCCATTGATTCAGTCCAATCCTCCAAATCCAAGCCCATTTTGTCATGGTCCCCGAAATTCCCGGCCTGGTAGTTTAATGGGAAATGATAGTAATTTATAGTGATCTAATGGAATTTATAGTGACTCAATGGGATTTTATAGTGATTTATAGTGGTTTAATGGGATTTATAGTGATTTAATGGGATTTATAATGATTTAATGAAATTTATAGTGATTCAATTGGATATTAATGGGATATACCCTCTGGTAAACATACCAAAAGCGATTGAAAGTGGACATTTAGTTCGTTGATTTACCCATTCAGCATGGTGATGTTCCATCGTTTTTTTGTATGTTTACCAGAGGGGAAATAGATCCAATACTAGGGGTTTCTAGGGGGTACAGTATTTAATATTGGGGAGATGATAAGAAATCCACAGCTAAAACAGACATTGTCATTGTCTTGTCGGTGGAGTAGCATTTTAATAAACGATCATTTATGATGACGGCAACCATTGAGGTCGCAACACGATATTCACACATTCTACCCTCTGGTAAACTAACATAACTATGGAAAATCGCCATTTTGAATGGGAAAATCAACTATAAATGGCCATGTTCAACAGCTATGTTAGTTTACCAGAGGGTAGTTCTTTGACCAATTCCTAAGTCACATTCTTGGTTCGTTCCCCCTTATATCGCCACCATATCTCCCCACAAATGGATGGCTCACCATTGGCTCACCATCACAGCGCTCCCATGTCGTATTACCTTTGGGGAAACAACAACAATTAATGGAACACGGGTTGGGTTTCGAAAAATGACACAACAAACCCATTAAGTAGGACATGGTCTGATTGGCAGTTTGGATTCCCTTGAAACAACTGACACATCTGCTTGGTCTTGGCTGTGATCTTTTGATGACGGCAAGAGAACGAGAGGCAGAGAGAAATTATCGCGCAATTAGAGCATAACATATCACACCAGCCGTAACCATGCACAGTGAAAATATATGAACATACCCTCTGGTAAACAAACATAGCTATGGAAAATCGCCATTTTTCATGGGAAAAATCACGATTTCTATGGCCATTTTCCATAGCAAACTGTTAGTCATTACCAAAGGGTATATCCCATTAATATCCCATTGAATCACTATAAATCTCATTAAATCACTATAAATGGCAATTTTCCATAGCTATGTTAGTTTACCAAAGGCTACCTCCACACAATCACCATGTCAAGCCAAAGTCTTCCCTGTCGTGGATCCACACGATCTTGGATTCCCCATTCGTACAGGATGGGGCCCCACTCGTGATGTGAACGTTGGTTGATAAACCACTATAACCCAATTAACTTCAGTATAATTTTTTATTCTATTATATTGTGTTATATCATTAGTAAATTATATTAACTGTATAAACATATATATATACATACATTGATTATTATATTAAATGAAATTGAATCATATCATGTTATATTATATTATATTATATTATGTTACATTATATTTTACTATTATATTATGTTATACTATATCATATCATGTTATACCATACTATATTGTATTATATAATATTATATCATATTATACTAAATTATATCATATCATATCATATTATATTATATTATATTGTTGTATTAAATATGATCATTATTATGTTAAAAATATTATATATATATATATACATATTATACATATGGGATGAACTAGGGGTTATACAAGTTATACATGGATCAACCATGGGTCCGATTCGGCCCACAGATCCAAGTATGGATCCAGCTCTACCTTCGGAAGCATGGGGTATTACTTGTGGGTTAAGTATTGTTAAGTCCCTTCTCAGGCATTATCTGGATTCATGTGGAGGCTTCCTGAAATGGGGGTCCTAGTTATGATCCATTTATAGATCGGATTTTCCATTATAAACCATCCAGCTATTGGGGTACCCCCATATCAGGAACACCCCATATATCTGGGTAAATTACAATATTTCACTAACCTGAATTAAGGCCATTTGTGGGTGATTCCCCATATAAACCATGATTCCAGTGAGGTCACAGTGAGGTCTTTTTAATTTGCCTAGATATATTATATATATATGGAAGTGTTTCTCCAGGTAAAGTGCCCATGGATAGTTCAGAGGGCAGCCTGCCGTGGATAGTTCGGACACTGGGAGGCGGTATCCATCTCCATTTGGGCGTTGAAGATACCGATTTAGGCTAGCCGATTTTCTCTTAATCAAATCCAACTACCATAGAAACCATTGGTTTATGATAATGTTTTAGAATGGGAATTGTAAATCCCATTAGTAACATAGACCCGGGCAAGCCGGCGGCGGAAGTTTCCCAAACATAAATGACCTATAGTTCAAAGACACCCTGTCCCGACCGTGTCCTTCCCTCGACAACCGTTTGATTTTTTCAGCGAGA
>Ga0126342_10009562_pt1 | contig 17375 bp, 18 predicted proteins | sample Cyp1metagenome_FD_92528 | JGI IMG/M metagenome (GOLD analysis project Ga0126342, IMG submission 92528) | Coral microbial communities from Lord Howe Island, Old Settlement Bay, Australia - Cyphastrea 1 metagenome | ecosystem: Host-associated > Invertebrates > Cnidaria > Coral ... | reverse complement strand
CAGCCGGTGTGATACGACATTTTGTTGGCATATCGGTTCCAGGCGAGACTTTTGCCTGCAATATCCGGCAGCATAGGGTCTGTGGCTGCAAGGACGGCACCGTCTCCATAAGTGCTTGTAGTAGGCAGCGCCGCAAGGGTCCAAACAGCTGACCAAACGAATGCCCTGACAACCGGGTTTGTTGTTCTGTTTGTCCAATTGAAAAGACATACTGTGCTGCCATTGGTTTGGAGTCCGCTGCCACCTACGAATTGATAAAGCAAGTCGTTGCATCCAAGCTTCGAATAACGTAGCGCGGGTAGAAAAGGCACGCCACGTTCACGTCGCAACTGACTCTGATGATACTGCGGAAAAAACAATTGCCTCCAGACTTCAGCTGGGGCAGCCCATGGCGGGGTGGCCTTGTGGAGCTTAGCAATGCCATGGAGGTCTGATTGTGCCAAATGAAAAATTTGCCGGTCTTCAAAAATTGCATCCTGTTGACAATTTGGGAGCTCAAAGACCCGTTCAGCGTTCCAGCCACCGTCTTTGCCAGGACGTGCCAAGTGAGCTGCCCCTCGTCAATGCAGGGTCGTTCAGTGATCGGTTTGCTGTAAACACGCTGTTTTGGCCCAGGGTTCTTGCCAGAGAGTCTGCGAGCAACTTTCCACATTTCAGCGAATTGTCGGCGCTGCCAAGCGCCATTGAAAACTCCCAGTTGTTTTGCAAGTCTGGTTTGTCCGTCTCGTTTTGCAAGTTGGTCCAGCTGCCGTCTGGCTTTCCAGTACGCCACCAAGCCTTTCCACTGTTGTAGCAAGGCGGACAAAAAATCCAAGGAAAAACCACTGTGGCCTGCATGGGACAAACGTACAGGTTTGTGCAAACTGACCAGATGAGAGCGCATGTCGACCATTGCAGCATGCGCTTCCTGTGTGTCAATGGGATCGGACGTATGCTTCTTCTGTTGTGTGTAGCAGACCTGCGCGGCATCAATCACCGCTGTGTTGATGATGTGCCATAGAGTGTCTGGCGTGGAATGACAGTGGGCGTGCAGGTCAAACTCCGCCAGTCGGCCTTCACAGGCTTGAAGCAACTGATCATGACGGTGTCCATGTAACACACCTTGTGCCAGTGCATGTCGGTCCCACATGAACGTGGGTTGAGCCGATTCAAATGCCAACTTGTGCCTAAAAACACATTGTAAGGGCATGTGGTCCCTTTTTCCAGCGGCGGGAATCGGTTGCAATCTCTTGCCTGCAGAAAAAAGAACTTTGCAACTTTCAACCCTGGCCAACATTGTTTGCGGAAGGCAAACATAATCAATTCTGCTATTGTTCCCAAACTGCCCATAATATATGTATCACCTGCTGGGAAAAACGTGTTAATTGCTGCCATGTGATGCTCGTCCAAAAGTTCACGAAGCTTGCCGCCATTATAGTTCTCCGGGGCTGCTCAGCCCCGAAACAAGGAGAAAGGAGTCCATTTCCAACTCTTCCATTGGCATCCATGCACAGTATGGGTACACATCTACTAGGGGCTTGCGACAGCACATGATAGATCCACGCCCAGACTTTATTGCAGTATTGCTTCTCCTGGGCCTTGTGGGGATTGACTGGGATATAGGCATTGATAACCAAGAAATCAGCATCACCTCGTTTAAGCCTAATTGCCCCACTCTACCCAGCAGTTCGGATGGAGGCGAATATACTCGTACCAAATGTTTGAACGAGAAAAGTTTCCTCCTAAATGCGATGACCACTCCAGATGCCTTGCCAGCTGCAGGGCCATACCCCCACTCCAAAACGTGGAACTCTCCAACATCATATTGTATGACAGGTTCGTGCGTGCGTCTTTCACTGCCTTGGATGCATACAAAACTGTTCCATCGTAAGTCTGATAAAATGTGTCGCAATCTTCGTGTTTGATGCAGTGACAAAGCATTGTAAGATACAGCGCTCCATTTCGGAAGATTGGCCATGTGTGTCCCGACCAGTGAGCACTGCGAGTTGCCATGAAAAGGCCCGGACTATGCCTTAGTCTGATGTCGCATCACGCCGCCTGATTGTTTCATTGAGCATAGCGGCTTCTCTATCCTCTCTATCCTATCTATCCTACCTATCCTATCTATCCTACCTATCCTATCTTATCTTATCTTATCTTATCCTATCTGATCTTATCCTATCTTCTCTTATCCTATCTATCCTACCTATCCTATCTATCCTACCTATCCTATCTTATCTTATCTTATCCTATCTGATCTTATCCTATCTTCTCTTATCATATCTTATCCTATCTATCTATCTATCGATCCATCCATCCATCCATGTCTGTCTGTCTGTCTGTCTGTCTGTCTGTCTGTCTCTCTCTCTCTCTCTATATATATATGTCAATTATATACACACAGACGCCTGCATTTAACTGGAAGATTATCTTCCCAGCGAGCAAGCTGGTCTACAAAGCCAAGATTTCAGGCTCGATGTCGCCAAAGAGTGGAAGAGGTCGCCGTGTGATGAACATGGGATGAGTTAAGGGGATGGGTCAATAAAGTTACCATATGACCAGGGGGGCTAAACTGACTAAACCATCCATTCACCAGCTATGACAAATGGGTATCTTGTGGGTACCAGCCATGACCCATAACCAAATAAGAGATTTCCCAAGTCAAACCAGCCATAGGATGCAGGATCTCATGAAGTATGCAGGATGTGGTGCTGCCCCTTGATGTTTGTTGCTTTAGAACCTCCATTAACTACTTCGACAGATCTACCATAAACCCAACTGGTTGGTGGTTTGGAACATTTCTTATTCTTCGATAGATTGGGAATAATAATCCCAGCTGACTTTCATATTTTTCAGAGGGTTCAATCCACCAACCAGCCAACTATCTTTCATATTCATGAAATACACCTAACGAACTAGGGCACTATGTTTGATACTTAAGTCTATGTCAAGTCCCTTTTTTCGTGAAGGCTATATCCCATTATCCATTCCAGATTCCCCATGATTTTCTCTGAAATCACCATTTTGTCTGCTCAAATCCCGCATATTTTTTCATAGTTAAGTGCCGAGTGCTGATGGTTATATCCTTGTAATATCCTAGAAATGAGAGATTCTCACCGAAATCATCATTTTCTCTGCTGAAATCCTCCATTTTTCGCGGTTAACGGGCTGCTGCCAGGTGGGAATAGCTTCGCGATGTCTCCCACCGTGTCCACGGCTGGATCGGTACGAGGCTGGTGGAACTTTTTTTTTGGAAAACGGAGGGGAGAAGCGATTTTCATGAAAGGTCAGATGATAACGACCATTTATAGAATTTTTTCCCAGCTAGAAACCTCCATTTATAATGGATTTTCCATGGCGATGTTAAATAACCCGAGGATAACTATAGATTGACAATGTATCTGGGTAAATTATAACGACCTCACTGTTCTCCCGAACCCTGGAACCATGGTTAGATTGCGGGAAATCATCCCCAAATGGCCGAACTATTCAGGTTAGTGAAATATGATAATTTACCCAGATGATTAAGATGCATCATCATTCACCATATGATAGGCTAACCATATATCAATATCTGAGTGAAGTGATGTTCAACCCTCCAAACTTGACTAATGGGGGAAAGACAATGCCATAAACCACCCATGACTGGGAACTACTTAATAGTAGTAATATTACGGCAAGACCCTGAGGTTTGCCCGGACTCGCAATGAGTGTCCGGGCATGATGATGGTGATGATGATGATGACGACCAATATGCTCCGCATAAACAATGTATTTCACCGTTATTAAAGATCTTCAATGAATGAAAGAGTTTAACGGGGGTGGGAGAAAGAAACCCTCATTGAAGAATCTTCAGTGAATGTAGAAGTTTAACGGGGGTGGGAGAATTAAACCTTTATTTAAGATCTTCAATGAATGGAAGAGTTTAACGGGGGTGGGAGAATTAAACCCTTCTTGAAGATCTTCAATGAATGTAGAAATTTAACGGGGGTCGGGAATTTAACCCTTATTGAAGATCTTCAATAAATGTAAGTGCTTAACGGGGGTGGGAGAATTGAACCCTCATTGAAGAATCTTCAATGAATTTAGAAGTTTAACGGGGGTGGGAGAATCAAACCCTTCTTGAAGATCTTCAATGAATGTAAGAGTTTAACGGGGGTGGGGGAATTACACCCTTATTGAAGAATCTTCAATGAATGTAGAAGTTTAACGGGGGTGGGAGAATTTATATGATATGTATAGTGTGATCAAAATTTCCTTGTAATTTACGCTATTCTGGGCTTGGGCAAACCTCGGGGCCTCTGTGTAATATTAGCGCACATATTAACCTATTATTCATGATAGGGTTAACATATGGTTGATAATAGTAGTAATGTGTATTAGTAGTAATACTACTTAATATGTATTAGTAGTAATACCACTTGACAATTAATCTAATGTGAGAAACCCAATAATGCATGAACCTCCATTTGGGATAGCTTATAGAATCTATTTATGGTGATTTTGGCGATGGTTTTTTGATGGGTTTACCAGTAGTTAGGTCGAATATGGATATACTGACATACCATTAGTCCATCACCATTAATCATGTAGTAGGACAATGCACCATCTAAGTATCTAATGTCTATCATTTGGGATGTATGTGTATGTATGATTATAATTAACTAACTACCAACTCATTAGGATAACCATGAGGATAATTCACTACCAATATTTTCATTTGACTATCACTATCACCAATAAATCCAGTTTTTATAGATTTAGCAACTCCTCTCCTCTCATGATGTTTCTCGTAGTAGTTTCTAAAGGTTGATAAATTTGGACTACCTAAGATTCATAGATTAATCTAATGAATTGACTGACCTCTTTCTCCTAGTATTAAACCCCCCCATAAACCATAGTGGATGTAGGGGATGCAATCACACAGTGGGAATTATTATGATACAAATAGTAATATTAACATTAAGATCATCAGTGATATTGCTAGTAATATTATTACTCATGCCCAAACCAATACTTTTACCAATGCTAATGCTAATACCATTGCTAATACCAATACCAATACTTATACAAATACCAATACTTACACCAATACTAGTACCAGTACTATTACTAATACCAATACTAATATTACTACTAATACTCCAAGTACATGTTGGGAAGCATGGCCCAGGGAAAATTTCTGGTCTGTGCATGGAGCCTGGGATGATTTCTGGATGGAACCAAGACAGTTCAACATGTATATATATATACACATACATATGTATATATGTATATAAGTATATATATAGTATATATATATATATATATACATGTATATACATATATAAGTATGTACATACGGCCATGTTGTTGTTGTGGTGGTAGTGGTGGTAGTGGTGGTAGTGGTGGTGGTTGTTTGGGCTTGCCGATGAGGGCTCCATGATTTTACCAGGTCGTTCCGGGCGACGGAACAGCGGCACCGGAAGTCAACAACTAGGTGCCTAGAGGCGTAAAAGGGGTGGTGTGGGAATCCTGAGTGGAATGGTTCAACGACTCGAAAATTTGCGGTAAGTTTTTGTGCCAAAATGATTAAACATGATATACTGGTTGGTGGTTTGGAACATGAATGGAGGATTTTTCTCATCATATATGGGAATGTCATCATCCCAACTGACGTTCACTCCATCAATAACCATTATTAACCATATATTAACCATTATTAACCATTATTAACCATATATTAACCATTATTAACCATTAACCTTATTCAGAGGGGTAGGTTAGGTTGAAACCACCAACCAGATGACCGATTCCCCCACGGCAAGTTTGATCGACCGTGTGGTTTTGGAGCCAGTCGGGTTGTGTTTGGAACCCCAAACGGTCCAATTGGGTGGGTATGGTTGATCATTGTCATACAATAACCATATCATAACCATATATTAACCATTATGAACCATTATGAACCATTATTAACCATATATTAACCATGATCGTCAGATGAACTAGAAATGTCTACCAGACTCCAAACAAGAAAGTCAACGATATACATGTGGTTCCGGCAATAAAACCTTTTCTCACGAACCGCATCGTCCTAGCACCGTTGAACTTGCGAATCCAGCAATTTTTCCTGCATTTTGTTGATGACGTCCCGAATCAGAATAGTTCGGCCAGTATTTCAGGTGTGTAAATTATGAAAGGTCAGCGTTTTGCGTTTTTTTATTTTTATTTTTACATAGGTATGCAAAACCTATGGCACTATGGATAACTGTACACTAACATAGGTATGGACAACTAAGCCGCGAATGGACAGCATATCTGTTTCAGTTGTTATGGTTGCCAGACCCGTGACTGTGGGTGAAACCATCCCCATGGTAGCTGTGAAGCGACTGACCAATTCACTGCGTGATTTTTTAAAGGGGAAATCACCAATGAAAATTGCTTCATCACCATCCCAGATTATCTATGATGATCCAAGATTATCCTATGTTATCGCAGATTCTCGCATATTATCCCATATAAACCTCTGGTAAACATACACAAAGCTATTGAAAATGGTCATTAATGGTTGATTTACCCATTAAAAATGGTGATTTTTCATAGTTATGGAAACGTTTACCAGAGGGTATCCCATATGACCCTATATGATCCCATATTGTCCTCATGAACAGACACCCACATGCTGCAGGATGCAACCACTCTTCCGCCGTGAATTTTCCCTGCCCGGCGTTCAAGACGGGGGCGCCCGTTGTTTTCGCGGCGATGATTTCGACAGTGATGGGCCCTCTGTGGTTGTGGTCATGTGGTCAATGATCAATGTAAATCTCAAGGTCACATAACAGGTTGGTGGTTTGGAACATGACTGGATTATGACTTTCCCATCATCTTGGGAATGTCATCATCCCAACTGACTTTAACTCCATCATTTTTCAGAGGGGTGGCTCAAAACCACCAACCAGATAAATTAGATTAAATTAGGTATAAATTATGTACTGTCTAATGTTTCCGCAGCCCAAAAATAAACCTATCATTTGGGGATGGTTTATGGCATTGGGTTTACCACACTACCATATTCCCAAAGAGCTAGCAGGAAGGAGGTTTAACACCGCCATTTCGCCAACGGGTGTCAGAGTTTCACCAACAGACATTGGGATTCATACGAGATTTTTGAGAGGTAAACTGGCAAATAACTAGGCTAACTGTTGGATTTTTGGTAGATCTTTTATCTAGAGTTGGTTCGGTTTATCAAAAGAATATAAATGGATAGGGGACATCTGTGAGTATGGGTCAAAACCGGGTACCACAAGCACTCTGTGGTCAGAGATAAAGAGAATATGACCTATCAGACCTATCAATTCGCGAATCTGATGGCCTTACATTTTGACTGGTAGCCATATCAAGGGGACACCTCAAATAGGATACCCTCTGGTAAACGTTTACATAACTATGGAAAATCACCATTTTTAATGGGAAAATCCACTATAAATAGCCATTTTCAATAGCTATTTTGACATAACCAGAGGGTAAATCGGGCACACGAAAATGGATTCTTCGGACTCGAAAATGAACTCCATAGTGCCGAGGGCCAACTCATGGTTCATTGCGACCACCTGTTGCAGATGATCCCCTCAAAGCTTCGACACCTTGGACCTTCTCTGGCCGTCTTTCCTTTTTTGGTGCGATGTGGGTTGATTATCACTCCAAACTGGTCGGTAAGATGAGTGAGCTTTCAGTGTACGTATATCATATACTCTCTCTCTCTCTCTATGTATATATATACATATGTATGTATGTATAGGGGTTTCCATAAATGGGGATACCCCAAAATGGATGGTTGTTAATGGAACATCCTATTAAAATGGACGATTTGGGGGGTAGTCCTATTGTAGGAAATCACCATATTCCGAATTCCCAACAAATTCAGAAAAGGTCAGGGAAGATGGAGGAGTCTTGGTATGTTCAACACCTCATCGACTTGCCAGTTGTAGGAAAAAGGGGGAAGGTCTTGTTTGCATTGGAGCCATTCATTTTGGAGAGTAAAATTCAATATATATATATGTATGTATGTATGTATGTATGGATGGATGGATGGATGGATGGATGGATGGATGGATGTAATGTAATGGAATGCAATGTCATGTAGTGTAAATGTAAATGTAGATGTAAATGTAAATGTAAATGCAACTGGAAATGTAAATGTAAATGTAAATGTAAATGTAAATGTAATGTAATGTAATGTAATGTATGTATGAACATGCATGCATGCATGCATGCATGCATACATAGATACATAGATACATAGATACATAGATACATAGATACATAGATGCATAGATACATAGATGCATAGATGCATAGATACATAGATACATACGTAGATACATAGATACATAGATACATAGATACATAGATACATAGATGGGATAGGATAGGATAGGATAGGATAGATAGATAGATAGATAGCTAGATAGATAGAAAGATAGATAATTAAATAGATACATACATACATTACATACATACATACATATATATATACATCTACATTTACATCTACATATACATATACATATACATACACATACATACAGGTGGGCAAATTATAACAACGTCACTGCGACGTCACTGGAATGATGGTTAGATTCTGGGGAATCCCCAAATGACCTTATTTTTGCAGATGAGTGAAATATTATGATTTTATATACCCGTACATATATGCACATATCAGTAGGAGGAAAGGACACAAATTTTGAGGGAATTTTACGACTCATCGCACCATGCGACGCAGCCAGTGAGAGGTTGCGCTGCTGGCGCTGCATCTCATGGAGATCCCTGTCGATCAGTCAATGCCTTTTCTGGTGTGAAAACCCTGACATGAATGATGGCATTCAATGATGTTTAATGATGTTTAGTGGCATTTTAATGGCATTTTAATGATTTTTAAGCAACGTGTTTTTTAAATGACATTTAATGATGTTGAATGGATTTTGATGGGATATTATCCAACAATTTGTAGATGGGGTGATGCTACCCTCTGATAAACTAACATGGCAACTCGGAGAATGGCTGATAGACAATTTACCTAACATGGTGATTTTCCAGTTCTCTATATTAGTTTACCAGAGGCTAATGCTAATCCTTTGTTTTTTTTTGGTGCTCCATTTTCCGACCTCCCAACAGCTGTTTTTTTGGGATCATCCAAAACGGCGGATGCACGTGCCAACGATGGGAATTCGTTGCCGGGGTCATCCGTGATCATTATTTTTGGTCACGTGCCGTCCGTGCTCGCAGTAAGATTTTTGTGTCCTATTGCGGCAGAGATTATTCCAGCCTCGGTAGTTCGCACGCCTTCGACCCAACGCGCTTTTGTTGAAGGCGCTGCCACAACTCTTCCCCCTCGGCCAGCGACGCGTTACGTATTTTCGCCAGAGCCGGTCCTTTTTTTTGGAGGGAACGGAGGCGAGTGGAGGGTGGGCGACGTGAAGGGATTGATAGATCTCCGTTGTTTGTTTTCTATGAAAATGTTGTTTTGTTTATTTGTTCTTTTAATTAATATTTACGAACTAGGTGAGATTCGAGTGGTACAGTACCATTGGCTTTTTAAGACTCATTGGCTGATGATGGTGCCTGTTCAGAAGAAAGCTGGAGCTGAGATCGTCTTTTTTGGTCAAGGAGCCATTGATGTTCTAGTTCCTGCAATAGATTCACATAGTGGACTATATGGGCAATATATCCCATATCAATATCAATATATGGAATACATATTTTGGTTGAACAATTGCAGTCTTCAAACAGTACTGTATGTGGATATTGGCCCAATGAACCATTCAAAAAACTGTAACTGGATCTTACATAGTTGTGACATGGCCAAACCCAAGAATGAACCACGCAACATTTTACCACTCGGGCGTAGGTCAACTATCATAGTCCTTGAGAGATTGGGATTTATTATTGGGTTCATGTCTTGGTGCTTCAGCGCTTTCACAAGGCTACTTTCCACTGCCGGCAGAATTTTGTGGCTCTGTTTTAACACTCAGGGCTGTGATGAAGGTGATTAGATGCCACAAAGATTAATGTCAAACATGCATTTACCACCAATTAGCAATTATTATTATATACATACTATATTATACTATACTATACTATACTATATTATATTATATTATATTATATTATATTATATGTTATTATATTATATTATATTATGTTATGTTATATTATATTATATTTTATTATATTATACTATATTATACTGTATTATATTATACTACATTATATTATATTATATTATATCATATTATATTGTATTATATTGTATTATATTATATGATTTTATATTTTATTGTATTATATCATATTATAGTATATTATATAAACACTGTATATTATGTTTATACATATATATATGTATTTCTGGACCTATATGGATATTGACCATTGTCAACCATTATAGCATCCTTTAGGGCCCCGTAGACTTCGGACGGCAGGACTCAAAATGATCCCGAAAAACTTGGATGGCCTGAGTTTCCTTGAACAATGACCATTAATGACCAGTAAGCATGGTTAGTAAGGGGAACCATCCCAAGCAGCCAAAAATTTCAGATCAGTGAATTATTTTTTTATTTACCCAGATTAACCATCTGGTTGGTGGTTTCAAACATTTTTAAAATATTTTTCCATATATTGGGAATAATAACCCCAACTGACTCATATTTTTCAGAGAGGTTGGTTGAAACATGTTGAAACCACCAGCCATTAATGACCAGTAAAGAGCAACAAGAAAAACTGGCCCCAAAGAATTTCTGAAACCGAGCCACCTCAAAACCGCCGCGAAAATCGCTTCACTCTTCCCGGCGGGAACACTTAGCCAGTGGCCCGGAACTGGGATGTGCCACAATGCAGTTGCAAATTCTAGTGACTTTTCATCCCCATTGAAATTTCCAAGATTGTAAGGGGTCACTCAAGTGACCCCCATTTTCTAGATAGAAACTGCTTTTCTACTTTTTCAGGGCTCGGTAAATGTTTCATTTTTTTTGGGGGGGATTTGATATATATGATATACCCTCTGGTAAACAAAGAGTTTTGCGTTTTTGAACATGGCCCAGTCGAAATAGTTGATTTACCCATGAAAAATGGTGGATCTTTCCATAGGTTTTTTCTAGGTTTGAAAGGCCGGGTAGACCTATCATTGCGACAGTTGGCGATTGTCCCAGTGAGTTTCTGTGCAGGTTTTTTCTGCACATGTTTCTTGTTGTTTTTAAAGCCCCATAATACCAGAAGCAACATAAACATACACTGGTTGGTGGTTTGGAACATTTTTTATTTTCCCCAATAGTTGGGATGATGATCCAATCTGAGTAATATTTTTCAGGGGGGTTGAAACCACCAATTAGTACATAAACATAGACTTCTTGGAGTCATAAACCAACTTAGCTATCGTGTTTACGGGGCCTCAACATTGGGTATGGAGGCAAAAGTGAGAGTATCCTGGTTCCCATGCACCATGCCACTCCAAAAAAGACAACTCGTTGCACCACAACGCTACTAGCTTGAGAAAGGTTCATCTTTGCGCTGTTGGGATACCTGCGAGGGATGGCGCGCAATTTATTAGGTGAGTTGGTATACGGGTTAAAACAATTGGAGAGATAGCCCATGATTGGACCATTGACCAATTTCGGGGAGAATCCCAGTGTCATATACCATCAATTTGATGACCTCAGACCAGCTTTGGAATCTGTTTGAAGTCATCCAGATGAAGTGACCATATTGTTTGGTATGTCTTCCCCCAAGCACCTTTGGGCTATCTCTGGGTACAAAAGAGATTGCTTTGTTGGGTTCATTCATATCCACAGAAATCTCTGATACCTTTAAGAAAAAAACCTCGTTTTTTTGCGCGGAACAACGGGTGATCATACGTCATGATGGGATTCCCATTTACCAACCAGTATTAATTGGAGACTTTCCAATGGGTTTTTCGACATTGTTTGGCTGGTGGTTCCAGAAATCACTGGCCATGCAACAGGCACCAATTTTTTGGAGGTACCTACCATATGTAAGGTCTATTTTTTAGGGCTATGTAATGGGATATACCTTCAAAAAATGGCTTTATATGGCACAGTACCTCCGATTTAGGTACGTGAAATGGCCATGGAACAAATTGTTGGTTAACACTATTTGTGTGTGGTCCCCTGTGTGTTAATTTTTGACCCATAACCAGGCTAAGTCTAAGTAAGGTTAAGTATCTGCACTTAGATGTTGTAATACTCCCGCTTACACAACGTTTTGGGGGTCACTTTGCATGTTAGTTATAGTTATAATGTACACACAGAAAAACATATATATATATATATACACACATGCACAACCGATGATTTGCACATACCATCCCTTCCCCTAATCTTAAACAGCCCAAAGAAATCATGGTGGCAAGGGATTCACAGCAATTTGATCACCAAGTGGGTTGAGTCCCCATGAATATTGGCGAGATTGGAGGTCTAGAAAAAAAACCACCATATAGTGTATGATAGTGTATGGTCATGTATATATAGGGTATGATAGTGTATATATGTATATATACACCATAAGATGTTCTTTTTTTGAACCACATAGTAACATCCCATGAAAAGGGATATTGAAGGTCTAATTCTACACCCATTGGTCAAAATCCCATCCTAAAATCCTATGATATCTCCCGGAACAGCGCTAAAAAACCACATATATCTACAACCTATCTATAAAACCATACATTAACCATATTTAACCATATATTAACCATAGATTAACCATAGATTAGCTATATAAACCATAGATTAACCATATTAACCATAGATTAACCATATTAACCATATTAGCCATATTAGCCATACATTAACCATAGATTAACCATATCAACCATAGATCAACCATATTTATAACCATACATCTGGGTAAACTGTTAACGACCTCACTGCGACCTCACTGGAATGATGCTTAGTTGGGGTAACCGAAACTATCCCACAATAGCTTCATTTCAGGTCAGTGAATTATTTTAATTCTTCCAGATATATGAAACCACCTATATACATATACATATACATATATATATATAGACATATATCTATTATTCATATGAACATATTCATTTCACCATAGTTTTAACCAAAGAAAAACTCCCATATCTCCTATAAAAATCAGAAATTCATATCAAGTTGATAAATAACCATATATTAACCATATCTATTAACCTATAATAACCATATAAAAACCATAAATATCAATTGATATTATATATCAACCATTAATATTAACCATACCTGGCCTGGCCCACCGAGGCGCGGCCTGTCGATGGCCAGTGGCGCCTGGGGTGCCCAGGGATTTCAATAGCTATGTAAGAAATTAGAAAGTCAGAGGGTAGCCTAAAGCCACAAACATCATTTCTCATGTATCAATGATGAGTGATTTCCTGGAACTTTAGATAGATGATTCCCTGATGGTGAAAAATATCATTGTTAATTCCCACTATTAATCATTGATATTAATAGTCATTTTCTCATATTATGAATCATTTACCCTCTGGTCTATGTTAATTTACTGGAGGGTAAATGGGTATGGGTCAAAATTAGGTACCCCAAACTTATGGATGGTTAATACTAAACTAGACATTCACATCTGTGGTCCCACATCGGTCTTCCATTTTGACCCACATCCAAATGATTCATATCACTATTATTATACAATATCCCATTATAATCACATTATTATATAACCACTATTATTATATAACATCCCATTCTTGATGATTATCCCATTATAATCCCATTATGGTTAAAACCACCAACCAGCATCTCCTCGCAGCGCGCTGTCCGAGGTCGCGCCTGTGTGGCGCAGAAGCTGGGTGCCACCGGTCTCAGCAACGGGGTGCGGCGGGTGGAAGCGAGCGGTGCGAAGCTGCGGTGCGGAAGCACCAGTGGATGGCTTTTGAAGCAAATTTTAAAGGGATCTCACCATGAAAGATAGGATTTTCATCATAAAAATATGGATCTCACCATGAAAGATAGGATTTTCATCATAAAAAATGGGGATTGAAGCATTAAATATAGGGATTTAACCATCATTTAGAGTGTTTTCAAGCATGAATCATATAGAACCGCATCATTTACGTTGCTTAAGGGATTCAACTGGATTTGACTATTCGGTTGATAGGGAACATGGTTAACTCATCATAGTTTTAATCATGAAACACATGGACGATGATGATTTCAGGGAGTTAAGTTAACCATCATCTAAGGGATTGAACCATGAATTTGGAAGGGGTTTCAATCCGCAAGCATTTGATGATAGAGAACATGACAATGATGCTTGGGGGACATAGGGAAACCATCCAACATTGAAGCATCATTTTGGAAGGGTTTTCAACCACAAAACATATGGAAGATTATGATGATGGCAATGATATGTATCCATGATTTGCTTTGTTGTGGTGGCGAGTTCCGATGAAGTTGAGGTTTCTTGTGCCCACAGCCAGGGTTAGACCATTAGGTGATAATGAGTTTAGCGGAATTGGTGGTGCACTGAGGCCCCAGAATAGCCCAAGCGGTGTAGTCCTGGGTTCAATAGGCTTACCTTTGTCCATGGTAGGAAGACCCCAGGGAATGACAAAGGTCTTGTAAACAACTCTTTGGGATACCATCTGGTTATGTAACATAGCCATGGAAAATCACCATTTTTAAGTTCGGTAAACCATCTATTTCGATTAGGGCCATGGCTTAACCATGGCAAACTGTTAGTCATAACCAGAGGGATATATCTTGAAGTTTTTGTTGATCGGGATGGTGCACCTCGTTTCTGCCGGTCCAAGCCACACGGTTACAGTAACCATCCAATCATTTGGAACCATCCGTGCAACTTCAGATGTTTTTCCGGACTGAACACCTATCCATTCTGAAACAGGGTGTGAATTGTTCAACCACACCTTCTCAGATGTTCATGGATTTCAAATGATTTCAATGTGTTTTTTTCTCCGATAAAGGGTGCAGCTGAACTGAAGATTCAGCCGTTCATGCCGCAGCTTGGCGCATTTCTTGGTCGCAGGTGTATCAACTCTTAACCAACTTCACTTCGAAAGGCGGGGTGGAGCCAGTGGGCCACGATGATGGTCCCACGGTCCCCCCGTTGAAACCATTCTCTCGGTGTGTTGAAGCTACAAGAAATGGGGGGTTTGAAGTACAAAATGGATGGTTTGTAGGCAAAACAACTTACCCTCTGGTTATTCATAGCCATGGAAAGATCCACCATTTTTAAGTTCGGTAAACCAGCTATTTCGATTAGGGCCATGGCTTCCATGACAAACTGTTAAATAACCAGATGGTAACATCTGCCAATGGTGATGTGCAGGATGCTGAGAAATCATCGAATAGATCAGTTTCACCTTTAATCCATCGACCGAGTGGAACATAGTAAGCATTTGCAACGGGTTGCCTATGACCAGCAACCGGATGTTCGTTTGAATATGTTATATATATATAGTTGTATTAATGTTCTTCCAAATTCATAGTTTTCTTAAGACATACTTAAGTGGTTTCTGGGTGCAGAATTTTGGCAAAGAAAAAAGAGCAATTGGAAGTTGAACAGTTCTCTGACCTGATGTGCCAGCTGCTGTGTGATGAATATTTCCGAAGATGCTCCCCATGCCAGCAATGCCAGCTGCCTACATCACCCATGTTTATGGCCTGTATGAAAATCCTTGACTTTCAGCATGCAATTCTCGGTGTTATGCTGCGGAGATTCATCGAAATGGACCATGCACCAAGCACTGAGTTCCCTATGAAAGAATCAGCAAACAGCCACCAGTTCTAGATGATTTTCCCATGTAAACCTCTACTGGTTGGTGGTTTCAAACATGACTGGATTATTTTCCATTTCATATATGGGATATATAGTCCTTCCCATTGACTAATACTCATATATTTTTCAAGATGGTGAAATTGCACCACCAACCAGATATCATTGGCATCAATAACTAGCAAATTGCCATGTTAATGGGATATTTACCATAGATTTTCCATTGCATCAACCATGGATTTTCCATGGATTTTCCATTGCTGACCCTTCAGCGTCCTGGATGGGCCACCAGCGCCGTGTTTTTTTCGAGGCACTTCAGATGGAGTGGACCTGGAGGTCGGATGGGACCATCCGGTGGTTTTTCGCCATGGAGCGCACCATCGCATTTCGATGATGGGAAGACCTCAGCAGGACTTTAGCGAAAGGTCAGATTTCTCTGTGATTGAATTACTGGCTATAGGTAAGTTGGTGTATTTCACTAGGTTCACTAGGATTTATTATGAACACGTGTATAGTTAGACGGGGTAACATAAAGCAAGAAACGTTACGGGGTGGGGGGGCCCTTTTTGCGAGGTGTTCGCCAGCAAGAATGAGTGACGGAACATGTGACTGGCATCGCCGACAAAGTTGGGGATTAGTCCATATTACCCTTTGGTTATTTAACGATTCAACGATATTTAACGTAGCTATGGAACATGGGCCATTTATATGATTTATGATGATTTACCGTATCAAAAATGGTGATTTCCCACAGCTACGTTCAACAAAACCAGAGGGTACTAGCACAAGCAAAATGTGGCCATGCGTCAAAGTATGGGTATTTATCCTTTTGCTGGATCCTGAAACTGACCCAACATGGTGGCTCTGAACTGGTCGCTCGAATTCGCCGTTTTCCGGTGTCGAAAAGCCGTGGCAACAAAAACGCAGCAAAACATCAATTACCATCTGGTTATGACTAACAGTTTGCCATGGAAAGATCCACCATTTTTAAGTTCGGTAAACCAGCTATTTCGATTAGGGCCATGGCTTCCATGACAAACTGTTAGTCATAACCAGAGGGTAATGATGGTTAGATCCCAACTTTTCCCTGGGTTATCCCACCGGCGAGCCCCGGTCGCGCCGGCGGTCGGACCGGCGCAGGTGATTCTGCCTCGGCTCCTGCTGCAGGTGCGTGGCGCCGGGTGCGAAGTGGTGCTGGGGTGCCCAGATGTGCCCAGTGGCGTTCAAGCCCTGCTGGTTGATGTGATTATATATATAGGGATCTTGGGAACATTGGGAATATATGGGATTCAACCATAATATAACTATATATATATAATCATATATAATAGTTAGCTTAGGGCAATCCCGTCTTACTATATCCCACCCAGATTATCATACAACCAAATTCCATAAGCTAATACCTATGACGGGATGCCCATTACCTTATAGATAATAATAATATCCATAATATAAACCATAACAAACAACCATATAACAAAAAAACAAAACAACATAAGCAATACAATAGATTGTAAAATAGACTATACCAAAAACTGAAACAACAAACTATACACTTACCCTCATTCAAAAGCCCATTGTAAAGCCTATACCTATGAGAT
>Ga0126342_10009561_pt1 | contig 17377 bp, 14 predicted proteins | sample Cyp1metagenome_FD_92528 | JGI IMG/M metagenome (GOLD analysis project Ga0126342, IMG submission 92528) | Coral microbial communities from Lord Howe Island, Old Settlement Bay, Australia - Cyphastrea 1 metagenome | ecosystem: Host-associated > Invertebrates > Cnidaria > Coral ... | reverse complement strand
CACGAAGTACAAGGAACGTTAACATGCCCCCCCACCCCACCCCACCCCAACCCCAAGAAAAAAAGAGCAATACGCAAAAAAGAAGCAAAACGCACGTACGGTTTTCCTGCCGTAGGCATATACATGATATTTGATATTTTTTGGTGCATGGATATGCATTGATGTGCTATGAACAAATTTCCAAGTGGTGGTTTTAGCCCCCAGATCCTAAATACGTTTGGTGGCCATAAATATATTCCCTCAACCACAACATTCCCTTCTTCAGGACCCCGAAATGAAGAGCCCAAATACTGAACCAGGGCTCTTGGGACATGTGTTTACTGCGATTCGGGCATGTGATTTATCCAAACTCACCCAACATTAGCAAGGACTACCCATGATTGTTTGCTCATCTCCCCTCCATGTTTTTGCGTGCGACGTGAGTGATATTCAGTTCTATATCATCTTTTTGTTCCATTGGATTGGTCTAAGGGCATGTTTTACAGCAACCCCCTAAAAATTTGTAAAACCCATGGGTTTCCTTGAGATTTTTCGCTTCCATCCAGTGATTGGTGATTTCCCCCTTGATCCCCCCCCCTGTTTTGTGGACCACAAGTTGCCCAAAAACCTGGCGGCGTATCTTGCTGTGCAGGGAGAGAGGCTCGATGTGCCGCATCTGTTTGGAAGACGCGGATCCTGGTGTTTTCGATTTACGCCGCTGCCACTTGGCCCTGCCTTGGAGGTTGTGGGGTCGGCTCTGGCAGGTATTTGTTTCGTTTATTTAAAAGGTGTGGTAAGGGATTTCTAAATGCATTGATTTGCGTTCTGTATTAAAATAGTTTCTCTGTGATGATGTCATTTTATGTGATTAAGTTGTTTGAATGGACGGATTTATGCCATTAATTTGATGGCTTCAGTAAGCCAATTATATATACTTCCCCATGATTAGCAATAGAGTTCATGGTCCAAACCCAATGCCACAAACCTCTTGAAAATCCACCCATTTCTGGAGAGATCCGACAAACGATGGAGAACTGGTTCCTAGCCATGGTCAACAACCCAGTATATATACATACCCATAAAATGGTGTTACAAACCCAGTACTCGTCGAGCTTTTGCAATTTTTGTTGGGGTACTTGGCGGGTCTAGGCCTAGGTGTACATTCTCTCTCTCTCTATATATATATATAGATACACATATCAGAAGATATTCCCAGTTTTGAGACTGGTTGTTAAACCGCTCTGACCGCCGGGATGCACATTCATGTGAGAGATTCAACTTCTTGAGCACAGTCGTCTCAATTCCATATTTTTGGACTTCGGATGGATTAAAACTGTGGTTTCCTGATGTTATAATAATGATTTAACTCCTTAGTTACAGGATGTTTTTTCATGCCATAATTGTTAAGGGCCATAACTGTATGGAAGGGGTAGAAGTGCTCAGCTACCAAGTTTTTGCATTCTGTATCGCTGTGTTTTTGGCAGACATTGACACTACCTCTCAGGTAAACCCTGCGGAAAGATCGTGGCTTTGCAGCACAACCAGCTCAGGGTTAGGGTTGTTGAAGGGTGTTTCAGGATGGTTCTGATTGCCCCCACTGGTGAGGGTTGGCTCATGGGTTTTGCTAGTCATAAATCGGAGAATCTTAATCCCCCACAAGCAAAACGTCCATGATGAGTTGTTTTCTGGTATTACCTGGTTGGTCGTTTGGAACATCTTTTATTTTTTTCCATATATTGGGAATAATAATCCCAACTGATGAACTCCATCATTTTTCAGAGGAGTTGGTTGAAACTACCAACCATTTACCCTCTGGTAAACTAACATAGCTATGGAAAATCACAATTTTTAATGGGAAAACTCACTATAAATGTCCATTTTCAATAGCTATGCTAGTTTACCAGAGGGTACTTTCTTTGCCTTCGCTGGCCACATTTGGACACCATTGGGAACTCGACGTAAGGTGCCCCTGTCGTTCTTCGAAAATCTGGCGAACCTCAACTCGGGCGCCCGTCGCCTTGACGACTTGGATCTGGAGCGGCGGGCTGGGGCTGAAGGGCTTTGGGATGCGCCCCGGAAGGGATGTTTTTGAAGCAATTCCCGAAAAAAAACACGTGAGAATTGGAGGAGTTTCTTAGTGGAAATATATGTACAGTAAGACGAGATATACTTTTCACATGTTTTTTTTGGTTGGAGATTTCAGCTGAAATGATGGTAACAAGGGTGAAAATTCAACATGGTGCATGATAGAAAGGTATACGTTATAAATAAGACACTGAACTTTCACCCCAATTTTTGGAGAATTTAAATATGTAGAGTTTACATGAGTTTACTATCGCTGGTTTGATTCAGTTACCCCAAGATGGTAAACAATTACCTACAAGTTGAGTTGATGCCTCCCCCCAGTTACATTTGCTGGTCTCAAAGCCCGGCCAACTATTCATCCATCATGATATATCTACCATAAACCCGACAATTGACCTACTTGGTTCAACCAAACTGAGCAAACAAACTGGTGCACCACATCCTAGAGTTTGTAAATCAAGTCCTCATTGAAATTTACTGGTAAAATATGTATTTGTACATGTTTGTTTTAAAGATTTTTAGTGAAACCATGGTAACTTATGCTTTTGAATATATGGGTGTGTCTGAGAATTCATTGGATTTTTGGGTGCCCTATTTTCAGACAAACCCATATACAGCTCAATCTGACACGTTTTTTTGTTGCCAGACGACTTTGGCAAGTTCTCAGAACAATATTTTCAGATCTTGTGTGCCAAGTTTCTGGCGAAGTTGGCAGTGAAAAATCCATCAATCCATCAAGTTGTATAGCTGGTTGGTATGGTTTGGTATGGTTTAATGGTTCAAAATGTGGTTTAACATGGTTTAATGGTGATTAATGGTGAGTAATCATGGTGGTGATAAATTCACTGTAACTGGTGGTGGCTGGAACCATGGAATTTGATGACTTGCCATTCAGTTGGGAATGGAATAATCATCCCAACTGACGAACTCCATCATTTTTCAGAGGGGTAGGTCAACCACCAACCAGTACAACTATGATATATCTTCCATAGACCGAACAGTGAACCCACCCGGTACCAGTCCTATCAGATGATCAATGACCGTCAGAGGACTCGAACTATGTCGCCTTGCACGAGAACTACAGCAGCTTCCCCGTGGTGTTTTGTAAACGTGGTGGTTTCAGGGGTTTTGAGGTCCTGCCTTCAGGGGATAAAATTACCGGTTGCTTAAATCTCGATGATTATTTTATAGACAGTGAATTTTGACGAATTTGGCAGGTGCTCCCCGCATGATTGGAACATATTGGAACCCGTGGGAAAATGATGAACATGTTGAGTCATGTTAAGAGTCTTTGGACAATATGTCACAGAAACGGAGGCTGAGAGCAAAGTTTAAGCAACAAGACTGGACATGTGACAGTTGCTGTAGATTGCAGTCGACCCCAAAGAATGATTCCCCAAAAAGTCAAGTCTACCACTGTTTGAGTCTTCATTTATTGTTTTACTTCTGGGCTGCCATAGTTGGTTCAAATATAGTACATATCATACACATATGTATATATATATATATATAGATAATATGGCATATATTATATATTATAGAGTATATTCAGACATCATTAAACACACACGCAGACACACATAGATAGATATATATGTATATGTGGGGATCCGCGCTTGTGGCAGCATTTCCATGCGCCACAACGCTCAGGCAACATCACCCGGGGTAAGCAGGCGGGGGACTTTGGATGCCCTGGTAATAGCCATACTCTGCACAATGGTACACACTTTATATGTGTGTATTATGTATGTATATATGTATCTGACACAGGCATATATATATATACATAGTTTGACATTTGTATATATGACAATGACATGTACTCATTTATGTGTATATATATATATACGGTCGGTATGTTGGATACAAACCACTTACAAACTGGGATGCGCATCCAAGTAGGGAGCTTGGCATCATCCGAAGCCTTGTCTTCAGGTGTGCATGGAGATGTCCTTTTGCCATCTTTTGCCGTTTGCACGATCTATGTTTCAGAATATCTTCAGTCTTCATTGAATATGTGAATAAAAACTAAAGATTAAACACCCGAGGTGCCGAGGTGTGCGTAATTTTCTGATGGAAACCAGAAAGTGGCTGGGAAAAAAATATTCCGTGGGAAAGTTAGCTGTTTGTTTACGGGTCATTGTGAAGCTAGCCAGGTAAGAGGAAAAACAACTGAAAAATCAGTGGAGGAGATCCGACCATTTGCATCACGACCTACATTGTTGTTGCAAGATACCCTCTGGTAAACATACACAAAACTATATGGAAAATCACAATGTTTAAAGGGTAAATCCTCTATATAAATGGCCATTTTCAATAGCCATGTTAGTTTACCAGAGGGTAAAGAAAGTGTCATGGCAAGCGACCTGATGTTTGGGCCATTGTTCCTGACATCCTTCCCTGAGTACCTGAAGCCAGTCACCCTGCTTGGAACGACGCATCACGGGCCATGACATCAAGTGGACTCAAGTCTTCCCTTTTACGAGGCACGGTTCTGGTGAACCATTTTCAGGGACCTTTCCGCAGCGGACGCTTCGGCTTCGAGCTCAGCTTCGGAACGCATTTTCATGTTTGCTGGTTAAACCATTACTTTATGGACGTGCCTAATCAGAAAATAGGGGAGAAACATGGACAAACATTTGTACCAACTCAGTTCATTCCTTGATTGGCAAAGCCACTATCGTTTATTTGTTTAATTCCATATTTTGTTAAAGTCAAATGGCCCTTAGCAGTTATAACTGACTTACACTAGCTTATAATTTATAATGATATACAATCTTAGTTATATCAATTGGAATTTCAGGATCCTAAAATGGAGGTACTGTACCATATAAGACCATTTTTTGTGGGGTTCCTGAAATGGCCATTGATTATAGGAGTTATAAATCCATTTATAATTATTATCATTTATAGATCCATTATTACTTAGTATATCTTTATTCAGAGTTATAGGAGTTATAAATCCATTTATTCCATTTATAACTCCAAGCAGGGGATCGGCCAGCCGCCAGGTGTGGCTGTTGCCCAAGCAGAATTTCACAGAGGAACGGGTGGCGGCTCGGCGTCGGCGCTGGCGATGGAATATGCCATACATCTGGCTATAATTACACCTTTGTACAGTGCATGGTAATATACATATACAATCATATACATATATAGTCATATATATATACTTGTAAAAATTGCCTATGTAAGATATATGTTTATATACTATAATACGATATGTACATATATATATATATATGTATTTATGTATATATATATATTTACATATATATATATATTTATATCTACATTTAAACCATTGTACATTATTAGTTCTAGTAGCCTTCAGTTAATATCTATTGTCTACCGTTAATTAATGAATTATTCACAGATCATATATATATATATACGACTATATCTATATCATACATACATATAGTATGTATGCATGCAGTTTGCAACTGTATATACCTTTGTTTAAACCATTTATCTTATTTTTACATACATACATACATACATACATGCATGCATGCATGCATACATACATACATAGATACATACATATATATATACACATAACACACACGTATGTATATATATATATATGCACACATAAGTTTCATTGTACATAGCTTGGAAGGGCTTCTCCAGCCACGTGTTGCGGCTGTCTTAGGTCCTTGAGGAGGTCTTTGCGGATGAACTGAGCCGCGAGATCTTCGAGCGCGCCATGGAAGCGCGAGGGCACCGCGAGTGCCTGGGCGAGTTACGTGTTGGTATTTTCGTGACTCAATGTGGTTTACGTGTAATTAAAACATACATATATGATATATGTATAAATGATTGCAGTTTTGTGACTGGTGTTTAATGTGGTTTAACGTGTATTAAAACACGCACACACATATTATATATATTATATGATATATGTATAAATGACTGCAAACGTGGATTTAGATACAGTAGATCATGTGTATAAGATGCATGATTTTCATGTTTTAGAGTTCGGTTGAACATTTTCATGTTTTAGAGTTTAGTACAACCATGCACAGAAAGGTAGCCTAGTTGGTTCAGCCAAGTTTAGGCAAAATTAGAAAACTCCAATTTGATCATTTTGCTTGGTCAAAACACCTTTTCTGTATATTTATGTTGCTTAATGATACCTTTTTCTCACTGGTGAAATGTCCAATTTTCACATGTGTCATGGTGAAATATCATTGTTCCTTGGTTTAAATCACATTTGTTTTATGAATTTGAGCCACCTGTCTAGCCCGGCGGATCCAGCCGCAGCCACTGAAGGCCCCGCTACGAGATCCCCAGCGCCCTGGCAGATTTGGAGCTGCCACAGGTCGTCGGATATTTTGCGCCGTCGCCAGGCGGCCCTGGGGCGGTGGCTTGGCTGGGGGCAAATCAGGGGAAATCCCTTATGACTATTGGAAGCCATGATAAGCCATGGTTCTTTCGCAGTTTCTTGTAGTTTTAGTCTTCGGTACCCGCCACCAGTGCCTGGGACCGGAGATTGTGGACGCTCGACTCCGCACGCACCCCGTCTAAAAATGGAGTATATACATGTATGTATCTTCTAAATCTTCTAACTGACCATTCGAATAAGAGCAGTAATTAATTATTGCCATCTGGTTATTTGTTACTTAGCCATGGAAAGATCTACCATTTTTGAGTTCGGTAAACCATCTATTTCTATGGGCCATCATTTTCCATGGCTATGTTAGTCATAAGCTCCATGATTTATCCCTCATGATCATGGCAAATCATGGCATATCCCCTATTTTTATGGATGGTCTTGCGGGAAAATCATCTAGAAATTTGGGATTTGTCCATTGCCATGATGGGATTTGTACGTTTTTTTATTATTATTGGGGATTCATTGGAAAATCAGTCCCCATGGAATTTCCAGTTAACTTCAAGATATCAGGTTGTTACCCTCTGGTAAACTAACGTAAATATGGAAAATCACTATTTTTAATGGGTAAACTCACTATCAATGGCCATTTTCAATAGCTATGTTAGTTTACCAGAGGGTATCAGGTTGTTAATCATGGTTTGCAATTTACTTGGCCCCCTGCAGGTTTGTGAATTGATCATAGTGTTTGCGAATTCAGAATTGTGAAACACTATGGGTCATTCAACATAGAAACTCCGGTAATTCATATCATGCCTTAAATTCGGATTCCCAACTAAACTAGCAATTTGATCGGTGAATGATAGAGGTTGTTGCATTCGTTTTTTGATTTGGGAGAAGTTGTTGGTGAGGTTCCCAACCAAAACAGGGGAACAATCATGCAACATCAGAAGATCACCAACTACACCAACGATTCCCAAACTTGCGAAACGGGGAAGAAAGTTCTTGTGGGTCCAAGTGTTAACTATCTATTGAGAACATGTAGCAACAGTAGCTGCCACAAAAGTGGAGGTAGGAGCCAAACATATGGGAATAGACATTGGCGGATCTTGGCTGGAATGACTGTGGAACAAAAGAACTTGAGGCTTCATGAGGTTCCCAAAGTCTAGGTGTGGGCATTGATAGTGATGTAGCTAAGGGATGCCAGAGCCCAAAGGTGCTAGGACCGCTAGGAATTCTTTTTTTTTGGTGACAAGCTGTCCCCTGATTTGGCTTACAGGTCAAAAGTTTGAAGCCAGGAAACCCAGATCCAGATGCTGTTTTTTTTTGTGGCAGTGAAAGTTAGGCAAATGACATGGCAACCAGTTTTGGTGGAAAACAGTTGTAAATTAGCAAACCAATGTGCAGGGTACGCTCCTGCGTTTTGGCATAGCAATGCAAAAAAAGAACACATTCAAGAGGTCAAACATCTTCTTTCACGGGTGCTTGCTTGTATTTTCAGGTAGTGTGTCAAAATGTGGCCCTGCCTTCCCAAATGCAATGGACTCGCAAAATTACCAAAAACTTTGGTTCCCTGCAAAACAGGTCCCCGGTTATAAGCTGATTAAAAGCATCTAAGTAACATATATCATATATTATATATATGTTAAAAAATCTATAACAATTAGATCAGTTAGCTTGGTTACAAGCCAACTTATATACCAACTGCTGTATGCATAAAATTATTTAAACAATGGATCAATTGGATAATAAATCTCCATGTTTGTTCGTCGTTAAATATCTTGAATTCTCTAGTCCTTATGATATCGCCTGTTGTTTGTCTCCACCTTCCGTTTGTCTCCACCGGTGACAGGCCGCGCGGGATCGCTGGGAGCCCCAAACGGGGCCGGAAGAACGGGGAAAGGCAATGGTATGCCGTAGGCAAAAAAAAACCCTTTGGAATCCAAGTTGGCTGGAAAGTACTCAATCCATCTCAAGTTGCTTCCCTTTCGTGCAGCTGCCAACAGTGGCAGAGTTTGCGCCCCTTTCTTGATGCACACCAGTACAGCCAGGGTGTCCTTTCGACGGCCGGCACAGGAACTTTCCAATCCATGATTTTTACCCATCTCCAGTTTACTTATTTGAATTTCAGAGGGATCTGGACCGACCCCCTTAAAAAAACTTAAAACGTACCCCCTTTCACCTAGGCTGAAATGTAGAGAAAGCTGTTATATTCATAACACCTCATAACCCATAGGATCCATATATGCCATATATGGTAACATGGATCCCATCAATATACCCCATTCATGTTAGCATATATACAGAAAACCATGGATCCTATGGGTAACACCTCACAACCTCCCATTGCCAAATCCGGTGGGATGAGACATGACCCACTCATACTCGAATCGCTCCCAAAATTACCTCGGTGGAATGGCTATAAATTGGAGGTCAATTCCTCTGTTTCAGACACAGCCAGATTTCATAGTGTGCATGTTTTTGTTTTTTTTTTGGCAAGGTACTTATACCACCAGGAAGTGCATGTTTTCAAAAAAGGCCAGCAAAAAAAATCCGGTGAACACAGGGCAAAACCTTGAAGATGGGGGGAACACTTCCGCACCATCCTTGTTTCTTTTTCGCTATTGAGCGGAGATGGACCATGCGTTTTTGAAACGGACCAAGCGTCGGGATCCGTAACTTTTGAGGTCAGCAGTGGCCCGGGAGCTGCAAACAGTAGAGGCACGACCTGGGAAGCCAGCCCAATGATGCTGAAAATACGCTGGATGAGCGTAAAGATATGGGGGTTTTCTGAAATGGTGGTAATTATCCCAAAATAGTTGGTTTATAATGGAAAATCCAATTAAAATTGATGATTTAGGGACACCCCCATTTCAGGAAACCTCCATATCATGAGTTGGGATACAACCCCATTGTTCGGAGATGAAGTTCTTAAAACGATTTAATTATATGTTATTTTCAATGGATTGGTTTAAGGGAAAATCTACAGATAATCTACAGGAAACCATAGAATTTCCCATTAAATATGGGCTTTTCCTGTAAATTTTCCCGGAAACCAATCCATTGTTATTTTGGTTTGGGAAGTGCTAGCTAGACACTGCAAAAAGATCTGTCCAAATCATGCGAATTGACAGTACTGCGTTCTCATGATTTGTGCAGGCGGGTTGAAACTATATATATATACTTCAGCCATTGTTTGTTTATTCATTTACCCTCTGTAAATGGGATAATCCTTCCCATTGACTAATATTTTTCACAGGGGTTGAAACCATCAACCAGTTTTTCATTTATGCGAAAACATTGCAGAGTTGTGCGCTAGTGATAAGGATCTGACCATAAGTGATTCTTGAAAATTGGCAAATACGAAACTATCTATTTCAGTTTTGGAGATCCAAACGAACTATATAATATCTTTATTTTTTTGACAAGCATCACAATATATCACAATATATCATCCAGTAGACAAACATGGCAATGGAAACAAAAATGGTATACTGGAGTAATACATATGCTGATGATGATCATGGCGATGATGGTGATGATAATTAGTTGTGTTTGTTTTGGTTCAATGTTATATCACTATGTTTGTATGTGTAGTTACACATATAATACATTTGGTGGTTTCTTAAAATGGTGGTACCCCAAAATGGATGGTTTATAAAGGAACATCCTATTGAAATTGATGATTTAGGGGTACCCGTATTTCAGGAAACCTCCATACGTATGTTCGTCATGTTTTGTCCCGTTCCAAGCCAAACAACGTCCGACTCGGCAGGACAGCGTCGACAACATGACCAATAGCTCCAACGTGACTAGGATGAGACGCAAAATGAACTGCCGTTGGTTCAATGAATGGACATCTAGGGATACAAAGACGGGTACAAGGTGGTGCCCCCCAAGTTATAAATTGGTTTTAAGCCCATTAACTAGTAACTAGTTCGATATATCACGTATAAATACTTATTGCACCAGCTTGTATAATCATGATCATAAATTATAACAGATTTTACAGCCCCAGTTTGGGGCACAAATTCCCCTTACAAGTCGAACTGCGTCCCCAAGTACCTCCCCACAATGCCCCCGATTGATGAAGGTGTATATACTACATAAGCCCTCACGGTTGATGGTGGTATTAGCCCCTTGATAAGGTCTAATGTTTGGGGAAGCACTCATAAATATGTTGGTGCTTCAATGGGCACCTAAAGCTATAGTAACTTTATATACTTGGTAGTAGTTCTGATTATGGCCAACTTGTCGTATAGGTTGATATGGGCAATTGAAAGGAACATCAGAAGAATTTGGATGATAAAAGCAAATGGCTGCCTTTCGGCAGATTGTCATGGGAAAATGGTCTCCCTGAAGAAGTGAAATTCGGGAAATCAAATCTAAACTTAAATCTACCTTGTAGATGTTTTACAGACGCCTTCGCAAATTGGGATTACGCATCTTTCCATCTAGAAACAACGAATTTTCAAAATTTGACGCCCAAATCAATGTTCGCGGATCCATTTCACCTACCAGCTGGTTTTGTGGAACCAACATGCTTCACCAAAACGCATTTCGAAACGCTCAGGAAACGGAAGTGGTGTACCAATGCGCGCCTTGGATTACAAAATAACGTGGCCAGAATCTGGGGGGATGTTCCATGTCAAAGTCAGGGTTTCTTCTAGGCACCTTGCGGTACCACCCGTACATTATTTATATTCCTATTACCTTCTGGCAAACTAAAATAGCTATTGAAAATCACTACTTTAGTAGCTAAAAAATCATCTACAAACGGTCCATTTTCCATAGCTATATTAGATTACCAGAATGTATGTATTGCTTAAATCATTATTTTAATTGTGAAATCCAAATTATGAGTGCGTAAATCACCTATTTTGGACTAATCCATTGTTATTGAATGTTGCTGATACAGTATCCTGTTACATCAGTTGACCTGTCTACATCCCCACATCTCCCCACAAACTGATTGGTTTCATACTTTCCAGGTCCCATGTCTGGACAAACCCACATCAGATTGTTGGTTACACATGGTTATACAGTTATACAGATACATATATCCCAATTGTATATCCGGGTTCTGGTGAATTTTACACCTCCAATTCTAATGCTTAAGCCTTAAGCGCACACAAATTCATGGTCAATCTTTGGTAGTTCACTTTTTTTTTGCTGCTTATATTTCCTTATAGTGTCTTATAGTTATGTTCCATTCATAGCAAAAAAACTAAAGGATGAACACTACCTCTCCAAGGTTGGGGATTATATAATTTCAAGGTAGACCATCAACACAAACACACATATGAGACATGTTTTTGGATGTTCTTATTTGTGTAATTGCGTGTTTGGTTCTTCATATTGATTATTTAATCGGAAAAGAACATGAAACAGCAAAAACACATTAAGATGTAACCTGACAAGAAACCGCAAAACACATACATTAAAAGACATCAAAAACGTCAAGTTGTTTGTGGGAATTCCTTCCTAAAGGCCTTTGGTTTGGATGAACAAACCAACATATTTGACCTTGGAGGTTACCCTCTGGTAAACAGCCACATAACTATGGAAAACCACCATTTTTCATGGGAAAACTCACTATTTCGATGGCCATGTTCAATAGCTATGTTAGTCATAACCAGAGGGTATACCCAATTAAATCCCATTAAATCCCATTAAACCACCATTTTCCTATGGTTTTCCTATGGTTTTCCTATGGTTAAATCAACACGTGTTTCGTTGACGGTTTGGTTTCCCGGAGCGAGCTCACCAGGCACCAGATATCACCACGGTGGAGCTCACACCGTGGACCAAGAGTTACTTTGGAAGGGATTTTCTGCTGGGCTAGCACTACCCGACCTGGTAAACCATAGGAAAACCATAGGAAAACCCTAGGAAAACCCTAGGAAAACCATAGGAAATGGAGGTTTACCCTCTGGTAAACTGTCACATAGCTATGGAAAATCACCATGTTTAATGGGTAAAATTCACTATAAATGGCCATTTTCAATAACTATGTTAGTTTACCAGGGGGGAACCAAAATAATTTTAATTGGGTAAAAACATAAATTCATAAACAACCCATTCGGGAGTGGTTTCTACATACCACCTATAAAAATGGTGATTAGGGTGGGTGATGGTGCAGATGGCATTATTTTACCCACATGAATATTTTCGGGGGATATGTTTATGTTGTTTTCCCTATGGGATATGTTGTTATGGGAACCATGGTTTCTAAGTTAGAATGGGGGAAGGGATTAAAGAAGCAGTCATAGGGGTCATAGGAATAGATGAATTTTCAAAAAATCATGGTGTCTTTGTGGGACTGCTTGGAAGTTGTGGTGCGTGCAATGCATTTCAATGAGGACCAATGAGGAATACCTGCCCCCAAAAGCTAACACATATATTTTATTGATGCCATAAACCGCACGTTTTTGTGATTTACCACATTAACAACTCGCGTTGAGAAAACATCCGGACGAATATATCAGATACATCAGGTTTTCCATGGCTCCTGACATTTCCACCGGTGGGGAGAATTGTCACGCTTTACAACGTGCCCCTGAATTATAAATTGGTGCATAGACCCAACCAAGTATGAATATGAATCATAAATCCGACTTAACCTACTTCCAAAGAAAATCAAAAAAAACACTCAACCATCCAAGCAGGGGGAAAAGACACCCAGTAGCTGCGCAAAGGATGCAGAGCCTATTTATACATCAATTTGGCTAGTATATAAGAGTTGGAGGCATCATTTTGTATCACCGCAGCTGTTTCAACCCCCAAGTACATACATATTTTTAAGCCACTGGTGTTGGCCCTGCTTGATAGCACCAACACCGGTGGCACGCTGCTCGGGCAGCGTGGCACGGATGTATGAGTGCTGTGACTGCCGGACAGGTGGCATCGAAGCTTGTCTCTTTGAACCCCTTGGATCAAGTACATAATGACCTGGCAATAGGACCTCTCCTACAATGTGGTGCCCCCCAGTTATAAGTTGGTTTAAGTTCCATAAACCATAGTTATAAGTTCCATAAACCATAGTTCTTGGAGTTATGTTTACCAACTTAGCTATCTTGGGGGCCTCACATGGTATAATTATTACTGTAAATGGAGGTTTTAATGGGACAATTCTCAGAAACAGGGGATTTTCCATTGCCAGGTTTGATTACTGGATGGTATTAGCATGTATTAGCTAGACTGAACCAGCCCGGGGTGCGGGTTGAACCTTTACCGATGGTAGGTTTATTCATGACATTTTTTTTTGCACATGGAAAGACTGATAACTAACTTTTCTTGGGGGTGCAGGGTAACCTAAGATTAACCATGTCCAGCAGATGATATAACTAGACATGACATGAGCTGAAACAAACTTGGTAACGATGTCATACCAAGTAGGCAGGGGACTATGCCAATTCGTAGCTGATTCCAGGGATGTACACATGGGCTGGCCAGTGCTGGTGGCCTTGTGGGGCTAAAGGGCTGAAAATTGCAAGCCCTGCCAGGATTTTACGGGTGGTCCCTTTTGAAGTTGATATACAAGTTCACCAACTTCAAATTTGAGGTGGTCATGGCATGTTATGGCCAAATCCTGGCTCCTGTTCTGTTAACATAACATGACGCAGAGGAAACATGTTGCAACCGCATTGCGTGGGTGATATATTGTGCTTGGATCATCTTGGTTCCCCAGGATTCCGCCCTCGAAGTTGGCAAAACTGCTTTCCCTGCGGTCATCAAACATAGCAATGAATTAATCACCTATAAGCCTATAAAATCCTATAAATGAAGCTTTTAATGGGAACAGGATCTAAAAAAATGGAATTTTCCAGCACGCCACGTTTGATTCCCGGAGGGTAACATCAGTTCATTGTACATATGCAAATACACCAGCACTTCGCCGACCTTTTTTTCAACCAACTTGGCTAACAAACTGAGGCATCGCCTTGATAAAATCTTATCAAAACACAATGTCCGAACCAAATCCGATTCAAATCCCATTAAAAGAACTATTCCATACTATTCCATCACTATCTTGGCTACTTAAACCCCATTAAAACAAAAGAAACATACAAAAACCTGTTAAATCACCACGACAATCCTGATTTTTGTTGGTTACATGGGTCCAAACAGATACCATCAGATACCCAAAATGTCGGTCCGCCGCTGCCGCCTCCAGGAAAAACAAAATGTGGAAACTGTGGTCCAGGAGCCAACCCTCATCAGCAACGAGCCAGTGAAAGACACCTGGGTAAAAGCTTGGTGGTTTCCAAAGATGGGGGTACCCCAAAATCATCGAAAATATGTTATTGCCGATGAAAAGAAACAGTGGTTTGGGGTACCCGTATTTCAGGAAACCTCCATATTCAATTACATATACGTCCACATATGATCACATATATACATATACATACATATAATCATATATACATATACATACATAAGTATATATAATATATACTGTATTTTTGTCTATATATATATAAATAAATAAATAAATATATATATATTTACTATATATATATATTTATTTATTTATTACGCATATACATACACATATGCGTACACATGTATGTACATACTTAATGCATGTGCATCTAGGATGATATACATGCACATATGTTCTATATATGTTATATATATATGTCTTCCTTTGATCACTAAACTGCGGGTAAAACGTGGTTGCGAAGGTTAAGCGTTCATTTTTTGGGGGAGCGACTATAGGCGGCACTTCATGTTCTGCTCTACCTCCCATGGCCTGTCGCTGGTTTTGAACATGAAGCCGCTGAGTTACTGAGTTGTTGGAGCTGCTTTGTTTGACGCTTGCCCATGTATCATGTACAGAAACTGTTGCAGCATCACCTTATTCTTGGTTCATGGCGCCACCATGAACCTTTCACTCCAATCACCCCAATGTGAGGCCACACATTCAACGAGAAACCAGTTTACCCTACTGCATAGTTGGATGATCCCTGTGCGCAATATAAATACGCATAGGTATGCATACTGCATATACAAAGATTCAAAGATATATCAATTTGAATTTCAATGTTTTTAATGTAGTAATCACAAGTATGTCATATATACGTACATATAAGGGAATACACGCACACACACAAACACGTATATTTATACATATATTTATGCATATTTGATCATATCTGCATGCTACTATACATACATACATATATATATATATACCTGCGTGTGTGTATCCTATGCTCACTGCTCCCTATTGCTTCATTGTCAAGTCCTGGTCCTGGGAGTCCCTGGTCCCTGGCCTTGAGGAAATGACGTCCTTGCCCATCGCAGAGGACAAAAAAAATGAAGACGAGTGCTTCGTTATATGGAAGCGGGGGGATTTAACGTGAATTTCTTGGTTCAAGTTGGTTCAATGGCCATTTCAGGAACCGATTTATTGGAGGTACCTACCATATATAAGGCCTATTGTTCAGGCCTATGTAAGGAGATATATCCCCAAAATATGGCCTTATATATGGCCTTTTAGGATCCTGGAATTCCCATTGATTTGTGGGTGGATAGGATTTTGTGAGAGCATTGAACTAGAAATGGGATGCAAACTTCGTTGATGGCCTTATTTCATCATCCTACTGGGACGGTGATCACACCGATGAAAAAAATTGAAGCGGACAGGGTGTCAATGCCCTCGAAACCGAAAACGCAGCTATTGTAGATCACCACATTGATGATGTTTGGATGCGGAACGCATCCAGGGATAAAATCTATCCAGGTAGGATTCCTCGGCCTTGGAGTGTTTTATATAGGGGTTTACCTGAAGCTAGTATGTCTCTGGATCCATTGGTTAATTTCACAAGTTCCCTATAGTCAAACAACCATTTTGTGGCACCCCTATTTTTAGACACCCACAGTTTCTCATTTTGTTTGAGAGGAACATCTTAATCTGTTGTTAAACTGTTACCCATATCATATCCCAGACTTGGGTAAAGAGACATAAACAGAACTCTTATCCTGGTTATTATATGTTGTTATCCATTATTGGATTATTATAATGGGCTAATCCATCCCATTCTCATCCCATTATCCAAGAACAGATAATCATAAACCCGCTACTTCCCGCCAGAACTCAGGATTTTCGAGGTGAGTTCTCTAAACCTTGCAGTTGCTCTGGGCTACGCGGGCGCCAAGCAGAAGTTTGCACTGCGGGAGACACACTCCTCCTCCGCCTCAGTGATGAGTTTGCGCAGCTCGACCTGGTAGACCACAGGGAAAAACCACAGGTGGATGGCAAAGCTTGTTTAAAAAATGATCACAGTAGCATCATAGTATTGTTTTTACTGGAGAAATACGTGTATATATATATGGGTAAATTGTAACGACCTCACTGCGACCTCACTGGAATCATGGTTAATAAGGGGAATCATCCCCAAATGGCCTTAATTCAGGTTAGTGATTTATTGTAATTTACCCATATATATATGAGGATATATGTATATATTGTTTATACATATATTTGTGTATTTATATGTGTTTTTGATATATATATATCTGTGTGTGTATACGCATCGGCAAATGGGACCGCAAATGTGAATAGACCACAGTGTTTGGGTGTGGCGGGGAGTGATTTTCTTGGATACCCATCCGACACGTACCTCCTCCCCATTAAGAACAAAATGGGGACGAAAACAGTAATAAGTAATAAACACAGTTTTATTGCAACTAAACACATACATGGATAAGCAGATTTATAATGATTTATATTTGGTTGGTGGTTTGGAACTTTTTCCCGAGAGCGTCTGAGCGCAGGGTTCTTCCAATAGTGGGGGTCTGTATCTCATCTTCTCATCTTCACACCTTCTCATCTTCACATCTGCTCATCTTCACATCTTCTCATTTTCACATCCTCTCATCTTCACATCTTCTCATCTTCACATCTTCACATCCTCTCATCTTCACATCTTCTCATCTTCACATCCTCTCATCTTCACATCTTATCAT
>Ga0126342_10009560_pt1 | contig 17377 bp, 11 predicted proteins | sample Cyp1metagenome_FD_92528 | JGI IMG/M metagenome (GOLD analysis project Ga0126342, IMG submission 92528) | Coral microbial communities from Lord Howe Island, Old Settlement Bay, Australia - Cyphastrea 1 metagenome | ecosystem: Host-associated > Invertebrates > Cnidaria > Coral ... | reverse complement strand
GCAAGCCCGCGCACAAACGCGAGGGCACCGGCAACGGAGCCCGGTCGTCCGGGCTCCGCTACCAAACTCACTTTGAACCAGCTCAAGGCGCCTGCGGTCGGACGTCCTGTGAACAGATACTACACTGATCATAGCCATAAGGCCTGAGAATGACCATGTGAATTTCACTGAATGAATATATATATATATATGTATTATATTAAGATATAAATATGTATGTATATATGTATATATACACTATATCGCACTATGCACACATATAAAACCCTTTTTCAACTCGTTATAACCATATATTGCCTATACACATGCAGCATGCGTGTACATCCACTTCTATAGCGGATCTCCTGTCGCGTTTGCTGCTTGGGCTGACTCACCGTGGCATCTTCCGAAGTTGCAAAACCAGCCATAGCGAGGGGGTTCAATTGATAGACTCGGAAAAACAGCTATAAGGATGAGTTAGGTCGCGTGGACGTGGGCATTTGAGCCTCAAGCAATCGAAAATCTTTCAAGTTGATCGTGAAACTGCGACTCATCTTCAAAGCCAATGATCAACCTCAAGACAAAACTGGTCTAAAGTCAGAAGCTCAGCAAAAGAACAGTTCCAATCGTAAGGTCATCTTTCAATTCTTTCAAACACAACAGTGCAATGGTTTAGCCCATGAGTTTTCCAGTGTCGAAAAGTTCAGCCCATTTCAACTCCAAGGGTCAGGATCTGTGATGTGATGTGGTGAACTTCGAAATATCAAGTCTATAAACCATCCCCAATTCTACCAGAAATTACATATACCCTCCAGTAAATTAACATAGACCCTGGTAGATAGGGGTTTGGAAGATTAGTTTCCTCTAAAAATTGGTGATTTTCAGGGTCTATGTTAATTTGCCAGAGGGTCTATTATTTTCAGGGTCTATCATCGAATTGGATGATGGGAAAATTTACAGGAAACCCCTATATTTGATGGTAAAAACCATGGTTTCCTGTAGATTCTCCCTTAAAACCAATCCATTGAATATAGAATACATAAAAACTCTCCAAACTTGTTGGCTTATGGCATTGGCACCACACCGGGCCACGGGGACCGCCCGCCTAAGTTAAAGGCTCCATGACGTCGCCGCCAAGAGATGGATATATGGCGCCACACCAAAACACAAATACACATATATATATATACACTTATTATATATATATGCATAACATAACATAACATAGCATAATAACATAACATAACATAACATAACATAATATAATATAATAATATAATATAATATAATACAATAAAATAATATAATACAATATAATGTAATATAATATAACATCACATAATGTAATATCATATAATATAATAATATAACATAATATAATAATATCCTATAATATAATAATACAATATGAATCTATAAAAATATAAGACAACCAAAAAAAATAATATATAAATATAGTGCATCTGCAATCATCTGCATATGTTTATACCGCATATATATATATATGTATTGTATATATATATATATAACATTCTCAAACGTATATTGTATACAGAATCTGTTCGGTAGCTACTTTCCAAGTCTACCCTGCGACATGACCTTGATCCCTTGGAACCACAACGTGTTGCGGCGTTGCCGTGGCAACAATAAAGGACACAGCCACATCTATAGATATTTATAGTTGATTTACCCCTACAAAAGAGGTGCTTTTCCATAGTTCTCTGGGTAAATTATCATAATTCACTAACCTGAAAAGTTGGGCCATTTTGGGATAATTCCTCTTATTTACCATGATTCCAGGGTTCGGGAGAACAGTGAGATCATTATAATTTACCCAGATCTATAGCATTACAGGATGTTTATAGTATTTCTTCCGTGTCAAGTGAAGAATTTTCCATACAATTTTCCAATTTACACCCATCAGCCTATCGGTTTTGAAATGATCAAACAAACCAAACTCTGCACAGTTCCAAGTAATTCTTAGCTGGCGAAACCACACCCACATTGCAGGCATCATCTCGGTGGCCATGAGGCCATGCAACAGGAACCGGCAAATTGGAGGTACCTTATATATATATATCTGGTTGGTGGTTTTAACCATATTGAAAAATATGAAAGTCAATGGAAAGGATTATCCCATATATTATGGAAAATAAAACATGTTTGAAACCACCAACCATATATATATATACAATCTATGTAAGGGCGTTGTAAGGGGATATGCCACAAAAATATGGCTCTATATCATAAAGGACCTCCAGTTTAGAAATTGCCACAGACCATCTGCTAGCAAATATTACCAAGTGATGAAAAAGGGGACTTGAGCGTTGAGCTATGAAAGGCCTCCAAACAGGACATAGTTTATCATGAGTTGCCAGCTTTCGGTTCTGTGGAAATTCAAGCATTTCATACGGGAGACCAGTCATTCTGTGATGGATAAAACAGCGGCCCAAAATCATCTAATTCAAGGGGAAGTGCTTTTTCGCCAAGTGGTGCGTTTTCAGTTCAATGGGCAAGAAAGACATGCTGACACACTTTTGGCCATCTACACCCACATCACAAACAGAAAAACATCCGTAGATCGGTAGAGCATCACTTCTGAGGGCCCGTTAACCACTAGGCCCCTAGGTAACTCGCAATGGCTCGACGAGTCCCCCAACGCGTCCAATCACATCCAAGCTGTAGCTGTAGTCCTCAGCCGATCAGAACCACCTTGAGGAACCCATGGCATAGTTACATATAGTTATGATGAAGTGTCAACATATTTATCATACTTCTTTTTGATTCGCATAAATCATCATGAAATCTCGCGAAGTCTCGGATGCAAACAAAACCCGTGAACCCATGTATTTCATTTTATTTCATTTTATTTCCTCTGTATATAATATATCCTCTCTCTCTCTATATATATATATCACTTTGTGGTCGTCAACCACTGCTTCATGTTCAAAGAGTGATGTTCGCAACCCCAAAATGGGGCTTTGGATCCCCCTGTTGAAATCATGATCTGCTGCTGAGTGGAAAGCGTTTGGGACCCAACTGGAACTAGGAAAAACCGTGGTTGATGTCATTTGCATTCATGTGCTTTTGATATTCCATTTTGGTTGGTGTCCTGGGATGCTTTGGTCGCTTATAGCCCAGGAAAATCAAACCCGGGTATTTGGACACCACCGGTCGCTCTGCGTCCAGCATTGTGGGCCCGGCCCAGAAGCGTCCAGGTTGCCCTTTCAATGGCACACGAGCCAGCTCATTGCACCTCAAGCGAGGCCCCGGACGGCCTTCTCCCTGCATGGTTTTCCCATGTTGGGAAAGACTCAAAATATGCAAACCCTCCAGGTTGCATGGCGAACCTTATGGCCAATCTTTGGTAGAATATGATCATTTCTCCATTAAAACATCACTAAAATATAGCTCACAATTTACCATGAACCTGGTACCGCAAACCTAGCAGTCACCGTCGCCACCATGGCGTTTGTCCACGTTTGTCCCATACGCTTTACCAAGTGGGACACGTGATCCTGTCATCAGCTGGTAGGATTCCGTGCCACGTCTCCAGGTTGCCGATCTCGCCATCTGAGGTCATCGGGTTACCACAAGGTGAGGCGACCCAGTTAATCCGGCTGATGCACCAATTATTTTTTTCTAGATATCTATATAGGTGCTAGAGATATACCTGGTTATCCACCATCGGATTATGATACTATTTCTAGTATTCTATAGTTATGATATACTATGATACTAGAGATATACTAGAGATATACGCTATGATACCCATCGAATTCACCTAGTTATTTCACCAACTCATCGCTATCGTTGGCCTCACCTTGCACCAAAAAATTGGGTAACTGGGAGTGCTTGGGGGTGATACCGCTGGCGGCCATCGATGGCTGCGTCGCAACCCCAAAATCCAATGCCTGGAATTCAACGCAAAAAATACCATTACAAAAGGTCTCTACATGATATGTGTACTGGTTGGTGGTTTCAACCCCTCTGAAGAATATTAGTCAGTTGGGGTTGCTGTTCCCAATATATGGAAAAATAAAAAACGTTCCAAACCACCAACCAGTGTATATATATATGTATATGCAAATATCTTTAACGATATGATTAGATCATCTACATGCCTCATCTTTTTCTGTCAAAAGTCAACGTCCCCAGCTGAATCCGCCGCTAGGCCCGTGCCGACTGAGAGCCATGGCTTTTGGTTTGTTCGGACAGCTGCTCAAAGACTTTGTAGTAAGCACCTATGGTGAACTCATCGTCGGCAAGGTGGCGAAACAGCCCCTACCACAATGATCCAATGATATGACGGATGAATATAATAATATAACCCACAACAATCATCAACCATTTTGATAGATTATCGCTTCTTTTGGGTAACTTTCTAATCCAGAGATGAGATAATTAGGGATCACATGATGTTTGTAGTGACCGCAGTGCTGAAATTGTCCTGGCAAAGCAACGTCAGAAATCATCTGCTAATGGAATTACAGTATGATATATATATATATGGTTTCTCTGAAAATTGGGCACCCTCCAGTCAACCCATGGATTGTGATCAGTTTTCCTATTAAAATTACAGTAGGATTTTGGGGGGATGCCTATTTTCAAACACAGCCTGTTGGGAAATCATAAAGGAAAAACCACGGGTTGAATACCACGTGCCCATGCCCCACATTTTGGCGATGTTAGATTCTGGGATTCCCCTCAAGGGCCCCAACAAACAAATTGCTTCAAACACTCTAAGCCGTGGTTTTCAATGGATTGGTTTAAGGGAAAATTGAAACCGGAAACCATAGATTTTCCCATGAAATATGGGGTTTTCCGGTTAAAATTTTCCCTTAAACCAATCCATTGAGGTTTGGAAGGCCAGCGACCTTTCTCCGGCGGCCAGGGATCATCCAGGGTGGCTCCATAGCCGATACCTGGGAATGGAGGCTATAACCAACATAGTTATCTGGTATGCTATATATATATATGATATATATGTATATAAATGTATAATATGAACATAACATGTGCATATGTATGTTTGTACAATCTGGGTAGACCTGAATAAAAAAGGCCATAAAAGGGGATGATTCCCCACACATTAACCATGATTTCCAGGGTTCGGGAGAACAGTGAGGTCGTGATGAAATTTACCTAGATAGTTATGGATTTCACCAGGCTATCATGGGAATATCATGGGACTAACTGACTAACCCATATGATATGTGGCTTAAATTCGGGGGGAACAATCCCATCCCCGGCTGAAGTGAGTTGCATCCTGATCTCATGAGCTTTGAGCCCTTTATCCATGCATCAAATGACAAGTACAGGTCATTTTGTTCGACACAGTTTTGTTGAAATGTGCACAGCAAAAATGTTTCTGTACACACACAATAATAATAAAAATAACAATAATAATAATACATATGTATATATATATATTTTAATTTATGCATAATCATATGCATAATATATATATATAATATGTGTTTCACAGTTCTCTCTGTCGGCATCATTGATTGATAGATTGATGGATAGATTGGTCGAACAATACCGTGTTTTTCCGTGTGTTTCCTCTTCAGCCCAACTAATGTTGGAGATCACAAAACAGGCGGCCCTGTTTCATAATCCCTGCCTGAGGTATGCGTGAGCAGCTGTCGCAGGGTAACCGCCTTGGAATGTGAAGAAATCTGCTGGTAAACCCGGGGCACAAAGAGAGAGAGAGAGAGGGCAGGATATTTATGTATATATGTAGATATAGAATGATATATATGTATACACATGAACATGTTCATATATAATAATTTTGATATATGATTATGTAGAAATATGCCAACTGTGGTGCCTATATCATCCATCCAAAGACATGCATGTATAGATATGTATACTACACTGAACATGGTAGCCAAGTTCCCCACGGTGACCGGACGCAGTAGGCTCCGAAGTCTGGAAACTATGAGGTACATATGGGGCTTCCTACCATCAAGGTACCCCAACAGCTGGATGGTTTATAATAGGAAATCCGAAAATAACATGGATGATTTCGGGGTACCATGGTGTACCCCTCTTTTAGGAAAGCTCCGCATTCTTTATCATTCTTTGGCATCAAGGAAACGTCTGTCGAGTTGGGGGGTTCTATATGGATTTCAATCATCTATCACCTGCAAATGCTTACGCACATTATGAGCCAACTATATCCAACCACAACACAATCCTGACCCAGAAACCAGCCGAATACAGGGCTGGACATGACCTTAAATCATTGGAATGGACGGACCAGATGCCTGTCCAATGGATTCAGAGCAAGCAATCACTTTTCTGTTCGATTGCTCACTCAATCTTAGAATGGTGGTTCAATGGAACCATTGGGATTTCTAGCATGCACGGTGATAAATCCAAATGGACCCACTGCAACATCCGACACATCAGGAACCAATTGAGCTACAACTGTAGCATCTATCGATATCGCCCAACGGATGCGCCGTTTCATCCGCTATGATGATCTTAAACAAGCACCACTCGCCACAAAAATCTGAGCATCACACCTTTTCGCAAGGCTGATTTTCCTGCGGGCTGTTCCAGTATGGTAGCCGGCCAGGGCGGTGAAGTGGAAAGTGGAGGCGAGTGAAATCTAGGGCCTGCTTTTGGCACACCCTCGGTCTTGTGGGTTTTAAACATCAGTTACCCAGTTTCGCCCCCGCATACCCCAAATCTCAAGGGTTCGACCGCACATGCACCAGTGGAGTTGGCCGAGTGTGGAATTGGTTTCAACCTCCTTGCAGTTCCCTCAGGAATCTTTTCAGGCAGTTGATACGATTATCCGTGGAACGTCAAGAAACTGGGAATCATGAATTTTAAGTGCATTGTTCAAAAGATCTTGCAAGATTCAGTAAGAAATTGAATAGTAAGATAGTAAGACCAACTATTTCCAAGATTTTCCACATGAGTCAGATTTTCTTCAAAACAAGTAGCTTTGAAAAGTCAGATTCTCCACTGGTCGTTTCCCAGTGCTCCAGGGTGCGAAGCACCAAACGCGGCGTGTCCTTCTGCCCACGTTTGGGTAGCACTTTGAGTTTCGCCGTGTCAAAGGCGGGGATGTACCTCTGGATGAATCTCTTTAAGGGGGGAGGGGGTGGATAAATTAATACAAGTACCATGTATACATTACCCTTTCAAGAACTTCATTTGCAGCCAGCTTAAATCACCGTCTCGGAGAGTCCAGCTAAGATCTGGTATAATTAAGTATATAAATACTACTAATTGCCCCATGGAGGGTGAAAGAGCAAGAAAAAACAACCCACAAACATATGTTACTTCCGGTGAGCAGCACAAAAGTACTTTACTTCCAGTGAGCCCCACCCTGACATAATATTCTGATTCTGATATTCTATCTGGCATTCTATCTGCCATATATTCTGACATATTCTGACATTCTATCTGACCAGGCGTGCCCCGAGCTGGCGATATCGTGTCCAGTGCCCCACAGCAACCGGAGCTGGCGATACGGCGATATGGTGTCCGGCGCCGGAAACCACAATTGCAGCGAGTGAAGGAAGGAGTTGCGCCGTTGTTAAAATTACGAGACCCTCACCTGGCAGGTGCGGAATACCCTCTGGTAAATTAACATAACTATGGAAAATCCATTTCGAATGGGTAAATCCTCTATAAATGGCCATGTTCAATAGCTATGTTAAATTACTAGAGGGTAAACAATGACCAAAAACAGCCGGCAGTAACTACCGCAACCAACCTGCACAACTGGCAGGTTGCACCATCGAAAGAGCGACATTTTGACCGACGCCCAGCTCATCGCAAATCCGTTGGCTCTCCTCACTGCCCAGCGCCGTCCTTAAACCTTGCGATGGATGGTGGCCGTGCCGTAGCGTAGATTGTTTGGTGGAAAATGGGCTGGGAAGATATGATCTATCTATCGATCGATCCATTTATCCATCTATCCACCTATCCATCGATCCATCTATCCATTTATCCATCTATCCAGCTATCTATATTATCTATCTATCTATCTACCTATCTATCTCAATGTCTATATCATATGAAGAATATACGATGTATATACATATAGTTATACATGATAAATAATCTGTATTATTGGTATTGTTTGGAATGTGCTATATGATGCTATATGTATGGCATGAATTGGCATGATACATTACGATATGACATGGACATGATATGACATGATATGTGTGTCTACGTTTGCCTATGTTTGTCTTAAAATGATGGGACGAACTGTCTAGATTGGATGCTACACCAACTTCCAATAAGATGTTAAGCAAACATTGCATGGAAAAAAAAATAATGGAAATAAGAAAACACACAGGCAATCATACACACACACACGTTTCATTACATTTAGGGTAGGACAACAATCATCAGACGTTCGCTGCAGAAATGCTGCAGGATGCATAGGTGTTATGGAAATGGCCCATTGGAATCCATTGGACCTAATTATATATACCATCTGGTGAACTAACATAGCAATGGAAAATCACCATTTTTAATGGGAAAATCCACTATAAATGGCCATTTTCCATTGCTATGTTAGTTCACCAGAGGGTATATATATTTATATATATTTATTTATTTACCTATATCACGACCAATCTAATTCCAATGAGGCAACAAGCAGAACAGAGTCAGTTGTCATGTCACACTTTGCGTAACTGACCCAACAATCCAAAACGCCGTTAGTGTGTCCAAACTAGAATGCAACTAATAACCACTGATTTTTCAATGTGTTAATCATATTTTCGCTGTTTGAATAGCAGTTTTACCACAGGTTCAAACAAACCCACATGCTCAAAAGAGTCAGAAAAAAGACGATGGATGTTCGCTTCCAGCAGAGGAAAGAATTGATTCCACGAAAATACACAAGTCTAATTAGAGTATCGTCCTGGGGAACCATTTCAAAACCATCAGCGAAGTTAGATGATTAATCTCTCCGAGAATCTCTCCCCATTTGGGTTTGTCATGGTCTGAAAATAGTGTTGGATTATCATCACATATCATCATTTTCCCCATTGAAATAGCCATTTAGGGCTATCTCCACCACTATTTCCTGATCGTGAAATCTCGGCGCTTCTAGCCCCGCCGAGATAGTTGTCACGTCGCAGACTCCGCCCAGCAGCTGGAAAAGGCTGCAGGGCCCAAAGCGATTCCGTCCGCCACCTTGGAATGGCTGGGGCCCTCGAGGCCTTTGGAAGCAGCTGATCACTGCCGAAAAACATCCCCCAAGGCCAAGCATTCTCGAAGCCACTATGATGTCGAGTTGGTTACACCCTGTGACATGATATCGCCATATAATTCCATACATGAATATATATATATATATATGATATACATAAAATTAATGTATTCGACATTTCAAGGAGAAGCATCGACTGGACGGACAAAACATGTGCTGGAACCAACTCCAGCAAACATGACTGAAGTGATAACTGGGCAATTCCACTCCGTGTAGCAGAGCAATTAGCAGTTGGGGACTCAATGCCAGGCCTAATGCAAACGTGATGTCAGACTCCAACAACTTTGAATTCAACCGTATTATTGCCACCTATGAAATAAACAAGAACTGTTAAACTTGGGTCATTGGTTCCCGGCAGAGTCCCTGAAGCTGTGTGAGTGACCCAGTAAAAGTCATGAACTCCCAAGTCAGGATTCTTGATGGTCTTTGATTGGTCATCTCCCACATCACAATACCACGTAGCATAATTTATGTGGCTATTGGAAAACTTGGCAATCGAAACCGACCATGACATATCATGACATCATCCATCTGTAGGTGAATTTCTCCTGGCAATGGCTATATCCACACACGAAACCAACCCTGCAGCCGGGGCTATTATGACTCGGTGGACCTCCATTTGGATGAAATGTTCCCTCAAAATGCCTGCCATTTGCCAGTAAATCAGACATTGTTTTGTGTATATAATCCTTCATAAGTGGAATGATAGTGGGATGTAGTCAAGCCCCAGTTCCGCATTTGATTGAAACATTGGTTGATTTTTCTCTTTGGGATCATCAATGATAGGAAGAATCTGCATCTCTGATGATAACCCGCCATCATTTATAATGCCTCAAATCCCCTTTGTGTTACTTAAATCCCCATGCAATTATCATGCTTGAATCACCATTTTGCGGGTGAAATACCATTGAAATGCCATATATATATATGTGCAATCTCCGTATGTCAAGCATATAATTTTCCCATATAAACCATATGCGAAGCATCATTTTCCCATGACCTCAGGTGCGTCGCGGCGAGACGCCATCCGTCTGAAGAGCTCTGGCACTTTGTCCAGATCCGAGGAGGCCGCCAACCTCAAAACATGGGGGATTTCACCGGCAAAAAATAGTGGAGAAATGGAAATTCCATGGCATCACTCAATGGATTGGTTTAGTCGGGAAAATCTTAACCGGAAACCAGAGTGATTTTCCCATAAAATAATCATGGGGTTTTCCGGTTAAAATTTTCCCGACTACACCAATCCATGGCATCACAGATTGAATCATAGCGCCATGGAAACCCGTTGCTTCCCAGACATGATCTAGTTTCACGGTTTTCCATATCTACACATGTTTTGTTTCTCATACCCTCTGGAAATTTAACGAAACTATGGAAAATGGATGAACAGGGCCTGTTTACAGACTATGAATTAAACTGTGTAAATCTGTTGTTTCCCACAGCTATTCTAAATTACCACAGGGTACCAATTAACTCACATGGAAGCTGCAAGAATGCGGCTTTGGCAAATGATGAGGACTCGGAAATGGGACATTCCTTTTGTGGTGCAATTTCTTGCAGGTCAAATACCTTCATCATCCGTTTCCCCTGGCAGAAAATAGACAATGTTTGGGAGTTTTGAAGGTCCCCGATTTTTTGGCTAGGTTTTGAGGATGCTTCAACACTCCAAAGAAACATAAAATCAAAAAAAAGTGGTCTGTTCTTGATCTTGAACGCGTGGATTGAGATGTTCCCCCAATACACCTTTGTTATCAGTTTGAACCTTTTTGAATACACATCACTTGAATTTCAGTAACCAGAAGCCAAACGATAAATTCAATTTGCACCTAGACTCAACGATGTGACAGTCCAGTTCCACAAGTTCAGTAGCCCAAAGTCGTTGTTTTGGAACTGGTCACAACCTTCCACATCTCCTGCCCAACCTTTTGCATCTTTTTTGCTATACTAGACTCTTAGATTGCCTTACGCTGCTATGCCCATCTTCATTTGCCCGCTTCTCTTTGGTTGCTGTTACAATGTTCATGATGCTGGCTCAATGTCATAAAACTGTACGCATGTTGGATTGCCCTGCTACTCTTGTGGCATCGCCCCTTTCAAACACACCCAGCTATCATATCAGTTGCTGTTCATACCTGTAATGCCACTAAAAATCCCATTGTGTTTGGTTTACGTTAGATTTTCTATGTGTTTTTCCGGTTTTACATGGTGAAACATGGTGTAGTGGTTCCCAGTTGTGATGGATATAACAGTTGTGATGGATATATCACCACTTTCGGTTGGTTCAATCCCCATGTGGCTCTGAAATCCCATCAGGGCAGCCGGGCGCGACAAGGACTTGATGGTACATCTGGCCATCGGCCAGCGACTGCTCCTGACACTGAAAATCGCTGACCTCATGGCCGATAGTCGTGTGCAAAAAAAACGTCCATTGTAACGATATATGCAGTGTATGTTTTCAATTTGTAACACATATAATTATATATATATACAATAAAAGTTTCGGTAGGACATATGTAGATACAATCTATCATCATATGATTGGAACTATATTTAGATCGGCAGTTGTTTAAAATTGTGATGTGCAATTGTCAGCGCAATAAATCCTACAGTAATAATAAATTTAATCATGTAAATTCACACGTATATATAGATATAGAATTAAATATACAACATGTATACATACCCATGTAAACAATAATTCACACATAAATACATAGCAAAACATACCGTAACATAACATAACATCACATTGCATCACATTGCATTACATAATTACATTACATATATTACATTACATTACATAATTACATTACATTACATTACATTAAATTACATTACATTACATTACATGCATTACATTACATTAGATTGGATAAGATTAGGTTACATAACATAACATACAATAACATTACAGTATAAAACGTTTTATATAGTGAATTACATTACATCATTACATTCAATTGCATTGCATTGCATTTTGTTACGTTACCTTACATTACAGTACAGGACAGGACAATATATACATACATGCCATACATACATACCATACATTACCATCCATACACTACATAGGTTACATACATGACATACATTACATATATTACATACGTTACGTACATTACATACACTACATACATTACATACACTGCATGCAATACATACATTACATACATGACATGCAGTGGATGCATTACATCCATTGCATACGTGACACACATTACAGGCATTACATGCATCGCACACACTATAACAATAGCATACATAGCATGCAACACATACAGAACATACAGAACATACATAACATGCCATACAAAACATACATTACATACATTACATTACATTACATTAAATTACATTACATTGCATAATATTACATTCTAATACAAAACATCACATTACAATACACTACAATACATTACAATACAACACATTACATTACACTACACTACATGACATAGGCACTAACAAAGTCGAATGTAGCTGCTTGGCAAATAAGAAACAACTGAAGAAATCCGCCCACCTGAGCCACCTCCAGTATGTTCAAGGCTTCCTTTGCTTCACCGGAGCAACTCAGCGCCCTGATCAGCGCACCAAGGCCCTTGAGGTCAGCCTGGCTTCCATGGGAATTTTCGATGGGCCAGAATGGGGTATAGTCAGCTCATTGGGATGTAAAATCGACTCAGAATTTATGGATTTCTTGCCTAAGATTGTCTAAGCGGAAACACTCGTTTTCGTGTGTCTTGTATATTTCCCCTTCAACCGATTCTGGGACTGTGGGCTTTCTTGATGTGTCAGACCTTGCGCTGCCCCGGAATCATGCAATGCATATAAGCCATGACGTTCACCTTGGAAACATTATATACATTCTTGTTGATATAGTTATCAGCATATGTCGCATGTGTACTCTTGAGATTTCTTGGGCCTTTTTCACGTATATCTTTTTCTCTGCGCATGTGTATGCGTGTATGTGTAAAATAAACGTACACATATATATATATACATTATATAATATATATATATATGTATAGAGGGAGATGCATACGCGTTACGTAATCATCATTTGTACACAAGAGAGGCATTATGCAATAGATACATAGATACATACAAAAGAAACACACATATATATATACACATTTTAGATACATATATAATGCTATATACATACATCAGAAACGCACACACACACATATAATATATATATATACATATACATATATGTGAAATATACTAAGCACGTACAAAAAATACATGCGAGAGCGACAACAGAAGAGAGCTAAAGGGAGCAAAAGAGAGCGAGAGGGAGGGAGACAGGGCTCCTACTTGCATGTTCGCACATGTATATGATTGCAGCTGAAGACTGGCTATTCTATTCACCACCTTATCGTTTCACCAACCTGAAGTATCAGCCACTGAATGCCCCCAGCATCAATGGTATGATTACCATTGTTTACCTACATGACTGGAGGATCTGTGGGTGAAATGTAGGTGATTGAATGTAAAAGGCACCATAGATCCCACAAATTGAAAAGTACATATTCCTAAGCCATTTCTATTCTTATTCACAAATGCGGCAATAGTCTACCCTTCCAAACATGAATCGGTGAATCTTGCAATATCCTACTAGATATGCCCAAGAGCTAGACAGTAAAACTTACCACTATTGTTGTTGGACTTTACTTTTCTGTAGCTTCTTGGGTGTTTCTGGCTATGGGTCAAAACCTTGGTACTCTCCTGTTCACACCTGGATCTTCATTCTCAACTATATCCAAATATGATACCATAGGTTTTGACCCATTTCCAATAAATGCTAGTTGGTCAAAACATGGCATAGGGATGTATATGCATTGTGATCCTCCATACCATCGGGAATCTAAATCCCTAAATGCACCCTCCAAACAGGGGAGTTACCCCCACCTCATACCTAGATGTTTCATTCCCCAAGCTCCGCTTGTGAAATTTTTGAGGGGGGAAGCCGCAAAACCATTGAATTTTACAGCTCTAGAAGCCCCCGCCCCGAATTTTCATTGCAGCAGTAGGATTCTGTTTCTGGGTATATGCCGGGGCTAACCCTATCTAGCCACCAAAATCGCTGGTATCCACCGTGGTCGTAGAAAAAAAAAAAACCTCCCCTTGAGAAATTCCACTGCGGCAGCAAGGTTCGGTTTCTGGATATCTAGCCGCGGCAAGTTTTCAAAGACAAGGGGCAGGAGTTCGCAGAGGTCATATGCGGTTTTCCTTTTGATCTCTGTGTATCTAATTATGTGTATCCAATTGCCATATCTAGGCTAGAATCTGCCATCCGGAGGACCCCCCACCTCTTTTGGAAGCCCAAAAACCATGTAGGGTGGGTATATTTCATGTGTTCAGGTGAAATATTTCTCAGAAATTTCTTGCCTAACACTCCACCAAAATATTCCAGGGTTAAAGGGGGGCTGATAACTTTATTTTTTGGGTTGATGAGCCATGTTTAACCAATGGTCATCGATCTATATATCCCATGTTCCTCAGAATTCCCAGTGAGGAAAAATCCGTTGGGAATGACCAATCCCTGATTCCCATGTGGAGGTAGAATCCAACTTTCGACCCATCCCCATTTGGGGGGTTCAAAAAATTGGGGAACCCCAAGCCACCATGGTTGTTTCAATACACATCATGGTCATCCATGACGATTGGATGAGGACTGGGGGTACCCTCGTGACTTCGGAAACCTCCATAGCTAACCAGCCGGCTCCAGCCGCGCCTTGTACCCGGCTGCCTCCATTGCAGCAAAGTGCCTCTTGGCCCCTGCGGCATCTCCTTTTCGAGCGCACCTGAGATGCGAGGGCTGGATCCGCTGGGCTGGAATGAAAGGGGAATTCAATAGAGTTTCGAGTCGGCTTTCAGTGCGAGTTTGGTGAAAGATGGTAAAAGTGAACGGGGTCTTCATGACATTTCATGATTGTACTGCAACGAGTTTTTCGAGGGTGAATCAATATCCTCCATGATTTTCATGGGGATAAAAAAAATCCATGTTGATAGCAATGTTTTGGGTACAGTATATATATATAATTGAATTGGGATTTCACGAGCTTTACAGTAATGGTCTGTAAAGGAGATTTGATGAAGTTTGGTGCCCAGGGGCTGTTACAGGTGCCCACATGGCATTCCAAAGGAAGGACCAGTCACTGAGCTGGCTGACCAAGCATCTGAGTACCACATCATCATCATCATCATCATCATCATCATCATCATCATCATCATCATCATCATCATCACACTCTATTTAATCTATTCGAAGCATCAGGAGGATGCGGGCGTCATCCAGAACCATTGGCGCAGTTCGGGCGACCCCGTTTCTGGGAGATGAGTTGAAACGCCAAAGACCGACCCGATGATGTCAGAACAAAAAGGAGGGGTCAATGTGGTAACCTATTAGGCTGGGAGAAACTGGCCGGTAGTAGGAAGGGATGGGAAAAAAACGCCTATAATATTCTATAATAAATAACAGGAAACCAGTAACCCTAAAAAGATGGATAAATATAGCATGCAACTAAAATTTATTGCAAAACAATGCAAAACACATCAAGAAACATATTTTAAAATAGTGGGGCTAGACATTGGGTGCCATCACCAAAAGGGGCATTGGAGCCAAGTGGCGATGCGATCACTGACGTGTATCCTGGATCAAGTCACCGGGTGCACAAACGACTTTCCTGGAGCCCTTGGACTCTCAGGGCATCCAGCTGAACGTAACCTATCTGCAAAAAACAGATGATTACATGTTCTTCAGATATGCATAGATTCCTATCAAATGTCATTTTTTACTCAATTGGATGGGATGTCAGATTTACTGTAGATCACTGATTCCAATTAAGTATAAACGTTCCTTTCTCCCAATCCATGCGGACCGAAATTTCACTCCTTTGATGCCAGGGTCGATGGAGCGGCTCTTCATGATTCCCAGCCAGCGGACTCAGCGAAGCAGGGGAGAGCTGGTGGTGAAACAAGCCAAGAATTTTGATTAACCATGGATAACCATGGTAATCTTGGTGATTTTCCATAGCAAAAACCGGGATTATGAAGGATTCCTGTAAACTACCAGTCTGTTGGGGATGTAACATGGACCCCCCCCAAAAAATAGAACCACAATAATATTATATTGACTATTTTAATTTAGTAGGGCTTTACTGTTCTATCTTTTTGGGCGCTGCTACAACCAAAATGGTTTGCTGGCTTGGTTGCTTGCTCGCTTGCTTGGGATGGAAATTGTGTGGACAAAAACAATTAAATCAAAAAAAACACACAAACATATACCTTGATAAAACATGATAAAACCCTATTATGCTGAACACCCCCCACTGTTTGCTGGGCAGGAGATTGCCCCTCAAACTTGGACATGCAAAATAGTCAAGTCAATCATCACGCCACCACACCATCTTCCACAATGTTTTCATGGACAATCCTATCTAGCTTTCACCAGAACAGAAATGGTTAAGCCGGGCGCCAGATTCCACGGTTTACAATCAGAAACAAGCTATGAACTTAGGTTTGCTACCCCCTGATAAAACCTGACAATGGAAAACCCATTGACAATGTTGCGGCATTTTATATGAAATCTAAAACGAAAGACTTGCTGTTTGGAAATACAAGACATAGATTTCCCCATGACGCGCGGATGTGAGTGCCATATTGCGGGCAACCAGTTGGTGGCCTGCGTTCGCCCCGCGTAGCATCTGAAGAAGTGGAGCTCTAAGGTCTTTAGCATTGCCAATGTTGCCATCGGCCAAACACCTCAGGTGGTCGCGGCCTCCATGATGATCATGATTGGAACATAGTGGATATATCACCCATAAGCCATAAACATATCAACTGTGAATTTTCCAATCATCTTGGCACACATGACAATGATTTTTTTGTTTATATGCCCCAGTTTTATCATGTTTCATCAACAAATGGTGGAGCTATTACCAATCGGTGGGGCTATAGCCAGCGTCACCGGCGACCAATCCGGGCCCAAGCGCGCCACCAGAGCCAGCCCAGTGCCCTAAGTGCCACGCCTGCCACGTGAAACGAAGGTGGTTGTCGCCAAGTGCCACGCCTGCCACGCGAAACGAAGATGGATGTCACCAAGTGCCACGCCTGCCACGCAAAACGACGGTGGAT
>Ga0126342_10009559_pt1 | contig 17378 bp, 16 predicted proteins | sample Cyp1metagenome_FD_92528 | JGI IMG/M metagenome (GOLD analysis project Ga0126342, IMG submission 92528) | Coral microbial communities from Lord Howe Island, Old Settlement Bay, Australia - Cyphastrea 1 metagenome | ecosystem: Host-associated > Invertebrates > Cnidaria > Coral ... | reverse complement strand
GTACTTTTTAAGGAATTTGCACTTTCAGGGAAATGCAAAACCACTGTGATTTGTGGTAAAAAATCAATGACGAAGACTGCAAACATTGAAAACGTGGGTTCGATAAACAACCCGCCGGGATGTTTATGGCCATGTTCAAAGGCAAAAATTACATGATCAATCATCAACAACTTCTGTCCCTGTTTGTTAAGTGCCGTGATTCATGGAGCGGCCAGGACAGCGATTGTGGTGTGTCCATCTTCTCTGACTACATGAGACCCCAAGGGCATCAAGCAGTCTAGGAAATTAAGAAAGGCTCCAGTCGTGCTGAGACACAAGTGGCTCGGCCCCACAGCAGGATAGCGAAACCAGCAGATAAGAACGATAAGAACGATAAGAGCACCAGTTTGTTTGGAAGCTGACTTCAAGTCGTTGGATTTCTTACATGACAGTAGAGATGTGGCTGCGGGCGATATCAATGTTATGCGCCAAAAGAATATTTGTGTGTTTGAAAATGGGCTTTGTCCCCAGCATTGCCATGTTAATAGGGAAGACGATGATAAACAATCAAATTTAGGGTACCAATCTTGCGGGTGGGCTGTGACCCCTCTAATCTGTCGTCCACCGTCCAGCGTTGCTTTGGGAGATACACAACTTGTCTAGGGGATTTAGCTGACTTCTCTTGAAGCGATGAAACAAGAAAAGCCAGGAATGTGCATTATATATATATATTGTCATATTATATTGTATATATACACGGGGAGGTTTCCTAAAATGGCGGTACCCCCAAATCATCCATGTTGATAGGTTTTTCCATTATAAACCATCCATTTTAGGGTACCCCCATTTATGGAAACCCCTATATTCCAAAATACACAAAGTATATTGATTCGCACAGGAATCATCTTATTGATGCGAATCTGTTGGCTGTGGTCACTTGTGATTCGCATGCGCAGTCTGCAGCGCATGCAGACTTGACCACACTCACCCTTCACAGACATTAAGTGTTCTGAATTGCGGAAAGGAGGATGAATCAAAACCTATGAGATACCATATTTGGAGGGAATGAACATCATTAAACATCCATAAACATCAATTTAAAAGATCAGCTATGAATTGGTGTGAAAACCAGGGGATTCCATAGGTTTTCACCATGCTGAAGAGTGATCTCATGGAGCCCTGATGGTCGGGTGTTTGGGCTTCTGGTGTGGTAGAGTGAATGCTGAGATACTGGTTGACTTGGAATTCCCTGGGAATTCCCGAAAAGGGTGATCATTTGTCGTCGCATAGCTCTAGGCCATGTGTACGCTCAAGGCAGGCTGCGCACAACACTGGTTGATCTTGCGTCTGACCTTCAAGTGTAAAACAATCCACCGGTTTCATTCCCGGTTTTTAACTTGGTCACAACTTGTTCGCAAAAAGTTCCCCAGGTTTTGTCAGTCTTGACCCTTCAGTACCAACTTGAGTGTGAACGTTCCGGAAGCAAACCATGGACCTATGCATATGCCAGCAACTCAGTGAGGTGGTAGCTTTTTTCGTCCCGCTTGGTCCCATGTCTCCCCCCAGTGATCCTCAGCTGGGATTCCCCTCATCCAACACTTGAGCTGTGTTACCTTTTGGGAGCTCTTCAGGCCGTTCTGTCGGGGGATGCCTGGAAACATGTTCCGAAAACAAGATGATAGCGGCATTGGAGAGCATTAGGCTACATCAGAAAACATGAAGAACGCAGGAAAAGAGCATCAAATACAAATGACAAAGCATAAGAGGACCTGGCATAGAAATAATAGAAATATGCTGCTGATGACTCCATTTGATTGTCTTATATTGTCTTGGTTGCTTTTGAAGCAATGAATATGGTAAAGAATTGACATAAACATGCAGCTTCTGGGGTTTTGATGTAGTCCCAATTATATCCCATTCGGTCATTAGTGATGTTCTACTCCACTCATCATAAACATGATTTGTTGACAATCGTCATCATGATTACCATAAGAAGTAGATTCGAATTCATGAGTCAAATGCCCAGTGTAGCACTCAAGCGATAAGTGATTTCCATTCAGCTAGTAGTGCCAGGGTTGGAAAGCACTCTTATCAAGATGATAAAGCAAATGGATACAAATGGTGTGGAAAAAAGTAGAATATCGCTACAAATATTATCTACGTGCTTTCTCCTAGATGGACTTTTCATCTTTGTAGAAAGGCTTACGTTTGAGATATGATTCCCCTACCCTCCAAGCTTTACAGTGGTTTGAATCTCAGCATCGCTTGGCTACAATTCCATTTCGAATTTCTGGCCATGGCTGCGAAGCAGCAAATCAACTCTTTTAAATCCCATAAATTGATATAAAATTAATTAAACTATATTGAAATTATTTAAAATAAATTTATATAAAATAATATAATGAATAAACATTTACCTATTAATATTTATATTGGTAATAATATTGTAATTATTGGAATTAAATTATAATTTACCAAAAATAAATGATAAAAATATTATATTAATTAATAAATTTTACTAATTTTATAATGGGGTTAGAATTTTTTTAAGGATTATAGGAAGATTAATTTCCCTAAAAAGGACTGATTTTTTGACGCGAAAATTCTTTCGATTTTAATAAAAGGTTGCTTTTATTAATCCTCTTATTTTCCACAAAATAACTTTTAGAGACCTTTGAATCGGGAAATTCTAATTTTTTATATAGCTTAAATACTTAAAATCTAGGAATATAATTTTAGCATTTTTGGGAGGAAATTCTTAGATTTTTTAGTACTCCCTAATTTTTTAGAGGGACACTAATAGATTATGTCGTTTTGTTTAAATATATTTAAAATATCTTAAAATTTAATCCCATATTTTTCCTGTTTAAGTTTGTAATACTTGCCTTATTAACTAGTTTTAGGAAATCTAGGGTATTATTTTTTAGAGGCTTAATAAAATTAGTATAAATTTAAATTAAAATCGCAAAATTTTTCCTAAAATTAGTATTTCGGGAAGTCGATATAATCTTAATTTTTAACAAAATAATTCGTATTATAATACCTAATTTAGAAATATCCGAATTTTAAAATTTATATATTAATTAAATATATATATTATTTTTTTAATTTACATATTTAAATAATATATATATATATATTTAAAATTATATATATATATAAATATTTAAAATATAATATTATATATATATTATATATTTATTATATATTATAAAATTTTAAAAAATAATTAAATTATAAATTAACCAAAATCGGTTTTTAATTTTTTTTTTATATTATTAATATAAATCTAATAATAAAACATTACATATAAATTTACAAACCCAAAAAATTAAATATTATATTTTTTTTTTATATTAAAATTCTAAATAAATAAAAATATAAAAAATATCTTTAAATATAAATATAAAAAAATTAATACAAACCTATTAAATATATTAATATTATTTTATAAAATTAATAGATTTAATTATGTAATATTTAATAATAATAAAAAAAAAATATAATTTTATAAGTATTATTAATAATTAATATAATTTATATATTAATTATTAATTATGTTTAATAAATAATTATATAAATTTAAAAATATTTAATAAATTAAAAAATAAAAATTTCAAATATATATATATATAAATTTAAAAATATATATATATATAAATAAATTCGAATTATATATATTTTTTAAGATATATTATTATTAAATTTTAAAATAAATATCCTTACCTTTTAAGGGGAGGGGAAATTACGCATAAGTACCGTATTTAAGTCTCATCATGCGGGAAAAGTCACATCATCCCCATGGCACGGCGGCGATACGGAGAAGTCATATCAGGTAGTGGAAAGTCATATCAAGGAAGAAGAATTACCATGAAATAGCCTGTTTCATCTATACTTAGAGATTTAGTTAAAAGTAGCCGAGGCATTGCGCACAGCGATGATTTTGAAGGGCACAAGTTAATACAAACAAATTTTCGGCAGCTAATCCTATTGGATTTGAATTATATTATATTGGTATCCTGCGTCGCGTGACCAAATCAAACCCGTATTGGTACAGCCTCAAATTTCTTGCAATGCAAATGGGTTAGCTGTAACAAATCCTATTGGCAGAGTTATGATCTAGGATGATATAAGGATATGGGGGGCCCTGGTTTTCCGCAACCAAATCTATGGCTGGCGCTATGTGCATCAATGTCGTGGACAGCTCTCAAGAAGTTTGTTGCCCTATCCACCCAGCCATTACGAGTTGGAACAAAATTTCATTCCATTGCGGGCAGAAAGCGTGGCAAGTTTTGTCGGTGCTCCGTCTGCGCCGTCTGTTGTGTCTGTTCGGTGAGCGCAGCGAAACAACCGCGCTATCCGACTGCAATGCTTCATTCCAACCAGCCAGAAACCTTCCCTCTCTCTGCTGGTGCCTCCCGCCCCTACCTCCCGCCAGCGCCAAACAAGGCGACCGAGACTGTTATTTTCTTTTTCGGCAAAATTTTGGAACAGCGGCAGCAGCAGCAGGAGGAAGCAGCAGCAGCAGCAGGAGGAAGCAGCAGCAGGAGGAAGCAGCAGCAGGAGGAAGCAGCAGCAGGAGGAAGCAGCAGCAAGCAGCAGCAAGGAGCAGCAAGCAGCAGCAACAGCAGCAAGCAGCAGCAAGCAGCAGCCAGCAGCAGCAAGCAGCAGCAAGCAGCAGCAAGGGGCAGCAAGCAGCAGCAAGGGGCAGCAACAGCAGGCAAGCAGTAGGTGAGCAGCAGGTCAGCAGTAGTGAGCAGCAGCAGGTAAGCAGCAACAAGTAGCAGCAAGCAGCAGTATGGAGCAGCAAGCAGCAAGCAATCAGCAACCGGCGTTTGACCCCTTGAAAGAATGATCAAATATAAATTATCAAAATCAATGCAATGCAAAAATTGAACTTTTTCCAGGCGCACGGCCCCAAAACAATGAAATCGTTCAATTACTAAAAGTTGTGGTGGTGCCAAACTTGAACTTTTTCCAGGCGCACGGCCTCCCGATACGACTTTTACAAGCTGATACGACTTAACGCTAGCGCGTGTAGATTATATTGGTTGAACGCTTTTTCACGTAGATGCACCCTGTGCAAATGATTTGAACGCCTTTGAATACTGCTTTGGGGAGACACATGCACAATGATAACATCACAAGCGAAAGTCCCGGCTGCAACGCTGTGCTGCTTAGAGTGCTCTTGGCTGTTCTTAGAATGAACACGTTCTCACTCCACCTTCCAACTTGCGACGCGATGCTGAGGCTGGACTTCATAGCGCTTACGAAAGGTCCCTTCACCTACATCTGCCCAACTGTCGGCTATCTGGTAGGGCCATAGATATCAAATAAGAAGTTTGCGACTAGAAGCAAATAAGCGGCAGAACAAACCCGGAAAAAACCCTACGGTGCATAGCCCACAGCTGTTCTGAGTATGATGCAGCCAAGTCCGCACACCACCGTGGAACTTGCAACTATCATTCTTGCACGCCGGACACGTCTCTTCACCGGCATCTATGGGGAAAGTCATTGTACCTTTCGCATCTAGACCACTGAGGAATAAGAAACTTTCACAATTGTGGGGTTCTGAACTTGGGCGTGACCCAGGCATGGACTGCGTGAGCGGGGCAAAGTTTGGGATTTTTATATCGAAACGACGGCAAAGAATAGACCCGGGATCGTCTCGGGCTAGACTGTTCGTTGCATAATGCAGTAAAGATTTATGTGCCCTCCTGGTTGCCTCAACTTACTATGGATCACTATGGTTTAGGAAACAACAGTGGTAGTTGACCTTGTGGAGTACGTTCCCGCACAGGCCGCACAGGTAGTCACTTTTAGAACTTTACCGGCAGTCGAATCATGTCGAATCGGGAATGGGATCGGGAACCAACACGAACGAATCAGGAACCAGATTTGTGGTGTCTGATTCGGCCCTGCCATCATTTTCTGGTATCTCATGAACTAGTGACATGAGTGATGCGCCAATGCAGCGAGAAGTTCCCCTAGCAATGCTGCATGGATTGCATGGGTAAAGGTACTATGAATTGCCATGTCTCGATCGACGTGAATGAACTTGGTCCTGCGATGACAGCACGTTGGCATGAAATGAAAACGACAAACGATTTCTAGAAGCACAAATATTGAAAGGCTACAAAAAGACCATGAATGAAAGCTTCCCTGACGAAAATCAAAATGAACCTGTCAGTCCTTCCTGCAGCTGCCATGGTGCGGACACCTCAGATGCAACACCTTCAAATGTCCTCAACCCTGACAGTGGGGGGGTCCTTATCTTCCCAGGCACCCGTGAATGAGTGTAAAAATGGAATGGTGAATATTGATGAATATTGGATAATGCCCGGGTTGGGTTAGACTCTAAACATCTTTAAAACCTTGACTATTAATCGAATGGCTCGGCCCCAAAATAATTGGTACCCATTCTGAATAAACCAGAGGTTGATTCATCATTAATCCTGGGTCAAATTTGCTCAAGCTGTCGGCTTGGTTCATTCATTCATGTTTTTGAATCCACCCCTTTCACCTTTTATCAGTAATGAGAAACGAAAATTATAGTGTGAATACAAACTGCCGATTGTATGGTTGACGAAAGATCTGAAGTTGCTGCGCTGGCACATCGGTGAGAAACGAGGCTCGGACGAGGTGGCGTTGCAGAACTTGTCGCAGGTGCCGTGGCAGAGGCTCTGGTACCAAGAGTTGGCGTTATGCGAACTGGGTCGCCAGCATCAAAAACCATAAAAGAAAACCCAATTTGGGCCCTCATTTACATGTGTCTGCATTGCAAATCAAATATGAGAGTGAATTGTTTGGTTTCGTCAATGTTTTTCAATACACTGCAAAGGAAAGCCTTCGGTTGTTTATACCTTCCAAAGATCTTCCACGGTCTTCCACTTTTGATCCGAAAGGGTCGGGAAAAGGGGTGTTTTGCTATGAACCATCTCTACCCTGAAATTTGTCCATTCTCAACGTTCCTTCCAGTTGCACCTTGAAAATGCACACATTCCTTGAGTTGCCAAGGTAGATGTCCCAACATTTGCCAACAGAAATTGGTTTTGAAATCCTCGAATCACAGAACACGACAATTTATCATCCACATCGCGCGTCGGATTGACATGGTCGGAAAACCCCGATATTCAGGAGTTGCCCATAGTTGATTCGATTGTCGAGAAGTCGGACAAATATTCCTGAAATTCATCAAAGCTCACTTGGCCATCCTTGTTCTTGTCAATGATGTTCACACAGATGTCAAAAAGTTCCTCGCAGTGGGCTCAGGCTTCACTGCGATAAAAATCTTGAAAAGTGAAGCAAGTTTACCTGCCTAATCTGCCTATGCGACAGCCCGGTAGCCCGGTAGCTACAGCCTGATCCAAATCCAAGGTGCATCTGACAAATTTCTGTGTCCGCATTGACGTTCCAGCAAATCTTCCAGTAGGATGTGCAACTCATCCATGTCTAAATAGCCATTGTCATCTTGGTCGTAGCGACGCCACATATCTTTGAAGTCCTGCTCAGCGACTGGGAATATTGCCAACCTGTTTGTTATAGGACAGTTACACTAATCAGGTAAAGGCTATGCTATGATCGACTGTCCATCAACCATTCAGATCCATTTGGAGGGATATAGATATACAGTAGATCATTCCAAAGAGGGTTGTGCCAGATTTTGCCCACTCTTAAATCACCAAAATGGCTTGTACCATGTTGTACCTCATTTCTTCAATTAGTGGATCTTCATGCTGGCTGATGGCTAGTCGGACTTGTCCTGGTCAGATAGGCTCTTGAGCTTATACTGTCCAAGAAATTGCGTGCCACTCAAAGACCGTACTGTAGTTGTCAAATATGTTGTCGATTGCATCTCCTTAGTGTTTCACAAATTCTCCATCATAGCATATCACAGCCATGTTTGTGAACAAAGCTTTGGAATTACACCTGGCTCCAAAAACAACGAGACAAGAAGTTCATAGAAGATATAGAAGTTGAACTAGTCCTTTTTTTGCCCTTGACATGTGAAGTGGATAACATCATTTTATATCTCAGTGGTCGCACGCCGCAACGCCTCTGTTTCTGCGTGCAAAAGGAGTAATCATCCGTCGGCTTCATCGGCTTTGCTTCACCAAAGATCAGCTAGGCTCAGGGGCCCAGCGGCATCACAACAGAATCATCATCCATTTTCATAGGCAAATGAAACCTGGGTATGGGTCAAACTTTAAACCGTTGGAACCCGCAAATCCTGATTTCCCCGATATCCTGGCTGTAATATGCCAAAAGCACTTTCTTTTCCCCATACATGTTGGAACAAATCCTTGGATTTTCAAGCCATTTCGCGGAACTTGCAGACTCAGCTAGGCCCACGAAGTGTCGGTTCGTTGGGACTCGCCGATGGAGAGGCTTCTAAAATCGAGGGATCCCCAGTCGTCACCATGCCTACCTATACGAAAATTGTCTAATTCAATATGGTCTGACTTGGATGATTCAAAACGGGTACCCCCATCACAAAACGGAAACTCCCATTTGGGGGGTCATAAAATGGGGGTACCCCTAAATCATCCATTTTAGTAGGATTTTCCATTATAAATTGTAAACCATCCATTTTGGGGATTCCCCATTTATGGAAACCTCCATTTCGAATTTCACTAACAACTGGAAAACATTGGTCCCCAGCGCCATGCTGCTGGGAACGTCTGATCCACATCCGCGTAGCGCCTGGCGCCCCCGAAACAATGCTACACGACGCTACATGGCTGCGAAACGACGGGTTTCCCAGAGCTGAAGATCTCTTCGGCTTATAACGGAGCAGTTTCGGAGCCTTTCCTCAAGAGGAATCAATGAGTCCCAGGCAGCTTACCCGGATCCTATACCTTGCCATACCTTGCCAACAAAAAAGATGAGAAGTAGCGGTGAGAAACGTCAAGAAATTTGGAATCATCCATGATCTGCCAACCACCTGCCTTGCAGTCTATTCAAGCCATGGTCTCATCAAGCCCGCAAGCCCTCTATATAAACAACGGCGATAAAGGAACGTTTCAGCAGAGTAATATGGTGCCGATAGTCCTTTAATGCCCTCAAGACTGCGGAGAAAAAAACATGTCTCTTGCCCGTGTGGAGAGCTATAACGACTTATGCTTCTTTGCAGCCGGAAGGATCAATTATGTAATGCAGATTCGCGTTTCTGGTTGAGTTGCGTCTAATGAAGAGCTACACTAAATAGACTTCTTCACAGGACACAAAACCCTTCGCATTGTGGCCAGCAGCCCGTTGCGCCGCTGGGTCTGTGTCTGCCGTGTCCCAAGGACCGATGTACTTGTTCGTACCAGTTCACGGTTCGCGGACAACAACAAAGTTAACAAAGGTTGCAACCTGCAAAAAATACGCCCCAAAGCACAAACAGCATCGCAAATTCAATGCTTTCATCTGATCCAAGATAACTCAAGATGATCCAAAATGATCCAAGCAATCCTAGCACTTCTGTTGGACGTGCCCCGAATTTTCACAAAATCCTGTTGGAGAAAGCATCAAGGGACCAGTGTTCTTGTGCCACACTGGCCTTTCAACTCGTTGAATGACCAGCACGGGAGCTGCAGATTGCAAATTGCAGGTCGTGTCATTGCTTGGGTGCCCTATTTTGTGACCGGTGCCAAACATCAAATACATTCTAATCATTCTACCGTGTAGCCAAGAAACCAAGCATGAAAACAACCACGTGGTTCAACTCAAGTTGAAGGGTAAGCGCCACTGCAGCACTGTCATGAACTGATCCACAAAATCGGGCACCACTTTACTGGGCAATCATCACCCTGATTTGCACAGATTGGTGTGCTCCACGACCTGAAAAGTATTGACAGGGGCGTTCCCACAACTTCGAAACAACAGCCACTATGTAGGAACAGCAGTTTGACTGTGGGGTTGGCTATTGGTTGTTTTCTCTAGCTGCGAAGCGAATTTGCATCGACCAACAGTATGAAAGCAAAAAACATGGCAAAAAAAATCATGACCGAACCTTTTCTTCAGGCCATCAGAATTCAGCCCCATCGTCCGTGAGGGGAAAACCGACTGGGATAAACACAAGCCCCTACATCGTCGCCACCATTGGCGATGGGTCCATCCAGGTTGAACCGGAATGAACCACACAGCTTAAATTGAAAGAGTTGCAAACACAATGACACCTGGTAAGAACTGTAATCGTCTATAAATCATCGATTATCAATGTTTTCTTTAAATTGCTGTTTTGGATTGTGGAACTTACTCGTTAATTATCAGACCATCTAATATAAGATCAAACGGGAGCAGGCGCTTCCTCTGTTCCAGGTGAAGTTTGCTTGGCAACAATGCTTCGCTATAGTCATCCCGCCCGGCACGGGCAAGCACCGTCCCTGAGAAGATGACCGGGCAGTTGAAGGAACACATTGTCACATTACAATCAAGTAAGGCCGTTTTCACTGATGCTGAGCGGCTCAAGAGCACACTGTAGGCCGATAGCGATAGGGAACCAAAAGGCTCAGAATTCATGCTTCACCTGCACATGTTCTGTCGTCGCACCAGCAAACTTCAACTGATCGCTTGTGAAATTTGAAGTGCTGGAGAACATTGTTGCAGAACCTGTGGCGGTCTGTACGCCGCAGTCCATGAGCCCTAATTTCGCCATCAGCGTTTTGAATTCCTATCTGGGCCCCCTAAGAACACCTGAAGCCGTTGCCAGAGCATGTCTGCAGCCCAATGACTTCTGGGGCCCCTGTTGGCATCAGCCTGCACGCACTAGGCAATGGAATTGCGCCATCCACCTCCCACTCAAGTCCAGCACATGGGAGCAGGTGCATCTTGAGTCAAAGGTTGACATCTCCAGCGTCAAGGCGCAGCCGGTGAATTTCGGAATTTCGGATTGCGTCTTAAGGTGATAGCCGTGCGGTGTCTGGATTTGCCACTGCTGAGCTGACTTCAAGAGAAAGTTTGGAAACTTTCATCGCACTCACATGTCATGAGTCTAGCAGAGGTAGTTGTAGATGACTTGGCCATTGTGGAATTGGATTTCGGCTTCATCACCAAAGGCATTAGGGCCCTGCAAGCGTAAGCTGCCGTGATGCAATGGAAGGGAAGAAGGCGGAGAATGCCGATGAGGTTGGAGTTGAGACGAGAACACCAGACCAGCCCGACAAAGCCGACTGTAAAGGGCATGGCGGAGGACTTACATACAACACTATGCTGCTACGCGACGGAACGCGAATATAGCAGTTGGCCACAAAGCAGTGTGGCACGCAGCCATTCTTCCCGGCTGTAGCCGTCAGCAGCACAAAGCTTGAATTTTGATCTGCGACGTGGGCGAAACAATAGCGTTCATTGCTTGCACCAAGAGCTGATATCCTTCGGGCCTTTGGGCTGAAGAAACACGTGCATGCTCCATCACAGAGGACGCAAATCTTTTCTGTGCTGCCGGCAAATTTGTGCCCAACTATGTGGCACTCTAAAGTCTAACTGGTTCGCTCAAATTTGTGTACTGCTTATCGTTTCTATATCTTCTTTTGACAAGCCGAAAGGTAGAAACACTTTCTCTTCCAGCGGCTATGCCACCAAGTCCCGTGTCATCTCAACTGTATTGGTCCTTTTGATGGATTTGAATCATCCCAAGCACGGTTTCACAGCGAAACCCTGCTTGGTGGGATTCGGAATCAGAAGAAACATTGTTGCCTCAGCTGCTTCTCTTGTAAATGTGGCCAATCCAAGCTATCTAAGCTTTCCAAGTGGGATTCGGCATTTTGAATCATCCCAAGCAAGTAAGGTTTCACGGCGAAACCCTCCTTGGTGGGATTCCCAATCCAGAATGCCCGGAACAGCTTTGGAAGGTGCCCGGATTAAGGCCTCTGATTGCCTAGGTCTAGAGGTGCTGGCGATGCAGCTGTTCTGTGTTGCCATGTATTTGCATCCAGGGTGGCCTTTGAAGCGTCCATTCTTGTTCCGGCATGCTTGCTTGTTCTTTCAAGCTCTGCATAGCACGCACGAAAAACAACAACAACACGCAAGTCTTAAGTTAGGCCCACCGGCACTCCACAATTTCAATAGTCTCCGCAAAGCCGTTTCAACCAGATGGAAGCCATATTGAGGAACCCTCCGAATATTAAAGAATCTGCAAAAAACTATGTTTTCAAATCTTTTCTCAATGAGCAGCCAACCCAAATGCATTAGACTGCAACAGTGAAAACATAAGCTCACACCATTCCGTCTCCTGGGCCTTCAGCTTGTATACCTCTTTCCGTCACATGCGGTCTAGGCGGTTTTCGCGCGCCTGGCGCCCCTTTGGGCGCCCACCTTCTTTATATTATGGGTTCAGTATACTGCCGGAAAATCATCCCAGTCTGCGTATTCCTGTTTGAGGTTGAATTCCAGCTTCTGTCAAAATGTTGCCTCCGTTGCTTGCAACCACCTACAACTATTGATTGCGGAACCAAACGGTAGTCGCATGTCTTTGCTTTGGGCCTGTATTTCAGTTCCTGGGGCTAATAAAGACGCGCGCTTTTCGCGCGCTTCTTGCGCGCCTGGGGCGTGCGCTTTTTGCGCCCCTGGTGTGGCGAGCGCTTTTTCCAAGCAAGGCCTGCCGGTTTGGTATTTGTGCGTTTTGTGCTAGAAATGTGTTTGGTACCTTCCGCGCATGTGCTTGCTCCCGTTTGGTTCATGGTCAAAATCGTTCTGCAATATGCCGACGTCCTCGGGTGTGCTTCAGTCCAGCACCCTAAAAGCCATTTGCTCCCTCCTCCATTCATCCTTCTTTCTGTACACATCTCTTCCACCGCAATCTTATGAAGACGGCCCTCGTCCATCATATTATTTGGTAACATGTATTATATATATGTATATATATATATATATGTAATTATTTATTTATTTACTGAATTATTTGTTTAACGTATTACTATCTGTATGTGTAAGATGCTGCCCCAACAAAATCAAAGATGTAGGACCACCTCTTCCACTCCGTTCCGCTCCCTCACATCCACATCCGTTCCAGACGATGGACGGAAAAACGGACGTGCTGATATATAGTTAAGCGATTATGCCTTAGGTATGTAGAATGCCCATTGACGCCGCACGTCGGAAATTGATAGATCCATCGTAAACTTGCGGCCTGCGGCCGGATGCTGTCGGTCCCGTGGGGCCAAGCGCGGCAACAATAGAGCTCCAGAATGCTAGACCGAGGAAAGAGTAATGAGAACATCTGCCAACCATAATGGGATCGTAATCCACGCGTAATGGCTTTAATAATGGGAATACCATAAACAGTGATAAGATAGTCTTGCTCGCATCTACCAGGAATAACTGGGTGACAAGCAGCCCGCTATGGTTGGCATATATGCCTAAGGCCTATCACTAAATTGAAGCCAACTCGCTGATATATCATATGAATTGACGCGCTCCATTCATCATTCCAGGCAATCATTCATTCGAGGACCTCGAAATCCATGATGTCGGTTCTTGTTAGCAGGTGTTTCGCGTATTTACCCAGTTGATATACCCATACTTGATATCCCCGTTCATGAGCTCTACAATCCGTAATGGTGAAACAAAAACAAGATTGATTTCCTACACAATGACAACCCCAGTTTGGCTTTTGGGCACGCCCCTGATTGGAAATGCGAATCGCACGGTTGACACACTGCATCCTCTTTGGACCGTTGAAATATGGGCTTGTCTCAAAATAGGGCACTCAAAATCTAATGGTTGATCATCACTTTACCCATTAAGGTGGCCGTAAATTGAGGGCCCCCCCCCCATTTTTGGAGAAACCATGAGAAAGCATGACAAACCCCACATCAAAACGCTTCTGCAGATCCAAGCTGATGCGAGTTATTCGACCATGTCATCAGGACTTGACCGACATGCTGCAGGAAGGAGGTGCGTAAGGCTGTCGTACGGGTAAATTGACTTTCCACAGCATAAGGGGCTGGATCCACCTTGTGCACACTATAGGTCTGAAGGGGCTGGCTATCAACGCTACCTGGCTTAAGGCTTTTAATTCATCTGTATACAAAGCCGCTCAACATGCGCTTCCTAGATGTACAGAGCATCAACAGACACCGATTAGATAGCATCTTTTGGAATCCATTCGCCTTCACTAAAAAGAAAATCCAATATCATGCAACGCCATGAAGAATATGTGTCCAGCACTCGTCAGCTACAATAAATCAATGTTTCAACTGCTTTGATTGTAAAAACGACCCCTTCGTCCATTCATCTCCTCCCTGCTGCATTGTCCAGGACTCCGCAGATTGGACCACTCAAAGTAGAGAAAGTGCGCCTTCTGTGCGGATTTTGGTGTGCAAGATCTGCAAGCTCGTCCGCCAAGAAGACGACTTCACGTAGTCAAATGGGGTTTTACCACTGCTGTCCTTGCTCTTTGGGTCAGCTCCAAATTGAAGAAGTAGCGAAATCATATCAACATTCTGGTCCTTTGCTGCTTTGTGTAGCGCTGTCTGGTAGAAGCGCTTCCCAATCCCACAGCAAAATGTTTTGGTTTCCATTCCAGGTGCGTTCAAGTCCACAGGATCGAAACCTTGTTTGTCCAGAAAGTCAATCACTTTGCGACGTTTCTTCTCTTCAAACTTCCGTTATCGCTCTTCAGTTTCTTGCATTTTTTGAAACTTCATCTTGCCGTAGGTCTCCGTCACGGTCAGATCTCCACGCAACAAACTGATGGGCTCACCTTCTGTCAGTTTGTATCGTCCACCGATCCACTGAAAACTTTGCGGAGTGATGGGCGTGGGCACTGGCATGGCCATGGCACTACGATGGAACTTTGCGTTGGATTTGCTGCACCCAGTTTGAGAGGCCACCGCCAAAAAAACTGTCGATGAAAGGCAAAAGTGATTCAGTTGATCATTGGGTGCAACCCCATAACTTTCCAGGGGAATTGCTACACATCACTCTGCCAGACAAGATCAACCTCTGCTGTGTTTCCCCTATCTCTCCACACCAGGTAGGATGCCAAGATTCCATAAGTCGACTCACAGTACGGTCCCATGCGAAAATCTCATCAGCAACAGATGTTTTTCGTTCCTCATCAGAAACGTAGAACCTCAAAAAGTCTGGCTGAAATGGATGCCGGGGAACAACCGACCTCCGGTCCGCAAAAGGAACAATATATATATATATATATATGTGTGTGTGTATGTGTCTGTGTGTATGTGTGTGTGTGTGCGTATGTGTGTGTGTGTATGTGTGTGTATGTGTGTGTGTATGTGTGTTTGTATGTGTGTGTGTATGTGTGTGTATGTGTATGTATATGTATATGTGAATGTATATGTGTATGTGTATGAATATGTTAATGAATATGCATATGTACATGTATATGTATATATATATATATGTGCACGTATATGTATATGTATTTTGTCACAAGTGCTACGTATTTCATGTTGAACCACACGTCTGCAGCCGCATTCCGTCAGCCCCATGGAAAAACAAGTTGCAAAAAGAACGTAAGTTGAAGGCAAAACCTGAAATAAAAACACAGTGAGAGGATAGTTTCAGTTTGGAGGATGCTGCAGTGCCTCTTGGGCAGCGCACTTGAAGTCCCTTGAGCCTTTGACTCAGGGAGTGACTTGGTGTCACTCTGGGATGTAGATTTATAGGGTATATCTTTCTAAAATTGGATGCAAAGTCCTGGACTCTGTGTATCTGGGAGGAGATCTGTAGCAAGAAGGAGCACCTGAACAATGTAGGATGCAACATAAAAAAGATTGGACGCAAAGTCCTGGTCTGAGACTTGTGAATAATGAACATGAATTGAGGTCAAAATGGAATTGCTGGAGAAAAAAAGATCCAATACATTAAGTTCATTAAAGTCAATTGCATCGAAACGGAGACAGTGTGGGCTCCGGTAAATACTGCCAATTTACACCCTAGTACATGGGGCCCGGTGGAATTGGCTAGGTGGAACCTACCCACCAAAAAAAAAAATACAAATGAAAGGAAAAAGCCACTAAAAAGGAGTCAGGCCCCGTGACCCACAGCAGGGTTCGTGACCACTTGTCTCTCGCTTTGGAGCATTGTGCCAGAAAAAGGAGATGAGTAACTTGCAGGAGTGAGTGTGGTCTCCCGGCACGCCGGAAAGGGATAATGTCGCTTGGGAAAAATGTACGGGCACCTAAGTTCAGCAAAAGAAAAATGTACATTCCAGCTGCATATGGGAGAAAGCGAGGTTGGAGAGGCTTCCCCCAGAGTCTCGAAAGTGGAGTTGACAGTGAAATATCGTGAGAATTGTGAACGGAGACGACGTTGTGAAGTAGTAGATCTTTGCCGGACTCGAATTTGGAGTGATGTCAGTAGGAAAAATGTCCTGGACCCCTCTTCAGCAAAACGAGAAATGTACGTTCCAGCTGCATATAGGAGAAAACGAGCTCGGAGACGATGTGCAAGACTTCCCCCATAGTTTCGAAACTGGAGTTGATAGTGCAAGATACAGAAACTTGTAAATGGAGAAATGCCAAAGCAGTAGAACTTTGCTGGAAGAGAAACCCAAAGAAAAATACAAGGTGACCATAGCTTGCCGCAAGGTCGTGGACCAGTGTAGAGCTGAGCCTGCAGAGAAATGTAGCTGGAAGGAGACATGTGCTTGTACTGGAGATCGAAACGTCCATGGCGAGCATGCAAAAGGAAGAGGATGAATCCTTACTGGACGTATCCTTATAAAACTGCGGCCAGCAGACGGTGAGCGAAAATGGTGGCTAGCTAAGCTTGTGCCCACGCCTATCTATGTATGTATGTATGTACGTACGTACGTACGCATGCATGCATGCATCTATCTATCTATCTATCTATCTAACTTGATAAACCCCTGTAATGCATATAATATAAATCAGGATTCTGGGGCCTGGGTTTTAATTTTGGAGGGTTTCTGGGTGGTAAAACTGGTTTTTGAATGGTGCAGGATACATATCAAAACGGTGTTGGCTCAGCACTATTCGTTAGTGGTGTTTTATCCAATTCTGCTCTGGTTTACATATGCGTTGTTTATTCAGACTACCCCCGTCCAGGTCGGCCCGGGTCCGCCTAAGTCTGCCCAGGGCAATCCCAACTTGCAGGTTCTCCCAGGTTCTCCCAGGTCCTCCCAGGAAAATAGTGATTTCCTGCGATTTTGTTGGTTTCCGGGATTTCCTGGGAGAACCTGGGTATTATTTTCTGCGTTTTTGTGGGTTTCCGGGATTTCCTGGGAGAACCTGGGTGTTATTTTCTGCGTTTTTGTGGGTTTCCGGATTTCCTGGGAGAACCTGGGTGTTATTTTCTGCGTTTTTTGGGGTTTCCGGGATTTCCTGGGAGAACCTGGGTGTTATTTTCTGCGTTTTTGTGGGTTTCCGGGATTTCCTGGGAGAACCTGGGTGTTATTTTCTGCGCTTTTGTGGGGTTTCCGGGATTTC
>Ga0126342_10009558_pt1 | contig 17378 bp, 9 predicted proteins | sample Cyp1metagenome_FD_92528 | JGI IMG/M metagenome (GOLD analysis project Ga0126342, IMG submission 92528) | Coral microbial communities from Lord Howe Island, Old Settlement Bay, Australia - Cyphastrea 1 metagenome | ecosystem: Host-associated > Invertebrates > Cnidaria > Coral ... | reverse complement strand
ACGACGAGGACGACAAGGACGACAAGGAGGACGAGGAGGAGGCAGGAGGCAGGAGGCAGGAGGCGGCAGGAGGAGGAGGCAACTGACATAAAATCTAACAACCCTCACCTGGCAGGTGGGGAATCATATGGGATTGAATTTAATGTGGGTAAAACAATACATAATTTTTACCATCCTCCAGTCATCACCATTTTTTGGTTGGTGGTATGGTTACTATTCCCAGTGATGGGTGGTTTATGGCATTGTTTTACCCACATTACAGCAATTAATCCTATAGGGATTTCCTAAAGCCATGGTGGTAACCCGCAAAATGTCTGGTTTATGGAAAATCCGAACATGAAATGGATGATGAAATGGGTACCCCTATTTTGGGAAACCTCCAAACAGCAATTTGAATGGGGCATGATGAGCTTCGGAATTGGACCTATGATTCCAAAAAAACATTATATGATTCAAGGATAAGACATGGATGAAATTTGCCTGATTTTTCACGTGTTTAAGCATTGTTTAAGGATATAAGTGTAACATAGTGTAGCGATTCCAGATGTTTGAGATGACTACCTTAGATGGTTCATGTAAGCCATCAATTTTGCTGGTTGGAATATCTGCAACAAAGACCCGCAAAGTAGATTATAGAACAACGATTAACTGTAGATCTATGTCTATGGTTAAATATCGATTCACTATTATAGATTCTAGAAACTATTATGAAACTAGAATTGGTGGGTTGTTGTCGCAACTATATTCAACCCCATATCACTAGACTCGACAAATGATGAAACATTCTATGGTCGATATCGTCGCCACAAAGAGCTTGTCGATTTCTGCAATGAAGAGGTCCACCCGGGTAGTGTCAAGATCGCGAGAATGCATCAAAACAAGGATTTAACCAACTTAACCAACTTGACCATGAAGAATAGGGACATAGCGGGTATATAACCAATGATGATCTGGTTGGTGGTTTCAAATATGTGTATGTTTCTCCCTACTGAGTACTGATAATCCCATGATAATCCTGTCATCACAGTCTCCCTGCCGTCCAACAAATAGCTCGAAAATGCATGCAAAAGAGTAGACTGTACTGTGTTTCATAGGCGGTCAAGACCACCAACCAATTTTGGGGGTTCCATAAATGGGGGATCCCTAAACTTGGATGTTTTTTTTCATGGAAAATCCATCTATAAATTGGATGATTTGAAGGTACCCCCATTTCAGGAAGCCTCCAGATGCGTTTCTATCATTGTCAGATACTGCACCAGTCGCAACGAGCAGATCCCAGATCCGCACCGCAAGGAGCATCTGGATCGCAGCGATGTTCGCGGTCACGGCATGGCTCGGTGAGATCTTTTGATGGGCCGAAAGCCCCCGAGAAAATCGATTCAATCTGAAGGGCAAGTCTGTATTCAAAAGCTGGGGGCACCACAGATGTGGCCATTTTGTTGGGCCCTGGTAAACCTAAAGCTGATGATGCTGATGTTTTCTCCGTTGGAGGACTTCAACTTTTCTATGTCTATATGTCTATATGTACGGATTGCGTTTTACCTCCAATTTCACACGGCATGTCTTGTGGCCGCCTAGTGGGAGCCCCTGCTCTGCGATGTTCAGTCCCTTTGCCCTTTCCTTTGGATGCGAAAGCATTGCCTGATGAGCTGGAGAATGAGCAAAGTTGGTTGGTACGATCCATTTTTATATTTTACAAAGAGATATATATATATATATATATAATTATATAATTATAATTATAATTATATATATATTGACCATCATTTGACCCTTTTTTTGTACGTTAGGGTCAACCGATACATATACATAGAGGGAGTACATTTCAGGTATATGTATCGTACCTGCATGTACACAGCTTGGTGATTGAGGTGATGCTGGTCAATGGTGGTGAACGCTCTACTTTATGGACTTTTAAGGGGGTCTGATATGCATGATTGAGGGATATCCCTAGAGTTTGTGTATCCAAAGCATGTACCCTCCGTGTCCTAAAACGTGGCTTGCTGGAAAATCCACCATGAATAGTTTGGGGATTTTCCAGCGGCCCGCCACGTTTGATGACACTGGAGGGTACAGATGTTATTTATGGCCCGCTGGTTGCAGAGAAACCACCATGGCGTTGCCTTTGGGGACGCAGTTTATTTGGGGAATTGATGAAGACCATGTTGTTGTTCTGGGTCGGCGCCGATGATTTTAGCCAGGCCAATCAGAGCAACCTGACAACGACCTCGTTATAGGACACAGTTAGTGTGCGTATACCACTTTGTGGGTACTTTGAGTGTCTTGATATGTGTTTAGGCTCTTTATATTTGAAGCAGATTTGCTGGTTTCAGCCAAGTTCCCTGACATGTTTGCTCTTCAGTCTGGGGGTGGCAGAAAATCATAGAAAATCGTTACTAGACAGTACCCCAATGATTGTGGTATTAGCGGGAAGGTGATCATAAACCATTGGAATTGGTTGCTTTTTGTCATTTTCAGACAACCCCCATCCGGGTAGTTTAGCCACTGCTGCTGACCATTGCTCCTGCATAGGAGACTTTTTTAATTTACGAAGCAAAAAGGTTGAAGGCTTAATAGTTATGGACCATAATGGACCATTACCACTATGTCACTATGGGTTGATCATCGTAAGTGGGCCATGGTTTTCCATAGCTATGGAACAAATCGTTCGCATCCCCTTTGTACGTCGACACGGAAATCTGAGACGTGTCGTGTCACACCGCCACGGTGGCCGCTAATGCTGGCACTGAGCCAAAAGATGCGCAGGACGGCAGTGACCAGTCTGGGACTGGGTTCTTCTATTGGATTCACAGTGATTATACTACCCTTTATAATATATATATATAATTATATATATACATGTTATATACATATTATATACATATGTATATATATATACAATTACATTTATTATATATTGGGATTATCATAATTCACCAGTTGATGGCTTCAGCATTTTAACCCTTGAATGATCCTAATCGATGACCATTGCTATTTTGTTGAAGGTACCAGGACTGGAAATTCATGGGACAGTTTGCGGGGAAGTTCTGGGACTTCTCCCAACATCATCAGTAAAGCCTTGTTGCACTAGAAATGGGATGAATAGTGATTTATAGTAGGTTAATAATGTGCTAATAGTGGGGTAATAGTGATTAATAGTGATTAATATTGAATGGGATAGAACTCTTAATGTCAACCCTGGATTAATAAACCCCGTTTACGGCTGTTCAATTGGGAAGGTACCATAAAAAAGTATCAAATCATGACTATTGGGGGAATACCACCCTAATTAATAAACCATGGTTTATTAATCCGGGGTTGACATTACTGCCCAGGGATTTGTTGCATATCCTGTTTTGGAGGAAACTTAGGGAACAAAGATGAGTCTTCATCAAATGCCAAAGGGAGCACCTATGGAGGCATATCTATAGATATGACACTGATATTGGATGAGGAGGAAAAAAATCGTGTTTCTAGCTTAAATCATCCAGCTTCCTATACCTTGGCAGCGTCTAGGCAGCCAAGGTGTTACCTCGTCTCAATCGCATCATCTCAAACGATCGTGTCCGACGTCGACGATTTTTAGGGGGCACAGTAGTTGAATCCTCCTGATTTCATTGGAGCTTCCGGAGATTCTCGGAGCTTTGTAAAAATCCTGATCAGACCAAATACATCAAGGGCAGTAGTGACTACCCCCATCATCATTAATATAATCTGCTTGGTGGTTTCAAACATGGCTTTTATTTTCCATTTCATATATGGGATGTCATCCTTCCCATTGACTAATATTGTTCAAGATGGTTAAAACCACCAACCAGTAATCATCGATGGTTGTTCCACTGCGATAACTTATGTCAGAACCTATGTGGGATGATACAGAACTATTGACGCCAATAGACTAAGATTCTCTATATTCATATGGGTTAAACACACAAACTAGTTGGGAGAAGGGATATACAACAGCGCACATTCAATTGAGGCCTGGCCAAAAAAAAGGCGAATGGAAGCATACAGCAGGAGCAATTGGCGTTGGCATTTTTCAGAATCAGGGTTCCTTGCATTTCCTCAGATTGAGGCATTAAACATCATTGTTTGGTACTTCCATACTAGCTAAGGCTCCTAAAGAAATTGAAAACTACACAGAAGAATCAGGACCCCTGAGAGAAATTTGAACTATCTTCAACCCAACATTTGTTGGTTGACGTCACTAGACTTGTTGCGGGGGCCCGGCGCCCGGTAGGTCTGGGACTACGCCAGAAGCAAGCAGCTCTTTCGTGTCTTGACACTGTTGGCCTGGTATGTTGGAATATGGGTAAATACATCATGGATGGAGCATGCCAGCTTTGGGTGTATGTATCATATATACATATCGTATACACCTAGATTTGTAGCCCCCAAAAAAACGGAAAAAATCTGCACTATTGTTGTAGGGTTTTGCTATTCTATCGTTTTTGATATATACATATTATGTATAATATATACACATGTGTGTGTGCACAATATTCTGTAATTTCTGTTTGATCATGGTTTTTCCCCTGATTTGGGAGTACGGGGTACTCCCATTGCTTGAGGCGTAACATGGTTCAGTGAAGCAACCTACCCTCCAACAGATTAAAATAGATATCAATACTCCATCATGAAAGTAGATAGTTGCCAAATATATTGTTTCATAGTCTTGTTCGATAGCGTTTTTGTTGTTGTTAAAAAAACGATTCTAGTAAATATATTTGTTTGGGGTGCTTTGTCTATCTACATACAATTTGCTGGTAACCCTTCCCATTTCTGGACTGTAAACCGGCAAAACCAGCAATGATTGGCCAATGGCCCCCAGGTTTCAAGAGAATTGAATTCCCCTTGAACAAAGCCCTACAAAGCCCCAAACATTCGAAAGAACTTTTGAAATTGGGGCCTCCTTTATTTGTGTTCCAGGACTTTTTGTTCTGTTTTGTTCCCACTGATGAGCATTCCTGCCATGGGCACTCTTGTTTTCATGAAAGATTGGTCCTCAAAACTTGCACCGTGTGGCAGTGTGGTCTCAAACATGCCAAAGAATTGGCCCAGGAAATGAGAACCTCTGCATCTTTGACCAGGTCCTACAGTCGCTCTTCGCGCCAGTGGGGCAGCCCAGCTTTGACTCTTTTGGTTGATGATTTCACTATCATTTCATAGGGCTTTTAAATGCTTTTAAGATGTTTTAAGCATCAAACTATAGGGATATCTTTGTGGAACTGGTGGCCATGATGGTTGGTTGATGTTGGTTGATTATTTATTTTGGGGATTATATACGGTACCCTATATATATATTGGGGATTATACTAGTCCATGAACTGGCAATCCCGTTCTTAAACACGCAGTATGAAGGGAAGACAGAGGGTGCTGAACACTGCTAGAGTGAACATGTGTTATTGATGCAGCGAAAATTATTGATGAGGAAGAACTGAACATTGGTTGAACTCAACATTTAAGGGTATATGTGTGTCTCTTTTATGAACTGAAAACGCTCAAACTGAACTAACTGAACATGTTTAGTTTGACTCTTAGAGTACCCATAGGAATTGATTGGAATACGGATGCTGCCAAAGAAGATGAATATTTAAGTACGGTAAATTGAATGTGTAGGGTTAAGTAGCCCCAACTCAGCCAAAGTTACAACCATCCAGGGGAACCACCCAGTCAAAACCGATGTCTTGCTGGACTTCAATTGTTTAGGATAGAAATCATTATATACTGGATTGGTTTAAGGGCAGAGCTACACCAAACCCGCGCTTTGACTCACATCAGTGTGACTGAAAATTGGGGTATACCCACTACCCAGAAATAGCAATTTCAGTGGTGCATTTAATGATAAACCATAAAAATTGTGGGGTACCCTTCAGACAGACGCTTTTCGGATATTTTCGGCACATCCTCCCTCAGATCAATTCTAGAAAACTACCCTGGTAATGAACGCAAGAGTGTAGAATCACTATTTGTAATAGGTAAATCATAATAAATCATCTATAGACGGATCATTTTGAATAGCTATGTAAGAAATCACCTGAGGGCACCTAGTCTTGGAATGTCTTGGATGGTTGGTGGTTTGGGCCGCCCAAGGTTGCACCTGGTGCAAGCTACTGCCAGACAAACGTGCCGCGGCAACGTTTTCGCAAGGGGAGAGGGGCAAGCCACTGGCAGTTTTTTTTTCGGTAACCCTGGGACACAAGGAGTGTTTAGGAAAGCCAATGGCTGTAGGTTTTCAGGCTAACAGCCACTGGCAGTTGTGTCGTGGGGAAAGTTCTCAGCTGCAGCATTTGTTTCAGGATCAGATCCACAATCTTCGTGGGATTGGCTTGGAATGATTCAGACCTCCAAAATAGTGTCAAAATGACGAGAGCGATCTGGGTCCCCAATCGTAGCGCATCGTAGCGCCAACCGCAACCACATCGAATCAAATTGTGATTTCCCCCATTCTACAGCGAAGATTCCTACTAAAAAGATATGTTTTTCTGAAACTTCCATGATCTTCGGTGATCATCCATTATCCTCTTTTAACCTCCATAAACCAACAATGTCGTTTTGGCTGTGGTTTTCCACTTCGAGTTGTACACTGCGCTCAACGTGCCACAAGGAGTTCCTACCGTTGAGCAGCAAACTCTTGAGCAAGTGACTTGTGGGGCTTAATGATTTGGGCGGCAAGGCATGTAGTTTCTGTGGATACCATGTGCCTGGGTAAAAATATAACGACCTCACGTCGCGACCGAGCCCTGGAATCATGGTTTTTACAGGGAAATCATCCCAAAATGGCCCAACAATTCAGGTTAGTGACATATTATATCATATTATAATTTACTAAATGTGGATACCATGTGTGAATCCAATAGTGCTTGTATCATATGACTATGGATCAGTATACTTATAGAATTCTATAGATACACTTAAAACTGTGTTCGGGGATGAGCATCCATTTACGATTCGTTTTTTGGGGTTCGGGGCACCAGGGTTTTGATAGCGATATGAGTTTCTGGTTGGTGGTGACTGGAACCATGGACTTTTATGACTTTCCATTCAGTTGGGAATTTCATTATCCCAACTGACGAACTCCATCATTTTTCAGAGGGGTAGGTATACCACCAGCAAGGTTTATTGTTTAATATGTTTCTGTAATTGCCGGAGATTCGGTACAAGTGAGTTGGTGACAGCTACTGCAACGTAACATTGGAATCCATTGGCCCATCACAACTTCCCGCTGCCTTGAAAATATCCCAGCGCATAGCTTTGTTGATGGTTACATGATCGCTTCATCAAATAAAGGGCACCCTTTGGGCAATGAATGAGCCTAAACATCTTAGATAACAGAAGAATCCAAGGGTGAACTCTTGCGCAGTCGGAGATTCACTGCAGGTATGTGGAGGTCAAGGGTGGATACCCCGGCTAAGAGAAGCAAAAAGGATGTCATGCAAGGGGTGGGTGGCTGCAGATGCAGATATTATTTGATGATTTGGATGGGAAGTAACACAGTTGGAAAAAAAGTCTAAGATTCCGTCCACCTTCTTCAATCTCTGCTTGGAAAGACTCAGACATGATTTCAATCACGACTTTTGCAGGATGTGAAAATTACTTCACTTCGTGTGATCCCCACCATGACATTTATACATTGTGATACTGGCAAATCTTCTGGCATTCTATCTGGCAAACATTCTGGCACTTTATCTGGCATACCTTCTGGCCTTCTATCTGACATTCTATCTGGCATACCTTCTGGCATTCTATCTGGAATATCTTCTGGCATTTTTAGCCGGCATATCTTCTGGCATTGAGGAGGAGGAGGAGGAGGAGGAGAACAGCTCTGATAAAATCTAACAACCCTCACCTGGCAGGTGGGGACAACCATGTTTTAACAATGATTGGATCCAGGTTGTTCCCGTGAATCCGTGCTGGGCCTATACCCATCTGCGGACTTTCTCTCGGAAGCGCTGGGGACTCATTGCTTGTTCCATGCATTCGTGTTGAAATCACCAGTCAGATCAGATGTTGAATGAAAGTTGCAAGTGACGCTCATGATGCAATTGTAGATATACATATATATATATATAATTATGTAAATATAAATATATATATATATATATATTTACATAATTATATATATATGTATATACTTATATATATATATATGTGATAGTACATCCATTTACCCACTGGTAGCAATGGACTAACGTCGATGGACCTGCGGGCTAGTACTGGCGCACCTCCGGCAACGACGACAGCCATATGGGTCAAAATCAGGTGGTACACCGAACTCCTGACGTGAACAGAATCATCCTCTACATATATATATATATATATATATATACGCATATATATATATGAAAGCACCATTTCAGATCGTCAGAGTCATGAAATTTTGGATCCATTTCAGACCTTGTTTCACCCAGCCATTGCAATTCTGATGAATTGCACTGAAGTTCCAACGGTTCATCGCCAGTGTTTCACCCCAGATTTCGATGCTTTGACGTCCTGATCCCTTTACTCCTACTACCTTAATTTCATTGCGATTTCCATAGGCAAAAATGATGGTGAACCATATGGAATTCGGGAGGTACCCTCTGGTTATTTAACATAGCCATGTTATAGATTGCCCATTTATAGATGGTTTACCTATTAAAAATGGTGATTTTCCGTGGCTATGTTAGTCATAACCAGATGGTATTCTATTTTCAGACAACGCCATTTCAAGATCTTTGGATGAAGAGCTTTACCGTCATCAATCCATGGTGCACAGCGTTTCAACGCCTTTCAGTTGGTAGTCCCATGAAAAACTGTGGATCTATTTCCACATTGTCACTAACAAAAGTTATAGATATTTTCGACCATAAATCCAAGAGTTGTAGTCCTAAACCAAACGACATTTATTGAAAAACTGCCCTACCATGGATCCCTTGGATTTCTTCCTCGCCATGCTGTCCACCATATGGCTGCGGCTCTGACGGCCCTGAGTTGGAAATGCCCATGGTGCCCCAGACGCATCCGGTCCTACACGCGCGCCAGAAATGGGGCCAAAAATAGTTAGCTAAGTTGCTGCAAATAAGTCCAATAACTGGGGGTGAACCATGCTGTGGCAACATGTTTTTGCATAAACAAAAACTAAAATCCAATGGTTTGAAGTCTCATTTGCCCCAACAACTATGCCACAACTTGGGATATCGTTCGTCATTTGTTGGGACAAAGCCAACTCAGAAAATCACTGATGATCCATTGGGTTCAAGATGCTTCGTCAGATGGCTCCATGCGTGGGCATCCTATAGCATGTTTGTGATTTATCACCAGATTCGATATTCAAAATTGTTGACCCCCCCGTTTTTTCTTGATTTCAGAGCCTATAGCCATGGTCATTATGGTTTCTATGTACAGTTCCCCATGATTTATCCCCACATCCCCAGGCGTCGGAGCCAGTGGCTGTTCCCTGCACTCTGTCAGGTGGGGACCAACGCTGATTGGAAGGGTAGGTAGCGGGTAGTTCTTGGGATATGCCATGAATAGGTCAATCACAACTGCTGGGATAATATATAGTGATATGTAGTGGGGATATAGTGTGTATAAAGAATTGGATATACGAGAAACAAAACTGACTCATCCAGTACTGGTTGGTGGTTTCAAACATGGCTTTTTATTTTCCATTTCATATATGGGATGTCATCCTTCCCATTGACGAACTCATATTTTTCAAGATGGTTATAGCACCACCAACCAGACAAGTGTTTCTTGTTGCCCGTGGCTGGGGATACTACGGTGACATCACGGCAATGGATGGGTGTAGGCGGATGTCCGAACAATATCGACCAAGGGCTTGTGATTTTAATGGTTTCGCTTGACTGTTCATTAAAAGAAACAGAATGACAAAGCAACAGTGTGAATTAACAAGTGATTTCAACAGTCTTATCAGAACGAGCAAAATAACATAGGTTCGAAGTTCGAAGTGCCCATTGGCTGGCTACAAAATGTTTTTTTTCCCTTTGTGAACTAAAATTGTAACCTCCCAAACAGAATGAAAAAGATAAGAGTTGATACAATCCCACTGACATTTAGTCTATCATTTGTTTTATCATGTTTTGGGGTTGCTTTACAGAATTATATATATGTTGATGGCATGATTTTATTTACCTACATTTTTTTTATGGAAAACATGATACAACTATAAGAATTGTATAAGAATGATATTTCTATATAGATATCATTAGATATCTTCACAAATGAATGGGGAAAAATATGGTGTCTCAGTACACTTTCTTGGTGCACCTTGCTATCCAATCCTGCCGAGGTGGGGCTGCGCCCGTCAGCGAGGCAAGAAAGGGCAAGTTTGGAACTGGGGGTATGATTAGGGCTACCCTCCTTGGTAAACGTTTACATAGCTATTGAACATGGCCCAGTGGAAATAGTGGATTTACCCATTAATAGCATTGTGATTTTCCATAGTTACGTTAGTTTACCAGGGGGTAAGTTATGTCAGTTATATAATAAGTTGAGATTGAAGTTTAACCACGTACAATGAGATAAGCTTGGGGGTGCAACTGTCGCGTCCCAGAAGAATCTGAACATAGTGGGCGAATAGGAGAGTCTCTCCATGTCCTTGGGTAAAACCATGATCATCCAGCGTCGTGCATTGTTCATTCACTATGTGGCTGATGATTGAGGTTGCCGAGTCAATTGAGCTTGATTGATTGGAGGTCACCACTCTAAATTTAACATGGAACCTAAGAGTGGCAATACGGAGGTTTCGTAAAATAGGGCTTCCCCAAATCATTAGGTCATTTTGGTGTTGAAACCCATGGTGACTTGGGGATCCCCCATTTTGGAAAACCATATGAAAACAGCTCAGAGAATCCCCTTCTCGGAGGACGCATCAAATGTATTTCAAGATCATATTGTGGCTGTATCATGCTGTATCCCAACACACTTTGACACAGACACCGCAATTTGATTAGCCCAACCAACCGATACATCGATAAATGGTTGGTTGTTATCCCCATGGACTTCCATTGATTTCCCGCATTTTCTCCTGATCTCACCATATTTGACCGACCATCTTGAATTTTCCGCATTTGGTATGGGGCATTTGCATGGGCATAATCCATCCCTGTTTTGCCATGTTAACCTTATTTTCAACAACTATGGTTGGGTACATATCGCACTAGATGCCCATTATATAATTCCTATTGAATCTCATTCATTCTTATTAAATTCCATTAAGTCGTACTAAATCCCATTAGATCCCATGAAATCTCATCAATCATTAACTCCCCATTGAATATCCATTAAATCCCATGAACATTAAATCCATACTTGGTGGCTCATCCCACGAATCGTAAGTGGCTTATAACCCCAGTGATTTACATGGGATAAGTAGGGTGAATCCACTTGTAACTGGGGTGAACTAACCCACTTACGATTCGTGGGTAGTTCGCCACCAAGTAGCTTTCGACGAATCGAATTCGTGGCATTCTTCCGATCCCCTTGGCGATCTCCTCCTGCTGAGGCATTGACGTTGAGTGCTCGGCAGGACATGCTCGGCATTGCTTGGGCGGCTGGGAATCTCTATGCCATCAAGAAATGGTTAATATATGGTTAATATGGCTAATATGATATACTATATACGTATAGCTATATGATATATGTATATATTTGGCATTGGATTGGTGGGAAAAACTGCAGGAAAAGCCTATATTTGATGGGGAACAGCCATGGTTTCCGGTTAAGATTTTCCCGTAAACCAAACCAGTGAATTTATGGAAGTTGATCTATGGAAGTCGATCTAAAGGTGAAGTATAATTACATAAATTATATATATATAATTATAGATATTATATACCCTCTGGTTATTTAACATAGCCATGGAAAATCCACATTCTTGATAGGTAAACCATCTGTAAATGGGTAATTTTCCATGGCTATGTTAAATAACAAGAGGGTAATATATATATATATATATATATATGGAATTCAATCTAAAGGTCCATTCAGATCTACAGCGACCTCAAAGGACTTCACGTGATATACCCTTTTGGTTCACAAGATTATCATAAACAACCAAGACTCGACCCCATCCCCAACATTCAATACCCGCAATGTCTCCCATACTGTTTATGCGGGTTTTGTTCCTCGGCGCTATTTCTTCGAAGGGAATCAACCGCGCTGCAGGCTCAGCTTCTTTTGGAGAAACTGCACATTGCAGAGGCAGCATTGCATAAAATTCCGAAAGTGGTGACCAAGAATCTAAGTTTGTAGGATTTGATGGGATTTTGGCATGTCAGGGGATATAGTGGGATATAGCGGGGTATACATGGGTATCTAACATACAACCATCAATAACCACTATAATATATAACCATCAATATACATGGATATATAATTGTCAATGGGGTACACCCCTCCAATGGCAATTTAATCGGGATAATGACGATGAATCACTGGATTTTTCGGGTATATCCCATGTTCAGACAAACCGACAGGGACATGCACCCTACCAGTTTTTGACTTTGGACTGCGAACATTATCATGGATAAGTTTATGGCATCCTAGTAGGTTCAACTGTATTGGGTGCCTAAACACATAGTTGGCTGAGTTTTCAATGTTCTCTCTGAAACATTGCTTCATGTTACTTTAGGCTGCCCAATATGTTCACGGGCTTTGAGACCTTCTACATGGTTTCAGGTGGATACGGGCCAAAACTTTCAACTTGTTTTCACCTCCCATAGTGCATGATTTCAAAAAGAAGGATCTACAATGGATGTATAATAGTAATTATCCCCGATAATTCTTTGGAATTATCATGATGGTTTTAACTGGTTAAAACTGCTTTAACTATCAATGTTTGTCCAATAATTCCAATAATTACCATATATTACCATTATGTTTTAAGACCACAATATAAATCATATGATTCAATATAAATTCAATAAATACAATTATTGTATGATGGTTTCCAATATTATGAATTAGAGTTATGACCCTTTACCAGTTACACATGGTTATTTTGATGGGGTGAATCATTCCATAAAAGGGGGTGACTTACTGACTTATAACTGGTATTTCGGACCAAAATAGCATCTATATTATTACCCTTTAATACATATATATATATATATATATTACCATAATGGAATGGGGCTTACCATCAATGACAATGGGGATTACCATCAATAATATTAATTACCATGATATCCACTAGCTTTTTATCACCATTGATACAATTTCATATCATTACCATTATTATATGTATATATTAATTAATTAATCTGTTAACATCAATATGATTAATCATAATCATTGACACCATTTTTCCATACCACTAATTTCCATTGATACCAGTATACCATCAACATCATCAAATATAATATTAGGTTACCATTGATATACCATTGATCATTAATCACCATCAATGTGATTTACCACTAATATAATCAACTACCACATATGTATATATGTATATATATGTATATATTTATATGTATATATATATGTATATATATATTGGGAATTACCAGTAATATGACATTAGTACCATCATATATTATGTATATTATGCAATTTATATACATTATTGTTAATATGCCCTTGACACTATTACCATTCAATCATGTCATATGTAATGAATATATATATATGGACATACCCATAGAATCACCATTATTACCATTCATCAACCATTAATTGCATTTTTCCACCTTGACCCATCTTCCGCAGACACAGCAATGGCCAGGCCGCTCTGGAGGAGGAACGGCAGCTGAGTGGCCAAGAACGAGAGGTCGGAAACAGCCCGTCCATCTCCACATGGAGCTTTCATCATGGCACCCCGAAAAATTGCTGGATGATTTCTTTCATGGAAAATCCATCTATAAATGGTTTAGTTCATGGAAAATCCTATTTTTCACATGGATGATTTGGGGCATCTTTCCATCTATTGTTTTTTTCATGAAATAAACCATCCAGCTATTGGAAATCATCCAAAATTTCCGACCATTTGGCAAAATGGGATCTCCATGGATCTCCCACTTTTAGACACCTCCATAAATATTTGACCATCTATAAACAATGATGGATTTTTGACCACTAAATAAATATTTGACCATCTATAAATATTTGACCATCTATAAATATTTGACCACTTATAGATGGATTTTTTCAAGAAATAAACCATCCAGCGAGCTATTGGGGTACCCCCATGACTATGGAAACCTCTGCATGGATGTTTTGGGGATATTTCATGATCTACCCATTAAGAATGTCGATTTTCCATAGTTATGTTGGTTTGCCAGAGGGTAGAATATGGTTTTAACTCTACTAGAAGATTCCAACTATAACATTTTCTATCCAGTGGTTAGAATGAGATCTTAATGGGAAACTAGTGGTGACCTAATGGGTTACAATGGGAATAGAATGATAATATACAATGGGATGTATAACCAACACTATGATGTTTGGCGCTTCATTTTGATGGGATTTTTGCAATAGGAACATTAATGATTATATCATATTATATCACAATGATAATGATACTTGTCCCATTGATGATGAGCAATTATCATTATCATTGTGATATAATGGATTATAGATATTATGGATATATCACATAGTTATATCCCATGGATTGATTATAGATTGTCATCATTGATTATCAATATAATGATCCTCAATCATGGTGATATACGCTCTGGTAATCAAACGTGGCAATGGACAACTCATCCATTTATATTTTATTGTCCCTTGAAAAGCTACCGGAGGGCAACCATCATTGAATCCTGGTAATCCCAGCAAATCACCATTAACAGTTGATTAAAATTACCTTTATTACCTAATGCTACATGTGCATTACGGACTTACTGCTGAAATACCATACAGACTCACTGCTGTTTTTAATGTTTTCCAAATCAGTAAGTATTACAGTCTCAGACCTTATTATCATATTTCATATTACACAGATATCCCATGATCAACAATGAATGAAGCTTCCATGAAGTGAAGTATAACCCACGTTGGTTAAGTGTAATTATCTATTATCCATAGATGTCTCCAATCGTGGGTACCTCAAATCATCCAAATCATGAACGTCCATGAATTGAGTATTGAAACCCATGTCAAAGTTGAAACCCCCATATGTTTCCCATGGATTTTCCTTTCAGATCTTTCAGCTTTCGGGCATTGCGTCCGCGGATTCCGCGTCGACTCGGACGCAAAAAGGTGCTGTCTGAACGGCTGCGCTTCGCTCAATCGGAAGACGAGGCGAGGCCTATCGGTTGACGGCGGTTTTTGAGGTGCCATGGGGGCCATTGGGGGCCGTCCAAAATGGAGGTTGAAGCAACAACCATAAGGATTTATAGGGATTTATAAGGATTTTATAAGGATTTTATAAGGATTTATAGGGATTAGGGATTTATAAGGATTTATAGGGATTTATAATTAGTTTTATATTTAGATTACTCAAAACCCAACAACGTTACTTTGGAGATATTGAGATATATTGGGGCATAAGTTGCTGTGGGAATAGACATTGGGTTGTAGGGATTTGTAAATATTTATAGGCACATTGTTTGGTGGAAATATAAAGAAAAAACAACCTATCCATCATCGGGATTTCTCGGGATATAATTTGAGATCTCGCTGTTATATATATATATATTAATATATATATAATAACATATAATATAATATGATATTATATAATATAATATTTTATTATATTATATAATATATAATATAAAATAATATAATATAAAATAATATAATATTATATATATATATATATATTATACATATTATATATAATATTTGATGATGATATATTTGGATGAAGTTAGCATGCCTATATTAAGTACTGAACATGTCCATCAAGATCAGTCCATTCCTTGTGTCCCTGTGTTTGATGCTTATCTATGCACTCATACCGCCTCAACGTTGCGTACAGCATCTGGTTTCATCAGCTCCATGGCTGGAACATATCCAACAGCTGATGTTCCCAGCAACAAACACCTCTATTTATAGAGGATTTCCAGTGGCCACCAGTTTAACATCTCCATCTTTGGCTGGTTGCGATCCCCATTTCTTGGCTTGACATGGCTAAAAAACATTGCATAGCCCCCAAAAATGGATGGTGTCAGGCCCTGCACATGGGTTACTTCTCATGTATTCCTATCTTTAAATGTTAGTTTTATCCCTATATGATACAAAAGATGATATGATTTTTCCATATTCTTCCCTAAACATGGATTACTGTAATTTTCCCCTCAACCAGTGGATGATTTCCCCCCTAAGCGACGTGGCTACGACATAGGCTGCGCGTGAACGGCTGGGGCGCGCCTTGTCCTCCCTGCGCTCGCGCGCACGGGACGGAGCGCAGGAGGCATCAAGTTGAGTTTCTCGGGGGAGCTATGGATGGGGCCCCCAAGATAGCTAAGTTGCCTTGTAAGTGGCTGAATTCTATGGTTTATGGTAGATATAACATGATATAAGTATAGTATTCATGGGGATTATAAACCAACTTAAATGGTGTATAATCCCATCCATTGCTGCTGAAATGGTATACTTCGAAAGGAAAAGGTGTGAGGAAAGCCGTTCGGAAAATCGTCTTCATGCTTGATTTCCCGCATCGAACTGTAAGGGATATACTGTATAAATCAATAGACATCAATAGACCATTTTAAACTTAATTAAATCCATTAATTGTTCGGTATATCTACCTTAAAACCTCGTTGTGTCAGCTATTTGGACCAACGAATCTAACTTCAGCCAACCATCTGAGGAGTGGCTGCGTTCAACACCGGTTGGTTGATGATTAGTTGGGGATTGTACTGCTGGACTGGAACCAATATGTGTACATATATATATATATATATGCATATATAATATTGTTTTATATATGTATATATATATATGTATATATATAACAATAATAATAATTGTTATTGTTATTGTTATTATTTTTTTTTTATATATTTGGCATATTTGGGCATCTCGTTCTCAACCGAGCAGTAGGGTTAGAGACGACACATGGTTTTGAAGGCCGTTCATATGAATTTGAAAATGGGATATACCTTCTAAATTATCATGTTATGCCATGGAAAATGATGAGAATCCATGGGATGGAATGGGGTGTTCCCCGATTTTTTCAGACAAACCCATGTATCCATTGTTTTTCAAACGTACGTGGGATGAATGAGATGATGAGCATAGTGTCTTTAGCGAATACTCGGTGGTTCAGGTTCAGCAAGTGGCTTAGTTCACCCCAGTTCCAACAGTATAGGTCGGTAGGATTTGTTCATTTATACATGGACAGCCCACACACTGGGGTCCATATGACTTGCCCGTAAGTATAGAAAAACATATGGAACATTCATGACAATCCATGGATT
>Ga0126342_10009557_pt1:10000-17379 | contig 17379 bp, 11 predicted proteins | sample Cyp1metagenome_FD_92528 | JGI IMG/M metagenome (GOLD analysis project Ga0126342, IMG submission 92528) | Coral microbial communities from Lord Howe Island, Old Settlement Bay, Australia - Cyphastrea 1 metagenome | ecosystem: Host-associated > Invertebrates > Cnidaria > Coral ... | reverse complement strand
TCACCTGCCACCTTGTTCTCCTTCTGCTGACCCACAGAACTCATCTCACCAGACGGCAAGGCCCCGCTGACATCACGCGCAGCTGGCATTGACTTCGGCGAGGTCACCTCCAAATCATTCCAAAGATCACCACGCCAACCTCTATGATCGGGTTGTTCACGATCTCCCTGATCGCTGCCATGAGATACTCCCGAACGATCTCGATGACGTCGATCGTTGTACCAATCCCACCAAGGGTCGGAAGGTCGCTCCCAATTCCAGTTGGCATAGTAAGTACCGCCATAACTTGACCGGTCTGAGTGGCTATGGCGACCCACCCAAGTCCAGTTTTCATACCTCCCAGAAGGGCTCCGCCACGAAGAGTCGGTCTCCCATTCCCAACTGCTCTCAGCCACTCCTTCACTACGTTCAACACCTGAGCTTCCTTCAGAAGCCATCACAAACCTCTCAAGACCTTCACCACCACGACCTTTACCTCGCCCCGAGCCCATGCTCGGCCGATCACCACTACTTAGAGGCTGTGACGCCCCCGTCCGCCGAGGCGGGGTTGACAAACTCCCGCTCGTCTCATCCGCAGCTGCATGGTCAGCTTGCATGCCAGTGTACATTGCCTGAAACATAGGCATAGGCACCGCAGGTGGCCACCACAGGCCCAAGCCACCTACCACCTTCACAAACAGGATCCCCTCGACAACCACGGCCTCCAGATCCACCAGAAGCTCCGTCTACCACTCGAAAAGCATCAGCGCCCTATTTTCCTACCCACCTAGCGGAGCCTAATGGCTAAGAGCGGATGGCAGTGCTAAATTTGCCCGTTTCGATAATTATTATAAAATATTATATATAATAAAAATTATCCAAAAATTAAAAAATTACATATCAAATTTATATTTTATCAATAAAAAATGTTTTAATTATAATTGTTTATAATTTAAATAAAAATTAGTTTTTAATTCGAATAAAAAATAAAAATCTAATAAAAATAAGATATATTTAAATTATATAATTAATAATTATATAATATTATATATAATAACAAAAAAATATATAATAAAAATACGGCACAAAAATTTTAAATTATAATTATCAACACCATAAATAACAAAAATTTTCTAATTACTTTACTTCGTGTAATCCCCACCATAACATTTATTCATTTTGTTATTAGCAAATCTTCTGGCATTCTATCTAATATGTTTTCTGGGATTCGATCTGGCATTCTATCTGGCATATCTTCTGGCATTCTATTTAGCATATCTTCTGGCATATTATCTAGCAAAATCTTCTGGTATATTATCTGGCAAATCTATTGGTATTTTATCTAGTAAACATTCTAGTATTTTATCTGGTATATTTTCTGGCATTCTAGCTAACATTCTATCTGGCATACCTTCTGGCATTCTATCTGGCATATTTTCTAATATTTTATCTGGTATATTTTCTGGCACTTTATGTGGCATATTTTTTGGCGTGGATACTCGCGGTTGAGGTCCGGCAGGGAACACTGGGTGTGGATGGTCGTGGTTGAGGACCGGCAGGAAACACTGGGCGGGGATACTCGCGGTTAAGGTCCGGCAGGGAACACTGGGCGTGGATAGTCGTGGTTAAGGTCCGGCAGGGAACACTGGGCCGGGATGGTCGTGGTTAAGGTCCGGCAGGGAACACTGGGCGTGGATGGTCGTGGTTAAGGTCCGACAGAGAACACTGTGCGTCGAGGGTCGCGATTAAGCAGGAGGACGAGGAGGACGACGAGGAGGAAAGGAAATGAGGAGAGGAGAGGAGAGGAGGAGCAGGCAACTAACATAAAATCTAACAACCCTTACCTGGCAGGTGGGGAAATACATAATTTTAAATTTAATTTATCGATTTTAAAACCAAATCTAACCCATTTTTCCTTCTTCAAATCTATACATAAAAATATTTTTTCGAATTTTTTGGGGCTTATCTAGAGGGATTTAATTTAAATATTACAATAAATATTATTTATAATTATTATTTATATTTAATATTATAAATTCTATATTTGGTTATAATAAAGGGGGTCAATTAATTATATAAATTTATTTTACTTATAGATTTAATATGCCTTGGGCACGTCATTTCGTTAACGATTCGGTAAGCGACAAGCATTGGTCGCATTACCTGGGTATTATCTGTTCATTCGGTATTGAGGGATATCTGGCAGAATTTCATTCCAGTTGTCGCTTAGCCAGCAGCGCAGCACCTTAAAATTCATTGGCAAAGTATCAGAACAGATGTTTCAATCGCAATCTTCTCCACATCCCTCCGGTGTAGTTTGTTGTTTTTCAGTGTCCCATGATGACCCCCTATCTTTTTATTGGACAAATGGCCTATCAGTAGTTTGAATATTGAATGCCCACAATCAGTTTCTGATGGTCAGCGCAACAAATCTTTGCCAAGGCACAATGGCCTTTTTTCCATACCCGTGCCGGACGGACAAGTTGGGGCTCAGCCACCTGGCCCATGGATTTTCACTTTCAGAAACCAGGCTTTGTAAAGAGATATCCCAGTATCCCGAAAGAACGCGACACCATCTTCCCCTTCACGCAGTGTTCCGGCCAAGAATGAAGTTGCCCTTTGCGGACCTCGCCTGAAAGGATGTGTTCACCACAACAGATGTTGGAATACCTGGCAGGCAAACAAGGTTCATCATGATCTTCTGAAGATTGAAGCTTCACAGATGATCAGGATGTTTCGGGCCAAAAGGTTGGCAAGTTTGGACAACATGTCAGACAAAATGTTGGACAAATTGTGCTTTACAGACTATGGGTACTGGTCAACAGTGGAAAATTATGACTTCATACCACATTCACTTCGGACCACAATCTCTGGGCTCTCAGCAAATTCTGTCCCCAAAACAACAATCTCGTTTGGCATCGCCTAGCCCGCACCAAGCGCCTTCATCCAAGGTCTGCTGAGCTGGGCTTCCTGCAACCCGGATGAGAGCCATGGGGTGCTGCTGTATGTCACTACGGAACATGGCGCGTTAGATGTCGGCGGTGTCCCAAAAAATGTGAAATACAGGTGCTTCGCGGCCCCAGGCCATTCATCAAATAATGGTCAACTTTCCCAGATGAGAAACCGATGGAGCTCTTCAGCATTTTAGGGCACAGCCAAATGGATGACTAGCCCTGAAACAAATTTAAAATCGCACCCAAAGCCAATGACTGGCACCAATATCAGTCTGTTTGTGGAACATGTGGATCTTAGGTACTAGCCGCAGTCCAAACAGAGGTTTCCTTTAAATGAACACAACACAACGTCGAAATCTAGCAAATAGAAAAGCGCTAAATTGGACAAAGAAAGCACCAGCCAAAGAGCTGTCCAATCAGCCCTTTTAAAGAGTGACGCCAGGCATAAATGTGGAAGTGCAAAGAGTTGTTCCGGCAGTCCTTTATCGTTGGAAGAAACTTTGCCTTTGCAGTGTCAAATGGCAATCTTTGGTGGTGATGAAGATTCATGATGTCCTAAACCATGGGATTAGCTTTGCTGTCTTAAACTTCACTGTCTTGATCAGAATTTGGGGGTACCCACTGACAATTTTTGGGGTAGCCACTGTCTTGATCAGAATTGAGCAAACAATCTACCAACCTTGAGCCATATCCAGGTCTTCCACCAGGTCGCTTCCATACGCATTCTGCGCAGCCTTCTCTTTGGCGAAGTTATGCCGACGAAATGTCTCTCCTTGGCAGAATATTCCTTTTGGTGACCATACCCACCGAAGAGCCGATCATTAAGGTCCCCCGTATTGATAAGACACTATCAAAAAGCCTTGTTTCAATCTTCCAAGGTTCCAGGGTTCCGTCCCAGTTCCATTCCGGTTTTGAGCTGAGCAGGCAAACGACGCACCAGCTGCAGACCGAGAGATTGAAGCCCAGCAGACGCTGCTGTTGGGAATGTCCCCAATCCCCATTGTGATTTTCGTCGCTTGTACATCATTCCGTTTGTTTACTGGCAGGGGCTTGCTGCCGGTGTGTCTGACTAGTGCATGTTCTTGTTCGTTGCATGTCTTGTTGTTTCCCTTTTCCTTCCTCTTTAAGCTAAGTCTAGCCTTTGAAGGCTATTTGTTGTAAATGGGTGGTTTTGTCAACCGCTAGAAATAGTTTTCAATGGTCAGGGCCTACGGCTACTGCTGTTTTTAAACAACTGTTACCCCTGCAATGGGCTGCGCTTGGACAGCCCCCCGTTGCTCCACTGTAAATTTCACTGAACCGTCACATCTAAGACGCTTTCATAATGCACTTTTTTCAGGCCAGCTAAGCTTTTGCGTTGAGAAGTGCGACACAAGAAACCTTTCGGCTGATGGTGTGTTCCATTCCTTTCTTGCCTCAACCATTGGTACCGGAAAGTGTTCACAACACGGACTCTGTCCAGCCAATGCCTTTTCGCCCAGCAGCTTTCAACCCAGTGGGTTCAAATAGCAAGTTTAAGCTACGAGGAACTATATAGTAGTGTATTAACACCAAAAGCCGTTTTGCAGCTAGATGTGTTTACACCAGAAACTGCTTACAGCATCACGGTTTATACCTACCAGGAATCGTCTCGGATAGAAAAAGTTTTCTAGAGCAAACCCAAATACTCCTTGTTCCACTTTGATTGTATGCCTTGCCAAGTTGCTGGTAGAATGCGCCAAAAGGGCTAAATTGATTTAAATTGCCAACTGGCCAATTGGTTTTGGGGCCTGTAAGCGTTAAAGCAATTTAAAAGTCGTGTTCCGAGGGACGATTTGATCCCAAAAGTGCAGAGAAGAAGCGATCTTGGAAAAAAGATTCCAGCGGGCCCTGAGCTCGTCCCAAATCGAAGAGATGCACCTGTCCGGATCTCAGAAAAGTTCTGCCAGATTCAGTAAGAGTCAGTAGGTTCAGTAAGGATCTGTACGGCAGTGTCTGTTGTGACACAAACATGACACAAACCACCTTCTTTTGTTGTCTGGGGAAAACAACTACCGCGCAGCAGCATTGCAAATTTCATCGCCGAGGCGCGATATCTGCCAGCTGCACCGGGTCATTTCGGTGGTGAAGTTTCAAATATTTCTGTCGCGCGCTCAAGATAGTCAAGGTGCAAGCAGATCTATTTGCCAAGGAAAAACGCAAATGTGATCAAATGTCAAGTTGTTCACATCACATCGGTCTGCAAACTTGCCAATTGCATGCTCTTAATCTACTCGGTGTAACAAAAAAACAGACTCTCAATGTTTCAATTGCGCGTTGCACATCTGCGTAGCGTTAAAACCATTCAACGGAAAATTCTGAGACCCTGTTCGTCTCTGCCAGTCCTCTGCGTCCACCGTGCCTGAAGATGCGCAACTACACAATTTGCTTGGATCAGCGTCGATCAGCGCAGTCTTGTCATCACAAATTCCAATGATCATTTATCCCATAGAGCAATGTCCTTTTTTGCATCTTTCTTTTTTTCTTGCCTTTCTGCCCCTCTTCCCTTCTGCTCTTTCCCACTTATTTCTTCTACCGTTCCCATCATTCTCTGACGCTTTCTATTCTAAATCTCTCCGTTCCAGCGCTTGTTACACGTTCTCATTTACCAGTGGTGCCGCACAAGGCGGTGGCGGAAGTTTCAAAGATAGGAAACCTATAGGAGAGGTTGGTTGCTGCGAATCAGGAATGGCAGAACGAATCCAAGCTGTGTTTTTTTGGAGTGGCTGCAATGGTTGCAGTGGTCACCTCACCCACAACTGCTGGATGTCGCGTGGGGTAACGCAGTTGTAGTTGTAGTTGTAGTGTAGCGTAGTGGAGTTGTAGCTGTAGTGTAGTGCAATTAGTGTGTGTGTGTGTGTAGTTGTAGTTGCAGTTGCAATTGTAGCTGTGGTGTGGTGTAATTAGTGTAAATTAGTGTAAATTAGTGTAATGTCATGTAGTGTAGCGTAGTGTACTGTAGTGTTGTGTACTGTAGTGTAGTATAGTGTAGTGTAGTCTAGTGTGGTGTCGCGTAGTGTAGTGTAAAGTAGTGTAGTTGTAGTTGTAGCTGTCATTGTAGTTGTAGCGTAATTAGTGTAGTGTAGCGTGGTGTAGTTGTAGTTGTAATTGTAGTTGTAGTTGTAGCGTTGTGTAATGTAGTGTAGTTGTAGTTGTAGCTGTAGCTGTAGTTGTAGTGGTAGTTGTAGCTGTAGTTGTAGTGTAGTTGTAGTGTTGTTGTAGTGTTGTTGTAGTGTAGTTGTAGGGTAGCTGTAGTGTACTGTCGTGTACTGTAGTGTACCGTAGTGTGCCGTAGCGTACTGTAGTGTAGTTTGGTGTAGTGTAGCGTAGAGTAGTCTAATTAGTGTAGTGCATTGTAATGTCGTTTAGCTGTAGTTGAAGTCGTAGCTGTCTTTGTAGTAGTAGTTGCTGTAGTGTAATTAGTGTAGTGTACTGTAGTGTAGTGTACTGTAGTGTAGCGTAGTGTGCTATAGTGCTGTGTGCTGTAGTGTAGTATAGTGTAGTGTAGTCTAGTGTAGGGTAGTGTAAAGTAGTGTAGTTGTAGCCGTCGTTGTAGCTGTAGTGTAATGTAATTAGTGTAGTGTAGTGTGGTGTAGTGTGGTGTCGTTGTAGTTGTAATTGCAGTTGTAGCGTTGTGGAATGTAGTGTAGCTGTAGTGTACTGTATGGTAGTGTAATTAGTGTAGTGTAGCATAATGTAGTGTAATGTGGTGTAGTTGTAGTTGAAGTTGTAGCTGCATCTGTAGTTGTAGTTGTAGTAGTAGTAGTTGTTGTTGTAGTAGTAGAAGTAGTAGTAGTTGTTGTTGTAGTTGATGTTGTAGTTGTAATGTAACTAGTGTAGTGTAATTTGTGTCGTGTAATGTTATTAGTGTAGTGTAATGTAGCTCAATATATGTGCACGTGTTTTTGTAGTTGTAGTCGTAGTAGTGTAGTTGTAGTTGTAGTTGTCTATCTATCTATCTGCAAGCTTGAAAACGAAGCTATTCTGTGAGACTTCCTCCGTTTTTGAAAGTGACAACATCAAAAACGCAACAATTCTGCAAGACTTCCTTCAATTTTCGAAGTTGACAACATCAAAAACTAAGCAATTCTGCGGTTCTTCCTTCCAAAATGGAAAGTTGAGTACAGAGCTGACGGCCTCGTACCATGCGTTTTGCGATTTCCACTCCTTCTGTGTAAAGCGCTGCGCCTGCAACGCAAAAGTGATGCCAGGTCACACGAAGTGCTGCACCTGTCACACAAAATCATCTTGGCAAACGTGAAGATAGCCCTCTCAGGAAATCAGCGCCCTGGCCCTGACCTCCTAACATCTCTGATGAACATGTCTCTTGTACTGCACCTGCCACGCGACATGCACCTTTCCAGATCCTCTCTTCAAAAACGTCCCACGCCTGCCATCGTTTTTGAAACTGCTACAAAACCATCACGT
>Ga0126342_10009557_pt1:0-5000 | contig 17379 bp, 11 predicted proteins | sample Cyp1metagenome_FD_92528 | JGI IMG/M metagenome (GOLD analysis project Ga0126342, IMG submission 92528) | Coral microbial communities from Lord Howe Island, Old Settlement Bay, Australia - Cyphastrea 1 metagenome | ecosystem: Host-associated > Invertebrates > Cnidaria > Coral ... | reverse complement strand
TAAGGACGAAATTTTGGAATTTTAAGGAATTTTAAGGACGGAAGTTTTGTGCTAAGGATGAAAGTCTTGGGCTAAGGATGAAAGTTTTGTGCTATGGACGGAAAATTTTGGGCTAAGGACGAAAGTTTTGGGCTAAGGACGAAAGTTTCGGGCTAAGGACGAAAAAGTTTTGGGCTAAGGACGAAATTTTGGAATTTGAAGGAATTTTCAAGAACTTTAAGGAATTTTAAGGTACTTTCGTCCTTAGCAGTTTGATCAGTTTGATCATAGTTTCATCTAGTCAATCTGGTCATTTCACAGACCTAGTACTAGAAAGAATCACAAATGTAGCACTAGAAAGAATCACAAACCCAGAATCACAGACCTATAAAGAATCACAAACCTAGCAAGGAGAGATGCTCAGGAACATGAATGCAATACAATAAACAAATGCTGAAGGCATTTTTTATGTGATATACTAGACAAAACATATAGAACACAATAAATCGTTGCCAAGGCAATTTGAAAAAAAAACGTAGTATGGGTACAAAATGAATTCGAGGTACATGAAAGTCAAGTCATAGTAACAAGAATTAAATCGTGGTTGGGGCCCCATGTATTGTGCTGGAGGGTCACGCTTTGGCAAAATCAACCTCCTTATGACTCATCATGTCTTTGGGCTCTGGTCGGTGGTTTTCAACTAGTCCCAAGAATTTGATGTGCCCAACCCAGAGTCACTCTTGCAATTGCATGAAATTGCCTGATATTGTAAATCTGTTGGCAAGTGGCAAAATAGATGCTGGACAATGGTCCCAAACAATACAATGCCAGAAGTCCAACCAAGAAGGCCTCAGCTTAATCTCAGCCACGGCTGTAGCAAGCATTCAAGTGAAATAAGAGACAGCCGCGGCAAGCTACGTATCACTTTGACTTGTGCTTACCCATCCTGAGCTCTGGACTGGGATCGACATTATAGTGAACATGTTCCTGAGCGCTACATCAGGTACGGAACGGACTGCGGAGGCTGACAGGTTGTTGTCTTGAATGTTGTATATAACAAAATGCTTCTTCTGCTGCCTAGACCTCGCAATTCTTATAGTGAACCAAAGTCAAGAGAGATGAAAAAGCACGCAAATATATTTGTCCAGTTCTTTGTGTTGATCTGTCACGAGGATGCCTGCGAACTTGTTCTAATCCCATGCAAGAAACAACCTCAAAACCTCTTGCTAGGTCTTGAAGTGTCAATCTAAGTTCTGCATCGTTTGGCTCACTGCCATGCTATAGGATGTGCAGTTTGTAGATGGTATCATGAATTCCATTACGAACCCCGCCAACTGCGACTGATCGCTGAGAGGCGAGATTGCAGTGGTGAGGAGAATAAAATCTAAGAATTCGATACCTCAGAGAGCGGGACACAGAAAGTTCTATCAAGGCTGCAATCAGGAAACATCACTTTCACACCGAGGTGAATGCCAGCTATATTTAATTGCCCGATTCATATATATATATATATGTAATCATATTATAAAAAATATTATATTATTTAATAGTAAAAAATAAGATTACATTATAGTATATTATAGTATATTATATTATATTACATTATATTAAATTAAAAATAGTATACTATATTATGTTATATTAAATTATATTATGTTATATTATATTATATTAAATCATATTATATTACATTATGTTATATTATATCATATTGTATTAAATCATATTATGTTATATTATTTTATATTGTAATATATTATATTAAATAAAAAAAAAATGTGTTGTATTCTATTCAATTAAATCATATTAAAAAATATTATGCTATATTAAATAATATTAAATTATTATATGTTGTTATGTTATATTTCATGATATTCTATTATATTAAATTATTGTATTTTATTTATATTAAATTACATTTTTTATTTTTATCATATTATATTATATTATATATATATTATATCATGTTATATTATATTATATTATAGTATACAATATTATATTATATTAATATGTGCAGTGCCAGACAGTTCGGGTTGTTCCCGAAGAAGTTCATCCAGGCAAATGCCAAGCCCAATCGATTCTCATGCAACATGTTGAATTGTGGGTTTGCTCATTGATGACATGCAATAGTCCAAAGGTGCCATCCTGCATCCCAGCCGGTCGTCCGTCGATTGCAACAAGCTACGTCCATGACCAACAAAGCGGAACTCTGTGCCCCGCTGTAGCCTTGATCTGTAAGAGGACCTCAGAAGATAATGGTTTCATGACTAGCACGGCGTTGGACGCTCGGCTCTCAACAGACTCAAAACTCATCGTGTTTGTTGGAAGATACGAAGACCGGACTGGACAAAGAAATTCGAGAACAGGGAGACTCGAAAAGTGCATCACCCTGATGATCACCATTCATGAAGCATCCTGTTGCAGATATGTTGCACCAGCTGCATGGTCACTTTAGTACCAAACCGACCCATGTCGCCGGAGAGCTGAGTGTAACCTCAGGCACGGAGCTGCGAATTCGAAACTATATGAGAATACAAACTGAGCAACCAGCAATGATGCGCGAAGGGTCATTTACGAATCTGGGCTTTTAGTTGGCTAAAGTTTTGCAAAGAAGATTTGAAATTCAATGCCAGGAGGTAGACAAACTCTTCAGATTGCCAGGAAGACGCTAATTTCTCTTCAAGCCCAAGCAAAGGAGCCCTGCACATAGGAACTGAGCAATGGCATTGGGCATTCGAAGGGTCGCCACAAACAAACAAAAGATTATATACCAAGATTTTACAATGACCAAGATCTATAGGTGTTGTGATGCACCAGGGCAAAGTTGGGCCATAAGCCCCATATTGCTCCGGGGGACTCACTGAGTTCTCCGAATTCCAAAGTTGTATGGCAGAGATGCGGGCATAGCAAACCACACCCACAAAGTCCACCTCTGGATGAACATTGTAGTATTCCTCGGGGCACAAAAATCCGCCGGCACCGAAGGTGCCGAGGCATGGTAGTTTAACAGCGAGTGATACGTTCAGCTCGGGGGGAAAGCATGTTTGCCCGGGCGACGGCGCCAAAAAGTGCACGGGACTGCGGTAATTTGCACATGTTCCATGTCGGCCCAACATTGTCCAAATGCATTGTTTTGATTCGACATGGCCGCAACATCAGCTCCACGTGGGGCCAACTTCGGCCAACAAGGCTCCAACTTCGGCCCAACTTGGCTCCAAAATGGGGCAAGTTGGACCCATTTGGCAGCAATTTCGGCCCAAGTTGAGGTCCACACGGCTTCAAAATGGGGGATATGGCCGGCCCAATCCGAAATCCTAAAAACGCGCGTTTTGACAGGTATTTCCCACTTTTTTTGGGCATCGATGACGCTTCGTGTTGAGCAATGTTCCCCATGTGTTGTGTTGGGCCCAACCCGGGCCAATTTTGCGGACTCAGTTGGGCTCAAGTTGGGCCCAAGTTGGAGCCAACTGACCCAAGTTCGGCGCAAGTTAGGAAAGACGGCCAAGTTTGACCCCAGTCGGCTTTGGTTGGGCCACGTACTCCCGCTCCTTTCCTCTCTATCCAATTCTCTGGGTGCGGGCGGTTCTCGTCGCGAAGCGACTCGAATAAAATTGCGTCAGCAAAGGCTGACCATGTGGCCACCTTAAGATTCGGATCATTTTGGGCGGCCAAGTCTGTGAATCCGTGATCAGTGGCAGTCTGTGAATCAGTGATCAGTGGTCAAAAACTCAAACAACGATGGCATTATAGAGTCCTATCTTGCAAATGGCATCCTGAGCTTGCAGTCCCCAGAATTTCATGGCAGCAAGGGAGATGCATGTATCATGCTGCTGGGGTTCGAGTTGCACATGAAGCTCCAGACCTGCCCGTTGTCAAGAAGCCAACTGAACAATCACAACAACTGCTCCCCTGAAATGCAAATCACCAGAACTTCACGTGTCGTTAACAAGTTTTATAATATTATATATATATATATTATATATAAACATGCTAGTTTGGAGATTAATAACTCACTCCCTTCCAATTGGATGGCTGCGGGCTGATCCACTGCCGTGAACCGCGGAGACTTTTTTGAGCATTATCCTTTCGCGCATGTCCTTCTGCGTTTTCGTTGCCTGTTACTGAACATTCACTTGAAGCTGCACACCGGGTGGGGTGGAGTGAGCGGGTGGGCTAATAACGTTCGCTTGAAGTTACACACACGGTTGATGCTACGCCACACATGTGGGGATTGACCAAGAAAGTTCGTATGAAGCTGTCCATCAAACAAGTGGTCCGCAAAAAGAATGCAGGAGGGAAGTGGCACCACCCATCCCTGGTCTTTCAAGCATGGCAGCATGGCCGGTGCGACCGATGGTAGCTGTCTTTAAAAAGATGATGTCCAAAGTCATACAGTACCCACTCAAAAACCGTGGTAAACACGTTTCTAGCATCAATCACCAAAATGAAACAGTTGTTGCTTCAATGGCTTTGGCATGCTTACGTTGCTTCTGGTTAAATTTTGGGAGAAATGTTCAAACTCCCACGAAGATCTTCCTACAGATCGGCCATCGAGAACAAAAGGAGGAATGAACAAACACGCTCCACGTTACACCCACATGTTTTGCCTGACGCACGGACATGCTCCATTCACATGTCTTACCCAATGGCATGTTGCATCAGGTAAAGAATTTTGTCTCCCACGGACCTCGCATTTTTTGAGTCCGCGTTCAATCTGGGTGGAATGAAACAGACTAATCGTACTTGGGAAATATCTGAAACGATGTTTGCCTCGACACGTTGTCATCATTAACCCAACATTGCAACCCAACGGCAGTGAGGATTCCCAACACAAGGTGTAAAGGGTCTTGAGTAGCGTCCATGTTTGGGCCACATGTTGACTCTCAGTGGAGACAAAGTTTGAGACAAAGGGGAGGACAAAGTCGGAGACACGTGGGAGACACGTGGAAGACACAGTGGGAGACCAAGTGGGGGGACAAACTTTGAGACAAAGTGGGAGACCAAGTGGGGGGACAAAC
>Ga0126342_10009556_pt1 | contig 17379 bp, 16 predicted proteins | sample Cyp1metagenome_FD_92528 | JGI IMG/M metagenome (GOLD analysis project Ga0126342, IMG submission 92528) | Coral microbial communities from Lord Howe Island, Old Settlement Bay, Australia - Cyphastrea 1 metagenome | ecosystem: Host-associated > Invertebrates > Cnidaria > Coral ... | reverse complement strand
CGTTTTACGGGGCGTTTCTCGGGAACAATGGAATTTACCATTTTACGGTTTTACCGTTTTACGGCGCGCCTTGGCAAAAGACGTGCCTTAGACCCGCGCCTTACACAGAGACACCACAGTTTCCTGCACCGCTTAAGGAACAGCATGAGCAGATCATCAATGGCATCATAGATCATCAAGCAGGCTTGTCTGTTACGGATCCTTTGACAGGATTGCTCCTCCCTCCTATCAAGCCTTTGTCTGATGGCTCTGTGACTTTGCTGAACAGTTTTGCTTGGAAGAGGCCTCATTATTCTGTCAACACATCATATTTCAATTTCAAATCATATATCATGTATTATCATGTAACACTTGACTTTTTTGACCTCTGATCTTACACAATCAGTGCCTTCAGGTTGAGTACTCTGGTTCTATTGTGGGTGCTCAAGAGATCAAGATCTTGGAGCATTTCTTTGCTTCAGAAATAGCTTGGGCATGTGACTCTCAAAATGCAGCGCGGTTGCACAGCTGATTGCGCATATTGCACCTGCAAGTTCGCTGCTCTCTTGAGCTGCGGGCGCTAACTACACCTGGTTGCCCTGTCCCTGACCAGAAACCATGAGTTTACTCTCCGCTTCACTCTTTTTAGGGGCTTCAATCGGCTTCAATCTTTCAGACTCCTTTTTTTTTTTTTTTCAGCTCTTCAGTGCTAATTAATTATCTTCCGGTTGAAGTTGCCGCTCTATGCATTTCTCCGTGTATATGAAGCGAGTAGCAGCATAGCCTATGCATAGCCGCCACCTCACCCCCTGCCCACCAGATCCAGCTGCTTATCAGCTGCTTAAGAGTCAGGTCGGCAGATTGAAGATCAAACCATTGATCTACCTGGTGATATCGCTCTTACTCGTCATCCCTGGTGTCTTCCTGACTATCGAAGGACCAGGGTAAATGCCTGAGACATTGATGGAAAACAAAAGCCATACGCTTTAGCTTACCCACACACACACATTCTATATTCTATAGTTATATATCTATGTAATATATAATATATGTGTGTATATATGCGAATATGCACAACAACCAAACAAAAATATATGGACACATCCTCAGCCTTACTCTCGCCCCAGCCACCGCTCCGATGGACCTAGCAGGATGGCCTGCCTTGTCGAACGGAGAGAGCTCGTGGGCACCAGTGCCTTTGCCAGAGCACCAGTCAGATCACAAGGATCTCAACATCAAAAAGTTCAGCAAGTGATCGCAAGTGACCGATGCTTCAAATTCCTTACCACTGAGAGAGGATGCTGTTGAGACATTTTATAACATTTTCATCATGGAACTTCCAGAGTTACTCCAGACTCACACACCCCACTCTGTACTGTGCAGCCAGTTGCAAACTGAGTTTGGTCAATGTTCCGGAAGCCATACAGTATTTTCCGTCTTGTTGGTGTTCCCTTCACTCCACTGAACATATTTTGAACAACATAATATGAATTGAATGGCCGCCGGCCAGGATCAGGTTGACAGGTCATGATCAGATTGTTTGGCTGAGACGGGCGTTGGCAGTGGCAAAGGTCCCATTTTCATCGAGAGTTAGAAACCTCAGCTTTTCATGATGGCTCTTGGTGGCGATCTCCTAATCTGACACTTCTCTGACCAAGGTGGGCATCATCCTTCTGGGCTTCGCCTTTATCGGCTCCTTCTTCAGTGCAGAGAGGATACGACAGGGCATCAAGGCACATGGCTGCGTGCAGCTGAAGGACTTGGAGGTCATGAGCCATGACCGAACCATATTGAACCAATATGAACCAATTGAACGCTTCCAAGTCAGGCTGAGGGGGCGTTTTCTTTGGCATGGGAAAAAGCTAGAACTTAAACCAGTGACATCTAAGCGAAAGGGCTTGCTGGGTTCAGATACATTGAGAATTATTGAGATATTGAGATTTTGCGTTTCACACTCCGTCCATCTCCGCCCTTCTCCGCCCTTGATTGGATGGAAGTCAACATCATGGAACGACAATCATGCTGCATGTCATGCTTTCGCAAACTCTGCAAACTCATTATTTCAAGCGCTCCAGTTCGACCCAAACCGAGGAAGGCCATTCACCAGTCGCGTGGGCGAATCCCAGGTGGGCAGAAGGTTGCGCCTGAGGAGTGGCAATTGGCCCATTTTTGGATCCATTCTTTTTTTGGTTTCTAAGATCTTCTTCTATTGATCCTATTGTGAATGAACCATCGGAACCATTGCGTCCGATTGCTTGAATTCTCTTCACGGGTTGGGGCTCAGCACTGTCCGCTCACAACTCTGCTTGGTATTCTGATGTATTCTGTATGTGCAGCTGTCAAGGAGAATCAAGTGCAAGAGAAGGAATGATCAGGCTGATCTCTCCATGTTGAGTCCTTTGTTATAGATTTTTGCAACCCTGGCTGCTGGGTATTCTGTGAAGCACAGTATGAGCAGTACACAGCATCGGCAAAGCCGGCTGTGATTCTCAGTAGTATGTCTTCTCCCTTGGAACTGGTCTCCGTGTCCCAAAAGGATCGTGTACCATGCGCGCTGGAAACATCGTGGACCGATCCCGGGGGAATTTCAAAGGGTGCTTCAGGAGCACCCAGAAGACATAACACCGAATTCTTTTGCAACCGCTCATGGCGGACCGTTTCTGTCTTTTGCTCCTTTTCTCAAAACCACTCATGCATGAAGCCAAAAGGCAGCGTGCTTTATTCCATGTTCACCACCACTCCAGTACTTGGCTAAGTTCCATGGGTTTCTTCCATCACACGACAAAGCAAACATCATTTGCTCTTGTTCAACCAAGGAAACGGGGCTATAGGCTATAGGGCTATAGGGTCTCGCATTGTTTTCCAAGATCAGTTCGTGGAGATTTGAAGTGCCGGGGCTGGTGGGCTCGCACAGTTCACCATAATGGTGCGCCAGTTCGGCGGGGCATGGTACGATCGGACTACGATTGGCAGTAATTAGTTGCCATATTTTGCGAATTATTTGTTGAAAAAAGTTCCTGCTGCCAGACAGATCCTGATGTTGAGAAGTGTGCAAGAGCCTTGTCGGCTTTAGAAACGAGCACTTCTGGACTGGTGTCAGATAGCTGGATATCAGCTATGATGAATACTGACGAGGTCACCATGATGATATATCTATATATATATATAGATAATGATATATACATATAATTACACACACAGATATATATATATATATATTATATGGATGATATGTTGATGCTGCGGTGAGGTTGACGCATTTCTAGACGAACTGCACGACTCAGGAAGCAAAGCTGATGTCAGGCGCCTATTGCCATGACCTAAGAAGTGATGCAGGGCAGAGGAACATGACACTGACATGTCTTTGGCATGTTATTACTAACTGATTAATCAATGATGAAAGTATACAAAGGTCCGAATTATTTTCCTGCAGTGTTTGTTTTCCTGAAGGGTTTTTGCTGCTGGTAAGCACTTCCTGCAACATATGGATGAAAGATGTGCAGCGAGAAGCCAAGAGCTCAAGCAAGACACGCCGTCGCTAGAGCAGCAACAAATATGGCACTTGGAGTTCCGCCAGTTGCAACTCATGATGCTCCCACTAGATTTCTTGGCCTCCGTCACTCAGGGCATGCACATAGCCAAAATGATCAAAATGATATACCCTTCGAACATGTGCTGACCATTTATATAGATACCGGTATGATTTGGTATGTTTAGATACTGTTATGATACAGTTCATGAAAGAGGACTGAGAAGTACCTATTTAATGTACTTAAACATCAAGTTCCTGAATGTTTAAATCATTCGCTTTTTCCGATTTTTCCTATGCAACTCGTTGATTCATTTCACTCAGGTGTTTGCTGCTGTCCACGAGATCTAGAGGAAGAGACCTGGGTTGTGGCTGATGCAATGCGAGCTGATCATGGCCAAGCAGTGCAGGAAAAGCAGGTGGATTTTGCCATGTTTTGCCAATAGCGCCTCACGAAGAGGTGAAACAAGGCATAGCAAGGCGAATGTTTGTATATGGCCACCTGTATTTATATGCATTTAATATCATTTAATTGTATTTGTGTCATATAACCGAAGGAAGTTTAGAAGTCAAACTTCTGACAATATGGACAGATGAAGCAGCAGACGTGGGAAGAGGCAGAGAAGAGAAAGGAAGAAGAAAGAAGATCAGAGAAGAGAAAGCGTCAGAAGAAAGAAGATGCAGGTGCGCGAAAAGGCAGAAAAGTCGCGAAACACTGTGTTTTTCCAATGTGTTGTGACTCCGGAAAACGCTAAAAACACTGCATTCTCGGAGCATTTTTGGAAGTCGCGACGTTGAACAAGTGCACAAGGCTGTGGTGAGACGCGCATTTCGAGGCCAAAATGGTCAAAACACCCCATTGTTGGAGCACTTTTGGAAGTTAAGATGTTCAAAAAGTGCACGCTGTTGTGGCGCAAAGCACATTTCCAAGCAAAAATGGTCAAAACCCCGGTGTTAGAAGTTCAGTGCTTGAAAAAGTGCACGCCGTTGTGGCGCGAAGTCAGCATGTTTAAAACACACCACGTTCGGACCACTTTTGGACGTTGAGATGTTCAAAAAGTGCACGGGGTTGTGAGTCCAACTTTTGGACGGCCAATCGTCGTTTTATGTGGCAGGCGCAATGGATGCTGCATTTGGCTAAAAGTGAGCCAAACATGTGGTTTTGCAGCATTTTCAAAAACCATAGCAGGCGTGAGACAAGAGACATGTTAACCTGCACTCGATTGGAGGTCGCGGTGCTGATTTCGTGAGAAAGGTTGCATTTTGGAGCATCAGGTCTGCAGGCTTGCTAAGATGATTTTGGTTGACAGGTGGAGCACTTCGTATGACCTGGCCTCACTTTTTCGTGGCAGAGGCAGTACTTTAGACTAAATGGGGTAGAAAAATTCTAAACGCAGTGATGCGAGGCCGTCAGCTCTACACTCAACTGTCCATTTTTCAGGAAGTCTCGTAGAATTGCTTCGTTTTTGACGTTGTCAATTCAGAAATAAAAGAAGTCGCGCATATATAATTTATTCGTTTTGGATCAATTGCAACCGGCACCAGTTGATTAAGCATGACATGTCCGATGTATGTTTGCCCGAGTGTACTCCAGCCATTGTGTCCTTTCTGACAAATTTTGCTAATCAATCAACTTGGTGTCGTGGAGGTACCACAGTGGAGGCATACACACCGTGGTCTGTCATTTTAGTTGATTTGATTTCTAGGTTGGGTTTTTGTCCCCCACTTCTAGCTTCCACCATGGGCTTCAGTAAATTGGTTCGCCAGTGTAACTGTTACTCTCATCTTGAATTCATCTTGTCTCAGGCCTTACCTGGTTCACCGCATTCGGTCCCCAATAACTGCCTTGGATCTGCTTTTGGCCTTCGTCGGCAAGTTGCTTTTGGGGCCCATCTGGTTCCAGCATTGCCCACCAATATTTGGGCTACTTTCACCCAGGCTAGCTAATATTGTTCCCACAATTTATTGAAAGGATGTCCACGGCCCCGAGCCAGATGGGTTCCCGATTGGTCACTATGTCAGATTCCACCGTGATTACACAAACTTTTGGTGCTGCGAGCGAGCGTGCATGTTTAAATTAGATGTGAGGTTTGCACATGAGCCTGCAAGGCACGAAATCAGACAGGGAAAAAATATTAGGGGGTGAAACCCTGACATGGTAGCTTCACTTTTAAATTGTTTTCTAAAGGGAATCAATTAAAAATCAAACTGGCCAACCTCAAATTTTCCAAAATTGGACACGGCCCTGTTTTTATTATTTGGGAAAGGTCTAGTAATAGGGGGCAGGGATTAATTGCTTCCTTTTGGGATAGATGGATAGATAGAGAAAGAGAAAGAGATAGGGATAGAGATGGAGATGGAGATAGAGAGGGACAGGGAGATATGTAATAGACAGACAGGCAGATAGATAGATGGAGGGATATAGACACAGAGAGAGAGAGAGAGAGAGAGAGAAAGATGACAAGATAGATACAGAGATCGGGAGAGATTGACAGAGAGACAGAAAGATGGATAGAGAACTAGATAATCGGTAGAGAGAGAGAGAGAGAGAGGGAGACGGATGGATGGATGGATGGATGGATCGTTAGCTAGCTAGCTAGCTAGATAGATAGACAGATAGATAGATAGGTAGATAGAAAGATAGAGAGTGAGAGAGAGAAACACGCAGAGAATTAGACAGAGAGAGAGAGAGAGAGAACGAACCAGGGCCTCAACCACCTTCCGGTCCATCGTTCTGCCATCCATGCATTCACAGCAACTCCTCTCCTATAGGTTTTTTATCCTTGAAACTTCCGCCACCGCCTTGTGCGGTACTACTGGTATGATCTGGTATTACAATGTTTTATTTTTTTAGTGAACATAAATAACACACACACATATATATATATACAGATCATTTAATAATTATCATATATATTACTTAAACTATATGGCGATCGTGGGGGAGAGAGAGAGATAGAGAGAGAGAGATATATATATAGATAGATAGATCGACAGACCGTTAGATGCATCGATAGATAGACAGACAGACAGATAGATAGATAGAGATAATTACGTATAATTATACATATGATTGTCAGTCTAAAGGTCCATGTGGAGATTGGCCATTACAAAGGCCGCCATGTGCAAGAACAATACTACAGTATATGATGTCGTTGCCCATCTAAAACCTGGCAGTGCTTCAAGTTGAGCCCCTTTTCCCTGGCCAGGTGCGAACGCGAAGCGGTCACAGGCATCGCCTTCTGGATGGCCTTTGGGATGTTTCCAAAATGGTCAAAGTATGTCAATGTGTCATAGACCGCTCTCCTTGTCGCACGTCACCAGGAGCATTGCATTTATTGAGGGCGTGGAAGTCTTTGTGGAGAAGAGGACGCGGTGCAAACGTGTGTTCAAAACATTTCACGTGCTGGAAGAAAACGTTGTTGATGGAGGGGTTTTGCACATTTATGAGCGACTATCAACAGTATAAACGTCTATAACCCCTACCATTGGGGTTTGATGTTGAAGGAGATTGGCCATGGAACGCACCATGATGAACTTGAGCGCCTGGTCGCAGCTCTTGGCACATTTGTGCCTCGGTTCATCCCCATGTCACTGGCATCTCCATTGTTGATGGGTTAATTTAGCACAAAAAACTTTGGTGAAAATTGCAGCATCATATAGCACATAATATATTATCCCAATTATTTATCCCTTTATATACTCTTGATATATGATAATTATTCACGTTTTCCGGTATCTGTGAATATCCCGCCATATTATTCCACTTTTTCATGAAAATTGTCAACCCCGGATTCATAAACTTTGGCTATGAATCGCTATTACTTGGGCGGGTTACCCTCTTATTATATAAAATAATGTTATAAAATGTATAAATTGCCATTATCATTGGCACCCTTCTATTAATCCACCGGTGGTTCCGGTTCATCCTGGGCCAACAAAAAAACATCGTTGCGACCGCATCAGTTGTGGCTTTGCGGCGATCGAAGCAGGGGGCGCCTTGCAACACATGGAGTGGTTTGCCAGTGGCCCGTATCTTGGACATTGGACGGGGGGCAACTTGGACAAGGATGACATCTTGAAACTTTAAAGTACTAAAAAATAGCAAGTATTGTACTATAAAACTATATATAAATTTTTGGACTTCGATTGATTTCTGTAAAAGATGATTGTTTCTCAAGATTAAACCAGGGAACCCTGCAGTTTTAAGGCCCATGGCGGGAGTGGTAAAGCAGTGCATTTCATGGCAAGGGTAAGAGCCTAGGCAAAAGGAGCCTAGGCAAAAATCCATATATGTGCAAGAAGAGGATTTGCTTATTTGTCACTATTTGTCTCTTGTTTGTCTCTTATTTGCCACTTTTTTTTCTTAATCACTATTTTGCATATTTTCTCTTATTTTCCACTGTTTGAAGGTCAGTGCCTATCATAATCTTCTCTCGGCGTGCATTCAAGGAAGATGCTGAGTACGAGAATTGATGTGAGAAGTCAACAAATCATATAATAGTCATTTTGAGAGCAAAGCAAGTGACAAAAGGGTAGCTAGAAAAGTGAAGTAAAATAGCGTCTAGCAACAAAGACTATAGGATATGATATAATATGATAAAAGGAAAAATGTTTTACTTTCGGACTCCCTCGGTTGCAGACCTCATGTCCTGAAGCCATGGATGTTGATCCTTTACTGGAAGAAACTCGTGGCGATCAGTTTCCATATGGAGACCAAAGTTGCCCGGCTGACACATCAATCTGAGTGAATGATGGATGTGATTATGTTTTTATTGATTTTCCTGAATGATAGTTATCGTCACCCTTGTTGATTTGTTCCCTCTGTCTGAGGTTTTTTTCGCTTGGGAAGGGCGTCATTGGTGGGCTGGGAAGCACGAGAAAGACCAGCCCAGTGCCAGTGGAGTGTGCAATATGTGTATAGCGCATTGAAGACCTTTGAAACTAGTGAGAACGATGAGGGTTTTGCAGCATTAGATCGCAGAGAACAACAAAGTAGAGCAAGATCCTAGGTAGAGAGATGGTTGTGTTCTTAGATGTTTGTTGGTGACCACCTGATTCAACACACTCTTTTCCCCAATTTAAAATTATATCATTTTGTTAATTCCAACACACGCCTCGCTAAGGAAATTGGAAACTGTCCAACATGAAGTCTTGGGTGAAGGCCCACAAGAATCTTTGGCCACATGAGGCGGTGCCTGAGTTGCTAGAACCTGCAGCTAAAAGCAAGTTAGAAGGAGAGCGTGACCAATCGTTTTTCGTAGAAAGCACTATACCGACTTCCATGCTTTTTTCAGCACTGGCATCAGCTATAATTCAAGGCCGGAGTGCGTTCAGATTCCGGAGTGCGGCTTCGAAACTTCTGTATGCCATACTTCAAAAGTTGCTCCAGACTGGAGAAATGAATGTTCATTTCACTCAAGAAGGTCAAGAATTTGGGATTCACATTCCGGCTGGTGGTGGTTTTCCTTCAGCAGTGCTGTTTGCTCTTTTGGGTGCAGAGGGTACTGAAAGTGTAAAAGCAGCATGGAACACTGACGCGGAGGATGGGTGTTGAGAAAAGTGTTGTTTTATTACACTTTGGTCTTTAATGATGTTGGTTCTCATTTTTTTCCTTCCATGGAGATGTTTAATCTGGGAACATATTTAAGCCAATCTAACCCTGACAGGACGGTGAGAAGACTTGGATTTCTGGCCTGTGGGGGCCATATATTGACTGGGCTTCATTCATTGTTTTTGGGCTTGATGCGAGCCTCGCCACTTAAAAATAATTAGACAATAAAGCATTTTTATTTGTACAATTAAAACATCAGAGCCTGAATTTAGCAATTGTTTCCTCATAATTTTGCCTTCCCAAAACTCAAGGTTGGGTTTAGAACTAGAAGAGCCCAGAATCCAAACACATCTTGAACCACTCAGGAAGAGTCCAAAAGTCGTGAGGGACATTGCCTTCAAACTGTTAGCTCAAGCTGCAGTATTTCTGGAACTTTGGCTTATCAATCAGGGAACAGATCAGGTCGCCCATTGAAGTCAAATAGATTAGATTCTAGCCAGTGACAATTTCTTGATCAAGCCCGAAAAGCCGTTCATAGACCCAATCCAACCCCCAAGCTGCAATGGACTAATCTAGCTTCCCGCCCAGGACACTGAATTCGACGAGCTAACCGAGTTGGACGGGGGCAAGAAGAAGAAGACCAACATTCTGATTAAATTCAGGACACGCTGCAATGCTTCTACTCTCTGGAGGGTCATTCAGAAGGTTAAAACCCAAGCCGACTCTCGTCATTGTTTGCCCTGGTCCCTTTCTTCACATTGTCCTAACTTGATCTCCATTTGATATCAACTTGGTTCAAAAGTTAATGATGATACAAACCCTGTGACTACCCCCACAATATAATAGCAAAAACTTTGAGATCATGGTCAAAGTCTTTGGGGCCAAAGCACTGCGCTCCCCTTCACGCACATCGCCAAGGAAAACCTTTTGTCTGCAGCTTTCAAGAGCACTGAGTTGTTCAAGCAGCAAAGCGCAGACCAGATCTCCATGAAGTGTGCATGGACCTATGAGCGGTATTCTGCTCCCTGGTAGCGTCATTCTACACTCTTTGGGAAGTAGCCGCATGCAGTGTACAGTAATTACACACATATATATATATAAATAATTGCCACACCCCATTAATTCTGAAATTTCCTGGTCCCAGCCAAATGCTGCTGAGTTGTCATGACGCTTTCACTCATTCAAGGCTGCTTACTTGCGGGCTGCTCGGCGAGAAGTAGGCCCTGAGATTCACAGACATGCAGCTTGGCTTACTGGATCAGGGAGGTTGGCCTATGGATGGTATACAACTAATTAGAGTCGACTGCTAAGCGACATATCTTCAGAAAAAACAATGGTTATTAAGTGGTAAAATACGTTGGTTCCGGATGCTTTTATTTCCAACCGCCCAGTGAGGTGGCTTTCGATGGCACTTCAATCGGGAAGGCACCCCTGGAAGGCTATGCTTGGACCTGCCACTGGGCTGAGTCTGAAAAACTAAAGACTATTCATTTAATCAGCATGTCCCAGCATGACCCGACCCTACACCCCTCTTAGTCTTTTCAATTCTCAGCCAGCCTCTCAATTAGAACCCGCTTTTCCACCCAGTAACCAAGCCAACCAGGTCCGGGAGTGAACATCAGTTGCTTCTCACCACCACTGGCAACTGGTCAGCATGGTATGGAGTTCAGTCTTTAGGGGGGCCTTTGGTTGCACATTCACATGGTGATGCCCACACCATGTTGAAGCCTATGCCACAACAGCATTTTTTGGATGCTCAAGTCTCAGACTCACGGCTTACCAGAGTGAAAAGCATATCACACTCATTCTTTGGTGTTTAGGTCTAAATCAAGTCAACATGCTTTCAATTTGAATATTTACATGAGAGTACTCCATGTCCACCCTTGAACAGATCAGATCACTTATTACTTATTTTGTTGTTTTAATGCTATTCTGACCCATCATCGCCGTAACGGTGGGCCGAGTGTCAATGGCGCTCTGCCTGGATCTCTGGCCTGACGAACGTGTCTCAAACGTAGATTCTTGCTTCCACCGAAGTGATGAAACTTCTTCCTGCCACAGATCATGGTCACTGTCTGTGGAGAAAGAGGAGAGAGGTATTGTTTGAAATTCCTTTTGACATGCCCACCATAAAATGTGATGTCTTAACCAGAAACCAGCGTCAAAAATTTGGGGAAGAAGCGCTAAGTACTAGCATAAATCTAGCCAATGATCAATGGCATTGAATTATTGGCTGTCTTATCTTGCCCCACCCCTGGTCACCGACCCTGCAGGAGGCATCATGGGATCGTCTTGGGCTGGCTTCGGGCTCAATAGCAACGGGTTGGAGCTTAGCGAAGAAAATGATTCCACAAATCGAGGCCCAAACCTTTTTTTTCATTGGCTGGTCAATAAATAAATTAGTTGCCAATGTAAAGTAAACATTTTTTCAAATGTCAAAGATTGAATGATATCATTGAAAAATTGATGTATCAGGTGTATCATATTATCTATTTCCCCAAATTCTGCAGAATAATAAAGATATGGGAACATCCACCATTGGTATATATTGCTAGATTAGGTTCGACCCCGCCCTGCAGGACAGCTGGCTTTTCCACGCTCGGTCGGCCTTTTCAATGTGCACTGGAGCTGGTACTGCTGAAGCCTCCAGAGCAGTTTTGCACAGGGTGGTCCAGGAATACCCAGTGCCGGGAGGTAAGCGGGAAATGAACATCAAAACTGTTGCTTTGTGGGACTCTTGGCGGCCTCAATCAAGAGAAATCCAACCCATATTTAAAATATTTTAAAATCATTTTGTTCTGTGGTGAAGGTAAGTACTACACGATTTTTTGCTTTACTCCCCAAAATCAAGGGTAATGGCCATAAACCCAGGGTGGTCTCAAAGTTTGGTGATTATGCTGAAATCAGTTGTTCAACCTCAGGAATTTGCAACAGCATGCAACCAGTTATTGTTCGACAATCACCGGTGGTGTGTTCATACCATGCAGCGGTACCACCACATGCCACATTTCTTCGGGGACATATTGAAGCTGAACATGCCTGGCTTGTTTCAAGCCTGTGATTCCTATCGTGGGAAGCGAAGGAAGATTAGGCAGTCACTACTTGTGGAGCACCGGGATTGCAAAACCCATTCCCATAGCTCCACAGATACATGCTGCGTGCCAATGGATGTGGATTTTGGCTGTTCAGGTCTCCCTTGTACTGATTTTTCAAGGGCTGGCAAGCAGTTGCGCAAGTATGGCCCCACCAATGTCATATACATGACGCATGGAAAGTATTGTGAAGCTTCCAGTGTCCCAGTGTTCATTATTGAATGCACACCAGCTTCTTGGCAATGAATTGGCAATGCACATCCCAAATCAATTCAAAGAAACTACCAGATTTACCTGGACTACTGTGATTTTTTTTTGGCTACAAACCAGGTTCACTGATGATAAAACTCAAAGCACCGTGTCAATAATTTTACAAGCAGGGCCTATTAATTATACATTACATATTGCTGCCTTTTCAAACCAGGCTTTGGACACTCAGATGGTCGAGGATACCCACCCGTCCTATGACATCTTTCAGCTCTTTTGCAGCCCAAGTGACTCTGGCCATGCAGGGGTTTCAAGAGACCGAACGTACGTGATAGGATCCCATCGTCATCGTACATCGTGCACCTTCGACCCCGATACAATGCATGAGGCAATTTCAACCCACATGAGGAAAAAGGTAATGACTGAACCACATGACTACTTACTTGCTTCATGGGTGGAAGTCCAGCAAGAAGCTCAGATGTTGGCAATCAGGAGGAACATTCCTTTTCAACCGGATGCCAAAGACTTTAAGTACCTTTTGACCAAAAGGGAAAGGGATGCCCTCCGGTCCTATGAAGAAAGCTACGAGATAGAGTATGGGGCCAGTGCCGTCAGTGACCACAATTTAATATGTTTTTTGGGTGACAATGGCACGACATGGAAAACATGGAGTGCCAGGAGCAACCAGATACCAACCCTCAGGAGAAATTCAAAGTCTGGACTTTTTTGGGTCCCAAGTCTAGGCCGTTTTATGGTTGCCAGGGAAAAGCTCTGCGCCTTGGGCTGGCCCATAGACCAAAGCATGTCCAGGAGCATGCTGACAGATCCAGTTCCCACGCAGGATATCCTCAGGGCAGCAGATTTAGCTGGCAATGCCATGCACTTTACAACATGTGCCAATGCACAGCTTCTGGCACTAACCTGCTTCAGACCCTTGGAAAGGATGGGGTGATGACGAGGCTGCTACAATCTTGAAATATATGGCGTTGACCCAGGTAAAATTTTCTAAAAAAATGCCATTGGGACCCGACTGTTATTTATCAAGATAGAGATTACAATAATACCACAAGTGAGCCGAAGTAACAGCCTCAAAGAACCGGACCCTTCAGTTAGGCTTTTAGAGCTCGTCAATGTTTCAACCTGATCCATCACTGCTTTGGACCAAAAAAAAAGGTACCTAAGTGAGGACTAGTTTGATCAATGGATCAAGATTTAGTTCACCAATTTTTGCTTTGATGTCTGAAAGAATTCAATGAAGAAAACTATTCCAAAATTGCCAATGATGTTTATTTACATAGGATGAAACCAATTCAAGACACGTGGTTTCTATCTTTGGAGTTTGATGATCCATTAAATGATTGATTCATTGCACTTGACCTTGACTCGTAATCATACCTCCCGCCATACTCATTTGTGATCAAATTCAGGGATTTGTTTGGTTTGCTGTTGCTACCCCACTGACTGCCATGCCGCTCCCTTTCAAATGGGAGGGTGATGATAACATGGACCAGTCATCAGACGACGATGAATCTGATGAAGATGAACATGATGATGACGTTGAGGACAGTTCAGATGATGAACCTGAGCACTCCAAAGCCAAGCCCCGGGGCAAGGGGAAAGCCAAAGCGAAAGCGTCCGCTGGTAGAGGAAAAAACAACGTCAGAAAGACCTCCACAAAGAAGAGCAAGAAGAAAGGCAAAGAGTCAAGGACTTCCAAGAAGGGGGATTCCATGATTTTCCGCTATACGTCATGGAGGGCAGTTCCAGATTCTTGATTCTCCATTATTGATCTGATTGGGGTTTATGTTCTTGTTTCTTCATTTCTGGTTGTGACCAATTGGGTGGCCAAGACTGTGGGTGAACTAACTAATTTCTTTTGCACATTTTACTGGCTTGCCCTGGTTTGATATCGTTTCCACATGTGATTGAGAAATTATTGTTGGCCTTAATATTTCACGGAATTTCACGTTCGTACAATATACTCCAGCCCTCTCAGGAATTTCACATCCGTGAATTCATGGCAGCAGTGGAGCCGAAGAACGCTAGCAACTTGCAGACAGGTAAGTTGTCAGCCACAGAGCTCAGAAGGGCATTCTTTGGGTACTTCCGCCAACCTCCCGGGAAGAAGCCAGAGAAGATTCTTATTTATGAATACACATTTTCACTGTATCTATTTTGTGTGTTTCGTTCTCGAAATTAGTTGTGAGTTAGTTGTGGGGACTTTTAATTTCGTTGACTTTGTTCACTTCGTTCCCAGGAAGTCGAAAGGGGAGATCAAACAGGACCTGATGTACGAATATGAGAACCTGGGTCGCCCTGGAAAAGGGAAATCCGTGCATGATGTTATCCGTGAGGTTGAACAGGAGCAGTCCAAGAATCTGCAGTTCCGGGTTGAGAAGAAGCAGGGTTCCATCATGTGGTTACATTGTGGCAAGGAGTCTAGGGAATTGCCCCAGGAAAAACCACCATGGAAAACTGAAGTTTTTCTTGAGCCCACCACCCAGATTCCCTTCCTGAGCAATGGAAAAAAATCCGTGAGATGCATCTGTTTCTTCCAAGAATCAGAAGGCCCGATCGTCAGTAATCAAGAAACTGGTCCTGATATTCTTACAGTACCTCTACCTGGCAAGAAGCACAAGAAGGGTCCTGGTTCCAGCATGAGCATGGCTTCTGAGAGAGGCACGACCTGTCCCAACACGATGAATGTTTTTTGTTTTTTTAAATCCATCATTTAATTTGTTAATTTCAGTTGAATTAGTTTGGGCCCGAAGTATCTTCCGACCCCATGTTGTAACAATACACAGTCAGTCATCCTTGCCCTGAGGTGGATCTAGCAAGAAAGGTCCTGCCGGTAGTACTGTGACTACTGCTACACCTGGAGATGATCAAGATCTCCAACCGGTTTGTGCTTGCAACTACTTCAGACAGGAGTGTGATGATTGTAACGAGGGATGGATGACTGTATTGAAGTCGGGCAAAGCTTGCAAGATGGGTCCTTTGATAGAAAATTGTTGCATATTTTATTTTTTAGTTTTGACATTGAATATACTGTAAAATTTGAATTTCTGATCTCCAAAAATTGAACCTCCCGACTTGACTTTTGCCTACGTCCCCACGCCCCCCCCCACTTACACACAGATGAAGCAATCCTACTGTCGACTTAGGTGATGGTTCTGGGCCTGAAGTACCACCCGAAACACCATCTCCGGGGACACCATCTAGTGACTCTGAAGAGGAGATTGATCTTGCGAAGGATTGGGTTGGGGCTGGGGCTGAGCCAAATCAAAGTAAAACTTATGTGAGTTTTTTTTTCAGAATTGAAATGCTAATTCATACTAATTTAATTCACTGTCGTCATTGTATAAACTTTGTCAAAATAATTCTGACAAGACATCCAGTGAGACCCAACACTACAGAAAGAGTTAATTGAATTAGTCCATGGAGTTGTCATCATTCATCGCTCATTCCACAGGATGCCATAGATGATCACAATCTTCATGACCTTGATGGAAGCCAGCTTCTACTCCATCATGGTGAAGACAAGATCACATTTGCGGAGCTACCCAAAAATTGTCGGGATTGGAAGTTGGCCAAATATCAAAAGGAGGGGAAGCACTTTGGTCAGCTCTTCCTACACAGCCCATCCCAAGGTGCCAAACCTGTTTGGGTTTTCAAGCTGAAGTTCCTTGACCTTCCAGATGAAAAAGAGACACGTCTCAAGGAAAAGATGAAGCAGGAGAACGCTCAAGGAAAAGTCAGTGAGGAAAAGACAGATGCTCAAAAGATCAAAGATGAAGTCAAAGCCGCCGAAGAGAAGAAAGCCTTGGAAGAAGACAAAGAAAGGAAAGCTTCTGAGGCTGAGGCTGCAGCAAAGGAGAAAGCTTTGAAAGAGGCAAATGACGAGAAACAAAGGAAAGCAGCTGAGGCTGAGGTTGCAGCACAGAAGAAAGCCATGGAAGACGAAGTCCGAGCACAAGTGGAACAGAAGCTGAGAGATGAGATCAGGCAACAGATGGAAGAAGAGGTGAAAGCCAAAATGCAAAAAGAAGTGGATGCGGCAGCAGCAATGAATTCGAAGAAATCTGAAGATGAGAATGAGGAGTTGAAGCAGACGCAGGAAAAACAGAAGGAGGAGCTTGAAAAGAAACGTGAAGAGGAGGAGCTTGAAAAGAAACGTGAAGAGGAGGAGCTTGAAAAGAAGAAACGTGAAGAGGAGGAGCTTGAAAAGAAGAAACGTGAAGAGGAGGAGTTGATGTTGAAGCAGAGTCAGGAAAAGGAGATGCAAGAGATTGAACGGAAGAAACGTGAAGAGGAGGAAGAAAAGAAAAGGCAAGCTGCAATCATCCAGGCCAACAAAGAAAGCGCGCTGAAAAGGAAGGGTGCAGCGAAAGAGGAGCCTGAACCAAGGTCTGCAAAGAAAGTAAAGGTTCCAACGTGAGGACACTTTGGGCAGGGAGTGGGAAAGGTGTGCTCGTTCGTGTGTGGGGTTCAACAATTCACCTCGAAATGGATGAGTAAGGGTTTCCTGCATTTTCATTTCATATTTATGACAAGAATTGCACTAAATTGTAATTATTACATTCACATTTGTTTTGTTTGATTGTCATTTTCCCAGTGGCACTCACTTTCACTAAAAGTTCCTTATTTTTTTTCACAGCACTTCACTAAATGTTTCTAGGCGTTCACCATGTGTTCCATATTCTTGACCAACTTTGATTGAATTTCACTAGATGTTCCTTATTTTTCACCAAAATTCACTAAATGTTCCTTATTTTTCACTAAATTTCACTAGATGTTCCTTATTTTTCACCAAAATTCACTAAATGTTCCTTATTTTTCACTAAATTTCACTAAATGTTCCTTATTTTCACTAAATTTCACTAAATGTTCCTTATTTTTCACTAAATTTCACTAAATGTTCCTTATTTTTCACTAAATTTCACTAAATGTTCCTTATTTTTCACTAAATTTCACTAAATGTTCCTTATGTTTTCACTAAATTTCACTAAATGTTCCTT
>Ga0126342_10009555_pt1 | contig 17380 bp, 14 predicted proteins | sample Cyp1metagenome_FD_92528 | JGI IMG/M metagenome (GOLD analysis project Ga0126342, IMG submission 92528) | Coral microbial communities from Lord Howe Island, Old Settlement Bay, Australia - Cyphastrea 1 metagenome | ecosystem: Host-associated > Invertebrates > Cnidaria > Coral ... | reverse complement strand
TCACCGCAAGCGCGGCACGAAACACAGCAAAAAACGCAGAAAATGCAACGGCGCGCAAGAAAACAGTGTAGAACGTGGAATGAAATGGATGCTTCGAAAATGACGTAAACATGAAAAAACGACAGCACTCCGCGACGCCCTCGCGGGGTCCTTACCAAAAACAAGGAGTTTGTCCGTTTTTTAGGGTTGGTGTTTGAGCCAGCCATCCCAAACAATAGCCACACAAAAAGGGCCCAGCACCGCAGCACCTTGAGATGGCAATAGACAATCCATCAATCACATCTCAACCCCCAAAAAAACTCAACAGTTGAAGACTAATCATTGATTTCCCGGCCAGGTAGGGCTGTAGAATTAGCTTCTACCATAACTTTCCAAACTTCCAGGCGCTGATCTTCGCCTCGGGACTTGCTGGGATTCAGCAGCCCAGGCATGGAGCCGGAACAAATCACCGCGGAACAAATCAAGACCTCAAGCTATGGCAGCCGTGGCCATCCGCGGACGTTGTGGCCGGGAATCATGGGAAAGTCATGGGCATCTGCTGGTGGATGTGGAACAATTGGATGCTTCTGAATGTATATGGATATGATAGTGATATTTTTTATGTGATTTAATTTCAAAAGAATCCTCAGATCGTGTCCGTGCTTTTCTTGGTGAAACGAAATGTCCACTGGTTACTGGCACCTCTGCTCAAGAAATTCGACCAGCAGGGGACATCCAAGTGCTTTAAGAGTTAAACATCAAAATGTGGTTGGAACCGCTGACCTATCAGTGGCCAGCAAGTCGTTAGCAACGGGCTTGCAGTATGTTTCGCGGCCTACCTGGCCCTGATAACCGTATTCCCATGGCACCAGGCAAGCCTAAAACGTGTTTAACAAAAAGTCATTCTTCAGGTATCTTATCTTCAAGCAAAATAGTTCATGATGTAAACATGGGTGGACGGTGGTGATGATGGTGATGATGGTGTATGCATCAAAGAGATACACATATTCTGTATCATATATATATATGCATATGATTACATAATATTTTTTCATTTATATTTGTTTAAAAGTCAGGGTTGGGCCTAGGGTTCGATTCAATGATTTGAACATTTTTTGTTTCAACGATGTTTAAACCAAACATGTTTAGACCAATCCGGGGTAGTGGGGGGACCCTATAGTATCTTTAAGAACATGTTTACACGAATTTCAACAGATTGTGGACCTAACCGCATGAGATCATGTGTACTTGCAGCATCAATCAGACAAAAACCCGCTGCTAGTGACATCACCTGGCGGTTCCGTTCTTATTACTCGAATCACTCATTTGCAACATCTTCAATCAGCCCCGCAACATATAGGTTTAAATGTTTAAACCCTTCAGGGGTCATGGCTCTAAACGTTTTTAACGCGGTTTGAAGTGTAAACGGTTTAATGTTTAAACGTGTTTGGACCGACTCGTTCTGTTCATCTTGGCAGATCCAAGTAACATGCGGATGGGTCTGGTAGTTCAACAACAAGGGCACTTGCCTTGCTGCAGGTCCCGGTGGGTATGGCTCCGTGCTCTATTGATGGTTCACTATCCGGGGAAACTATGGGAAACATGGGAAACTCATGGTACACCATTGTACAGCTGGGGTTCAATGGCAATTCGTTTGCGGTTCCATTGCTTGTTGCAATCTCTCTCTCTCTCTCTCTCTCTTTCTCTCCATCGCCATCTCAACAGGTGAGACTGACCTAGGATCAGGGGCGAGTAGCACAGGAACCCTACAAATGGGGCAGCCAAAAGCACAAAACAATCGCTTGTTGCAATGGTTAGGGCAGTTTGGCTGGCAGCTGCGCCTCTACACATATGGCTAGCAATATGTCTGTATATACATATGTATTTATTTATACTGTATCCACCTGCAAATATACTACGTATATATGTATATACCTTGACGACCACCTTGTTTTTGGTTAGCAATTCATTTTTTTGAGTGGACACCGGAAGACACCTTTGCCTGAGTCCTCTCGGTTCGCTCAGAGCCGAAGGGAGCAGTGGAACAAATGGTCGTCGTCCACTTGACCACGGGGGCCTTCAATCATCTTATGGATTCATCCTTGCGGGTTGTACAAGCATCACCGTCTATACTAGCCTATGTATATATATATATACACATTTCGTACTACAGTATATACGATGGATTTCTCTGATCAAACAAGTATCTTTAATTATTGAATACATAATTATGAACATAGATGATAACAAATGCAACTAAAAATGTATCCAATACAGAGTATTGCAGGGTAGCAAAACGTGGCAAATACCATAGTATTGAAACATATTGAAACAACATGCCAAAGTTCTGGATTTCACCTACCTCCAAAAAAAGTGGATGTAACATGATGTAATGTAATCATTTCATGGGTGTCCAAGATGCTCGCCATTGTCAGCGGCCACAGTGCTCACCGTGATGTTGAGCACCTTGGAAGGCAGAAAGCCATGGATTTACCAGCTGGCAGCCAAAGTTAAGGCTTTCCCTGGCTTTCCTGTAACACAAATCCCTCAAGCATTTCCGGAAATGATGTTACCCATGCAAAGTGGTGATTTTCCCATAGCCAAGTTAGTTTACCAGAGGTTATCTAACTTCTCGGGACTTTACCCACACAACAACCGGTCCAAGCACCATCCCCGGGCCAAGCCACACGTCCGGTGCGTCGAAAGGCTTCCAGAAAGGTGGTATCTCCAAGGGCCCAAGTTCTAGGCGACATGGACATACTACGAAGAGTGGGTAATAGTAGGTAAACACGGTAAAAAACCATATAGAAATACACAAAATGAAGTAGGTAATAACATGTAATAACGATAAATCACAAAAAAAAATATGGGGTCTACGGCGTAACGGTATACCCGACCACAGAAACAAAAAACAGGGCATCACCTTCCATAACATGGAAATCTGTGCCGTTCCACAAATCACAAGTCATGGGGCTTTCCTAAGTCAGGGGTACCCTAAAATCATCATAGACCAGCTCTTGGGGTATCCCCATTGATGTAAATCATCAACTTTTTTTAGATGTATTTTCCATATATAAACATTATAAACCATCCAGCTATTGGAGTATCCCCATTGATGTCTCACCAAGTGAGCCAAGGCACTCAGCCCAGCGTTCGATGGGCTCCCGTGGAAACACGCAACCTGAGGGCATCGTTCGGGGTCATCGGGACACAAACCGGGTCTCAGATGTCTGCAGAGTCTGGAAAAAAACATCCAACATGTAACACTGGGACAGCCTGCAGAACATTGAATATGACTTGCCGGTTGGTGGTTTCAACCGATTTCAAGCCGTCCCAAAAGTTATGAATACTATATTATATAATGTATGTATATATATATGTATTGATTTAATTTGGATCGTTCAAATCAATGAATGCTGACTATAACAACTGCAACTAATATTGCCAAAAATGCCACTAATTTCACATTGATGTTCTTTGTTGGCTCGGGTTTGCATTGGCAGCTGCCAAATCAAAATTGGACGGCTTAAAACAGCTGACTTTAACCAGCGCTTATTGATAATAAATCCCATGAATCAAACCGAGCTTCCTTGTCCTACCAATCCTGTGAGCAAACCACCCAAGTGGCGAGCACGCCGGCAAATCAGAAACGAGAGACCCAATGCCCCTACGATGATCAAATCCCAAAAGAAAAAACATCACGCGTATCATTAAATAAATGTGCTGCATATCGGAGAAAAAACATCAAACCTTCCAAAGGCCAACCTGGATAACATATCAACCACCAACCAGAAATGGCTTGAGGCTTCGGTCTGAAGGTAGCAACCGCATCACCCAGGGTATTGATCTGCATCAACTTTCTCTTGCAATATATGGTGCTACAGTCTACAGTGGTTTCAAATCGTCATCCCCGCCCTCTACAGACTCTGGCAATCAGATGATTTTCCCGTTGATTCCCAGTGCCTAATTGGATTAGTTAGTGAATATAATATAATATAATATAATATATATATACTAATGAGGCACTAATATGTAGATATACATACTAGTGAAGATATATATCTAATATATAGATATTCTCTATATTGGTTACAGTAGTTCACCCCCTTGGACCAAGCCATGATGCCATGTCGAAGGTAGTGCCTGATCCGATCCAACCAACTGCCGGCCCATAGGGTGATGGACGGTTGCACCTGGGCACTGCATTAGCCATGTGTGGCAATGAGGGTTAAGCCTATATATATATATATACATAATTATATATACTGTGTATATATATATATGTCTATATACTTATATAATCTTATATAGACTATATACACTTATGTAGATGATGACCCCAACTAGCAAATGCCAAGGTTACTTTGGAGATCTTTGGAGCACTGTTCGGGGAAAGCCGGAAAGCTTGCCCTTGCCACCATTGCTTCTTCAATCCATCATCTCAGAATTACAATCTTCCCAAGTGAAAGCCGATAAATGTGTTCATACATAAGTAATCAAATGCCCCAAACAAACATCGCCCAACCTTTAAGGGGATTTACTACCAACAACCATTCGGTTGGGTGATGTACAGAACGACCCCAAGACATGGAAGATTTACGAACCGTACAATACTCCCACCAACATAAACATCCTTCACCCGTCTAGGCCTCATCTGGGTCCAAACGCAAAGGATACCTGAGCTGCCAGGAATGTCTCTTGATTCAAGGAAACAACCTTTGACCCAGCTATGTTCTGGAGCTCGCTTGAACCCGATTTGACACCTCAAACCTACTCAACATGGCTTGTTGGTGATTTAAAAACTCAAAAACTTTGAAATCAACTGAAAGCACCCCCCTGTCCCTGCCGAATAGCGAACCAGAGCCCATGTATCCCCATGTCCCATGTACGGTACCTCATTCTACCAGGTTGTCCGCATCAATTGGTTTCTAAATATTCAAATTAATAAGAACAAATAAAATCAATAAAAATAAATAAAGATAAATGAAGATAGATAGATCGATAAATAGATCGATAGATCGATAGATCGATAAATCCATAGATTCATAGTTTCAAAGAATCGTAGATATGATATGTTTTTTTCCCACGAACTACCTGCTTCCTCTTTTGTTGTCTAAAGTTGATCAAGAATTCACCGACCATTTCTCTGAGGCGCTTGGCGCCGCCGGCGCCGGCCTCGGAGCCCAGCAGCTCTCCGTCGGTGCGGCAGCAGACGTAGGCCGCGATGGCGGCGCCGCCGGAGGTGCCGCTGATGATTTTGGGCAGCAGCCCCTGGCGCCTCAGCACCATGAACCGATTGGAGACCTGGCTGGGAAAACCTGGGAAATATGAATAGTGACCTAAGAGCCACGAACCGCCATTCTGGTGTGGCTGGATTGGGAGAGTCAGTATGCCGTCCATCATATGGGTGAACATAGGAAAAAATGGAACATCTGGAGAACTGGGATGTGTTTTGGAAATTCAGGATATGGACGGGTGAATTGAGCATGTTAATATACAGTAGTAGCACATATATATAATTTATATATAATACTTATCTATGCACACATATAAACAATCATAAACATGTGCATATAAATATACAAAATATAAGACAATAATGTAATATATAAAGATGATAGATAGAAGGCAATGGAAGCATCTAACTGTAAATATCTGGGATAGGCAAATAGGCAGTCAATTCCACACCAGGCCACAGAAGCGTGCTATATTCTACTGTAAGCCCATACCATACGAGTCACGCAAGCAATCTATGACTGACACCACTCAAACCACAAATCAGACCTATTGGTTCCAAACCTTATTGACCTTTGTCATGTTGCCCCATCAGTTGAACAAACTCTCTAGCAGTTGATGACTGCCTAACATAAAGGGCTATTGGCCAATCACTACCCAGTATCGTTGGTTCCATCAGAATGCTTATCGTCTGCTGGCCGAACGTCCGCCTTTTCCAATGTGACACTTATCCACACCTAAAAGTAAAGTTCAAGTCAATCTACATATACCTTTCCAATCTGCATAATGACAATACTGACTTTATCATTATTAACCACTCCTGTGAACGTTGCTACCGCGGTGTTCAAACATCAACGCCCGTATATACGTTAAACTGCAAGTGCCCAGTGGTGATCCTCACGGCCGCCCTTTTTTCTGTTTTTTTCCTTCGTTCCCGGTCGATCTGGCTCACTTTGCACCACTTGGGAGGACCTTGGGAGACAGCGGTGGCCGTAGATTAGTGGTAGATAGTGGTTATAGTCAGATATAATTAATCAGTACGAAGAAAAAACTCGGAAAGTCTTGTTTTGGCACTGAATCACCAGCTCAGGAGTTTACATTGTTTTGAAATGTTTTAGGTTTTCATACGAACTTCCATTACGTTCCACTGATCTTGACCGTCTTGACCATTAGCCCTATTTTGTTGGCAGATTCCTGCCCCAACCTATGCCTGGGAAACCCCCAAAATGCCCCAACCAATTGTTCTCCAATTCGCGCCCCCTCCACCGGTCCACCGCCAAGAAAAAATGCCAACTTCCTCAGAATCTGCCAGTTGCGCCGCACCTTCGCCAACCATCAGGGCGACGCATCTTCTCCAGTGGCCCGCGTCAAGGTCAGCCACTTCCAGCCTGCCACACCACCATTGGCCCAGCCGGCTGCAAAAGGCAGGCGCAAGCGAAGGTACTGGGTGTCCTCCTAGGTGCTGTGAATGGCCCACACACACAGACATGGCAAACCTTTAATGATGCTGCGGAAAAAAACATAGAGGACCGCACCTGCGATTCCATTCGTAGCTGAACATATCTACCAAACCATCCAAACCTATTAATCAACCAAGAGCTGCAGAGCTAACGCTGATCTGTCGCGTGCAAAAAAAACAAGTTCAAACCGTTGAGTCCACGGAAAATGTGTCAGAATGGAACTTACCGACTGTTTGTCAAGCTTGGGTGCCAGTGAACCAACTGTTTTAAAAACTAAGTCCGTTTGATTGAAAAGTCTGCAATCTTGACCAAACCACTTCCCAACCTCGGACTTGCATGAGACCCCAAATAATCCCAGGCCATCCACATGCTGTCCTTGACAACGGTGCCCTCGAAAGGATCATCTGGCAGAGGGGACTCTGGGAAAACGCCTCTGCGTCTCCAGGACCTGGGGTAGCTGGGCATCTGGCTGCCGCAGTCTGTGATTCAACCACCGGGAAGGAAGGTTTCATTTGCCGTTTTGTGGCATCAACTGCATCAACAATTATATCATTAATAACAAACCAACGACAAATTTCAAACCTGAATACATCGTCGTTGTTGGGGCCCCAGCCAAGCACAACAAATTAGATGACCGCACAACGCTTTAAAAAATCACATTTAAAGGAACGTTGCCTTCTGATGCCTTGTGTTCTTGTTGGTGAATTTCCCTTTGACATTAGTCAAAACCCAAATGCTGGCAAACATCAAAATAACAGGCAGGTGGATGTTCATTCTTAAGGACGGTATTTATAGGTAGTGATCCATAGCCATGTCTTTGTTGGCTCAGGAAATGTGCCAGCAAAGCCCTCGTCGGAGCCAAGGAACGAGATCAACATCTGGAACTGAAAACCAGTGCCCATGCTCAGCGTCCCCGTCTCAGCTGAGTTCACCAAAGGGATCATTGCTGCAACCACTGATTATTAAACAAAATAAACATATCTTTGGGTCCTGTTCTCTGATAATTAAGAATTTGATGTTTAAAAATCTTATTTGATGTTGAAACATAGCCTGCTACAAATGTCTAAAAACAAACATATCCAATTTAAACACCATCCAAGACAAAACTAACGCTTCCGCTTGCTTTGGAAAATCTTACTTGATCTTAGCCCCAGCTGGCAATTGGCTGGAATCCAAGGAGCTCATGGAACCCCCCAATCACCCCAATCACAAGCCAGTTCTTCAAGGAACGTATTCATGAGACCACTTCTCTTTGAGTTCATAGGGGTCATAGACGGCGTCCTCCAAAAAAAACACAGCATTTGCGAATCTTCTGAGAGATGGGAAATTCCAATTGAACTCCGTGTTGCAATCCATCCAACTAATGTAGATTATGGGGTAGGAAGACATGGAAGACAACTTTCCAACCTCGAGATGGGCAATTCTCAGGGTCTACGTGAGATGGGGGTGATGGGATGGACCATTGCCATGCTTAGTTGCCGCAAGCTAACCCTGCTTTGAGACTCCTGACCGGGAGCCATACCCCAGGCAATTTCAAACTAAGGGCTCATTCAAAATGTTCAAAGACTCCAGTAAGTCAACACGATAGTGAACACAAGTTCTTATGGGTGGCACCATTTCATATGCCTTGAAGGACGCCAAACATTTGGCATACCATCTAAGCACACACTTAGAAACACCCCGAATGGGGAGGATGAAATGAGATGAAATGAGAATTTGTGTTTCCGCCTGCTGGGTTTCCGGCTTAGCCCAGTTGCCATTCAAAAACAATTCGTGCAGGTACAAGAATTGGCGTCCCAATTCTCTTCCAACTGATTTCCGTAGCTTCGTTGGCACGGATGGGACATCAGTCTCCGTGCCGCCTGCTCTGCTGGTATGATTTGAAAGGAACGATACAAACTAATGTGCTGCCTGTCTGGAGATGCACGGAGGGCCGGATTCAAACTCATGTGCAACATGAGTAATATGCGTCAAATTGCATGAGACTGCCACATCCAAGCTTAGGCGTTGCATGCCTTAAAGTGCTTTGAACTGCTGTGCCAAAAACCCTATTCTGTTGGTAGACGAAACGAACGATCAAAACTCATGCGGTGCACATCTGAAGATGCACTGAAGCGCCGGAGTCAAACTTATGTGTAACATACACTACTTCAAACTGTATTAGAATGCCGTATCCAAGCTTATGCATTGCATGCCTCAAAGTGCAATGAACTGCTGTATCCAAACCCCTTCTCTGCTGGGAGCACTCTAAGCACTTCCTAACCAGTCCCCTAGGTCTTCCATTCTTCTGCGGGTCCCCATCGGACTGTCCTCATCGCCAGAGGTCGCCGATGTGATCTCATCTTCCGTGATGGATAGCTGGAACTCATCGGAGGCGTCGCCTTTGTCGTCCCCCGGATTTAAGAATTTTGAAGAACGGGAGATCATGAGAAAAACATCCATTAATGGGCAAACATGGGGAGACACACACACACATATATATATATATATATATATCTATATACACGTATATATATATATATTGCATGATATTCAATGAGCAATATATATTGACTGGATTGCTTAATCCTGTCCACCGAAGATTAAATGACTGGATCCTATATACATGATGGAATACAAAAAAAAACGGAGCTTGGAGATGCTAAAATTTGGGGAAATGGCTTAATTGCATTGGTGATCTTTGATGATGAACCCAGCTTCTCAAATGATGATTTATGCGTTTGCATATGTATACATATGGGTGATAACCACTATATATAATATATTCATCTATATATATATATATATATATTTCGTGATGATAAAACCAACAAATCTACCAAATGCACCACGAGGAGCTGTGGGCCGGGCTGTGATTTTTGTCGCTATTACAGTCTTTCATGGTTGTGAACCACCAACTATAAGTGGGATGCACATTCATGCAATAACTGTAGTAATTACAACAATAAACACGTTTGACAGTTTGACAAAGCTCTAGGGAGGAAAGCCTCAAAACAGGATGCAACATGTTCAATCAGCTGCGTTGCAAATGCGTCCCCATTGAAACATTTTCTCTGGAATCCATTGGAATCCCATTTAGGCTTCATTCAGCGAAGAACATGCCTGGTGATCGAGCTACCGAGAAGAAACGCACAAATGGTATCATAGCATTGTCACAGTCAACCCCATAAACTCATATTAGACTCGTTCATTGCTTCAACTGCAATGTAGGCAATGTAACGGCATGTACATCACCATTTTCTCGAGTGTTTCTGCCTCGCCATTTTTTTCTGCCGCCAAGTCTCCAAAGTGCACATCCACAGTGGCAAAGGTGTTGTTCCCCGCTGGGCCGCAGTCCTTGCAGCGGAACTGGTAATGACCACCTCCAGGCAGGCAGTGGGAAGCGAAATTGGAGTTGGCTGCCATTTCTGAGGTCTATGTAAGGGCTATGTAAGGGGAGATACCTCCAAAGCATGGCATTTATGTGTTGCAGTAATTTCCTCTAGTTTAGCTAGCTGAAATGGCCAGCTGGGCAGGGTTGTTCTTCACGAATCAACCACCAGTCAGTTGGCTCTAGCTTAGCTACCTGAAACAACTCGGAGCAGAAGCCCTGGAAGATGAAATTATATGATATTCCACTGGAAACCGGTTTGCTTCAATGCTCATATCAAAAACCAAAAGAATCACGATCCGTCCAATGTCCTGGTCCCTTCAATGCAAGGCCTGTCTCAATAGATTGGGCATTTGGATGCATTTGGATGCATTTGGGGCACTTCTAAATTTCGAAACGCTTCCAGAATACCCAAAGCAGGTCTGACATTTTGTCGCCACGGCACTTGGCACTCCGCTCCGCAGGAGGAGAGTCAAATGATCACCGTCAATGCCATGCTCCGCAAGGATCCAATCATCACCTTGGGAGGATTCACTCCGTTGGTGCATGGTTCAGTTTGGATGGTAGGCAGTGGGCAGTAGACAGGTAAATGATGATACATGCTTCCTTCATTTTGGATTGTCCAAATACAGAACCCCTCGCGCAATGGGAATCCAAACTCTTGTGTTTTGGGGGGTGAAGGGTCATCGGCGACATGCGCCAAGAAATAACGATTGCATAGGAATGGTACCCTGTCCCAACCAATGGGGTTTAGTTCTACCTTGCTTTTCAAGGTGGCCCAAGCTGCAAATGGGTTTGTATAGATTCGCCAACTCCGGGCCTCGCCCAAGGCCCAGCCGTGCCAAGCCGCAACAAATCTCTGTGCCACGAAGGAATTGCATGGCAGCAACAGGCGTTTGCACCTCACATCGAGGAAACTCGGCACTTGGACGTGTGTCCCACTGGCTGTCTATGAGCTCATTTATGATTGGAGGTATATTCAGGTATCCTCGGGTTGTGATGGCATAGATTGGCATAGATATCCTTTTGCGGCTCTAAGAAAGGATCATCCCATTGAAGACCAGTAGATTAAAAGGACATCCTCGATACATAGCTTGGTTACGAGCATGAATCATGAACATCGACCAGCGGCCAAGGGCCAAGGCTTCCACACAACTGCAGGGGCGGGAAAACGCCGGCTTGAAATATGTTGCTATATACATCTGAAAAGGGGGTTATGAACGGTTACTACCCAAACCCAGGAATGGACGCTGCACAAGAATGGCTTGTTGCAACCTCAGCCCCAAGGGACTATACTTAGTGGATATACTGTAATTCTTGTTTAATTGAATTCTTTCTGGTCTGGCCTCATGACAGCCACTCAGGTTGCATGACTATCTGCAACTTCCAAAGTTCCACAAAAGTCATGCCCGACTGCGGAAAGCATGTTGTCTATGCTGGGTTTGAGCGGACTGGATGGGCATGATAGTCAGGGACCCCCTTGATTTCATTGTAAGATCCATGGTTTGCTGCAAGAAAAACTTCAATCAAGTGAATAACCACCGGGAATGATTAGGATCATTCTGCTTAATTTAGGTAAAGCGGTAAACGCATGTTCACAAAAATGGATCCTACAGACCGCCCCCCAAGCCCCCCTTGGCGGTTTTACCAATTAGGGTGCCCCCAAGGTATCTGTGTAGCTGCATCCTCATCATCTGGGTTCGCCTGAAAGTAAAGACAATAGTTGATCATCATGTTCCCCATCGTATATAACTGCAGTGGTAAGTGGTAAACAGCCAGGTTTCACACCCAAATTCAAATATCTGGCAGTGCTGGTAAAGTGTTGATTGTAAATCCCATGAACTATAGCAATTCAATTGGTTGCAATAGTTGGTCAATATGATCGCAGCCATTCGCAGCGGCACTGACTGTGTCGCTTTCAGTTGCTTCTTCAACATCAGCACTGTATCCTTGTCCGAGAAGGTGAGGTCAAATTGCTCACCACCAGGGCTTGAAACCTGGATTCAAAGGGGAGATTTCAGCCCTTGAAGCCTTACACTGGAGGCATCTGACTTTGTAGTTCCAGATATTTTGTCAACAGTTTTAACTATATATATATATACACACATGTTTTCACATGAAGCCCCTTTTTGGCTCGTGTGATAACAATGGTTTGCGCACTTTCTTCCCCTGAAATCATGCCAGTGGATACGGATACCAAAAGTAATCTCAGGGTAGCAGGCAGCAGCGGCCATCAACCCTCAATGAGGCAAACCAAAAGACACATGCAAGTTTGAAATACGTTGGAAAAATGTGATGGCATTGTATGGCAGTGTCTTTCTCTTGCCAAACTATCTAATAAAGATTTGACAGTTTTGTTCCGTGCGCTGGGCAGATAAATGCAACAAATACACAATTCTGTTGAGTAGATTGCAGTCTAAGGATCTGCATCTGCATAAATTGCCCCCAATTTAAAGCAATCTAAATGAAGAAAGAATGGTGATCGAGGTGGGGACGCAACGGGGTACCAACTTCCCATTGGAGGACTAACACACATCGCCACATCGCTTAAAAGAAATCTACAGGATATTACAGGATCCCTCTCATTTAAACAATCATGAAAACAATTCTATGATCGGGCTGGAATAATACTTAGGTTTCCTGTGGATTATCTTCCTGAAACAACATAATGAACTACTGGTCTCGGCTCAGAAGCTGTCACTTTTCCCATGGCCGGGTCAGCTGCGGCACAGTTTTTGCGGCCACCGCGCGCTGTTCGCACAGTGACTTGAGCCAAGGTGAGGTCGGGCGACGGTGCCATCGGGTTACCCTCAGAGAAAAACACAAATCATACAAATCAGATCCTGTGAGCGCATGAATTTACGGGAAACCATGGTTCTTCCTTGAAATATTTGGGGAGTTCCTATAGGTTTTTAAAATGTGAATCGTCCAAATATTCACCTATTGATTTTCAGAAAATGGGACAAAAACGCAGAAATGAGTGATTTTGAAAAGCAAGTATTAGGGAAATATGGACACAGGGTATAACCAGGTGATTTCATCCACGATACATGCAGGCACAAAACCCGGGGACGTAAACCAACAGCACATCACTTCACAAAATCCGAATGTATCCATTCACAGTGAGGTTTTAGTCAAAGTTTAATATCGGTAATTATGAAAGTTGGTGAGGCAAAAAAGCAAAATACGAAATATCCCTACTGCTAGAAACACCCTGTCAGACTGTATCTGGGCCTGGTTTTTGGTTTAAACAACTTCGCAAAGACTTTTTTGATTTTGGAGCGCTAGGGAACCAAAACCACAGAATACTGTAAACATGCGCCCAGAACAACAAAATAGTCCACTAACATCTTCAGAATCTTCATGTGTTGCCTCCAAGAGTGCAGCATGGAATCCCAGCTACGATGGTAATTTTCTACGAAAGTCAGACCCCCAAAACGCACCCCTGTCCCGAATTTTGGTTATATTTTGTCAATCCAGATATTTCTATGGATTGAAAACTGTTTAGCCAGGATTTAACCAGGCTGAATCTTTGAATTCTCTCTCCATCGCTATCTCGGGAGATCAGCAGTCAAGCTTCAAAGATTCACCCTGACGCACATGTGTTCAACGGTGTCATTGCTTCCATTTGCTTCCTAAATGTTTAGGGAACTCTCTGTCCACCATTTTTTCTGTGTTCCATTGCTTTCCCACATTCTTTCAAATCATGCATTCCATTGCATTCCCATATATTTTCATAGGGTTGTCCAGCATTTTTCCTCATTTTTCCAGGTGTCACGGTGTCACCCAGTTTCTCCACCCCAAACAGCGTGCGTCCGAGGCGCAGCAATTCCTCGATGACACCGAAGTGTTGGAAGGCCATGCCACCGCCGCCGCTGAGGCACAGCGCCGTACGACCAAAGGTGACCTGGCCGCTGGAAACAGCCTCTGGTAGATCTGCAAAGTCAATGGAGGTTTTGATAGGAACATAATCTGCAAACATGGGAAAACATGGGAAATTCATCTTTGAATGCTGGGATTTTTGATGATCTATGGATTTCAGTGGGATTTCAATGGATTTCATTCCTCCAAAATGTGGGATTTCAATGGGTTTCATAAGTTTTTGGGATTTCAAAGGTGAAATACCAGCAAAATATTGGATTTCTCGTGCTGAATTGTATATAATGTAGTAATTCACCAACCTAAAACTAGCTGAAACGTGCGGCCATTTGCCTTGTAAACATCATTCTAGTGACGTCAGTGAGGCCACTGTAATTCATCCAGACTTCTGCATGTGCATCGCCTCGCATGCGTTTTTTTTTGATTTCATAAGTTCAAAATGTGGAAAGAAGTCAAATGTTAATAATATGGGATTTCATGGGATATCATGGGATTTCATAAGTTTCCCAAGTCTTTCATACATATATTTAGACAATAAGTTTCACTGGCTAGGAAAAGATCAGTAAAATTGCCAGTAAAATCATGTGTAAATGGCGTGCAAATGGTCAACAAGTGCAAACCATTTTTTTAACAATGGACTTTGGAAGTGGTCAGAAAAGGGTAGCAACTCCATCCCCCAAAAATGTGTGTATAGTGTCTGTTTTGGGTGATTCAAGACATTGAACCAGGGAATCGATGAAGGTGTTTTTTAGATCAGGGCACTGGGTTCAAGAAACCATCAGAGCTTTGACTTTGGGTTCTTAATTGAAAGGCTCAAATGCCAGTGGAAACATTTCTTTAGTTTAGACCAGCTTTCCCAACACTTGATGACGATTACAATGCGGCCAAGCGCTGCACGTGCTTTGGCCTGTCGACAACGTGAACCTTTCCTTTGCACTTGAAACTTAGAACTTAGAATCCCCAAAGCACTGTGGTCAATTTTGATTCCAATACGGAATCTACCGGTTTCCGGAATTGTAGACCCCGGGTCGCTGATTGGAATTTTGATTGAAATGCTGTGATATGTTCTGCCATCCAATGCATGTCTCTTATAGTTTGACATGTTCACACTTCGAGATGCTTGCCTAAAAGGTTTTCAAATGGAGGGGAAAAGTAATTGATTGAAACAAATATACCAACTCAAAGGGGTAAAAACAAAGAAATGAAAAAACAAAACGAAAAACAAAATGAAAACATGATTGAGTCACAGAAGGAAAAAACAACAGCAAACACGAAAGTGATCTATACTGGTGTTTGCAATTTGTTTTTTGTTTATCATGTTTGCCTTCTTTGTTTCTGTGGTTTTCCTCTCACCAAGGCCCATCATCCAAGTGCCGTGGGAAGAACCAAGCAGAAAAAACAACGAAATATCCGGAATATAAGATGTGAGAAACGACTTAACAACAAAAATGCCAAATATATGAATCATCAACCAACAGTTCAAGTACTACCATATGCTATAGATATTAACTAGCTATAGATTCTATAGCCATGCTCTCTAGAGGAACAATTCCAAGCTCCCTGACTCCCTGATCTCCCAGGACGGGCAAGCCAAGAGACCACTGCAAGCTCAGTGAAGCGCTGGCTTTGGGCCTTACCAAGCCGGGATGGGACCAGTGTTGGCTGGAATTGGTATGAAAAATGCTGTGAACATAATAGCGCATTAAGTGCAATATATGATGTAATAATAAATAATAATACTATACTGCATCTCACATTGACAGTAGTACCGCACACGGCGGTGGCGGAAGTTTCGAAAATAGGAAACTTATAGGAGATGTTGGTTGCTATGAGTCACGGATGGCAGAGCGAAGCCACTGATGGACCGACAGGTGGTTGAGGTCTCCTCTCGTTCTCTCTCTCTTTCTTTCTCTTTCTCTGACTATCTACCTACCTACCTACCTACCTATCTATGTATCTATCTAATCTATCTAATCTATCTATCTATCTATCTATCTATCCCAGACGATTCCTTGTGACTCGTGACCTTGTTTGTGTTTTCTCCTAAGTGGCCTTTAGAAAGAGGTCAGTTAAGGAAAACGTAGAAAGAGGTCACTTAAGGAAACGAACCAAACAGTGGCCTACAAGTGACACGCAAGTGACACGCAGACAGCCAATCCTTAAGTGATCTTTTCAAGGCTTAAGTGACCTTTTCTGGGTCCTAAGTGACCTCGTTTCATCCCACCTCGAAACCCCAGTGACACGCAAGTGACACGCAGTGACACGCAGAAATCATGAGATCAGCCAGGCAAAGAGGCCACTTAAGGATTCATGAAACGAGGTCACTTATGCATGATTGATCTTGTAAGTGACCGTTTGGCACTTTGGGTCTAAGTGGCTTCCATTAGAGGGCAGAAGTAACTGCCTGGTCTATCTATCTATCTATCTATCTATCTCTCTCTCTCTCTCTCTCTGTCTGTCTGTCTATCTATCTGTCTATCTGCAAGCTTGAAAACGAAGCTATTCTGCGAGACTGCCTCAATTTTTGAACTTGGCAACATCAAAAATGCAGCAATTCAGTCAGACGTCCTCAATTTTGGAACTTGATAACGTCAAAAACGAAGCAATTCTGCGAGACTTCCTCATTTTTCGAAATTGACAACATCAAAAACGAAACAATTCTGTGAGACTTCCTTCAAAAATGGAAAGTTGAGTGCAGAGCTGACGGCCTCGTACCAATGCGTTTTGCGATTTTTCCAGTCCACCTGTCTAAGCTACTGCGCCTGCCATGAAAAAGTGATGCCAGGTCATACGAAGTGCTGCACCTGTCACGCAAAATCATCTCAGCAAACCTGAAGATCTGATGCTGCAAATGCAACCCTTCTCAGGAAATCAGCGCCCGGACCTCCTAACAGCTCTGATGAAGATGTCTCTTGTACTGCGCCTGCCACAGAAAATGCATCTTTGCAGACCCTCTTCAAATGCCCCACGCCTGCCATCGTGTTTGAAAATTCTACAAAACCCTCACGTTTTGCTCACTTTTGACAAGGTCCACAATCCCATGCGCCTGCCACGCGAAACGACATCTGAACGTCCAAAAGTGGTCCGAACCCGGGTGTTTTTCACATTTTAACTTCGAAATGTGCTTCGCGCCACAAGGGCGTGCACTTTTTTTCGACATCTCAACTTCCAAAAGTGGTCCATACCCCTGGTGTTTTTAACATGTTGACTTCGAAATGTGCTTCGCGCCACAACGGCGTGCGCTTTTGCGACATTTCAATTTCCAAAAGTGGTCAAAATTACTTTACTTCGAGTAATCCCCACAATGACATATCATGGTGAGGATCACATAGATACCAGCAAAGAAACACAAATGACGTTCCTTCGAGTGATCCACTAAAATTCTATTCGACATGATCTTGTATTCTATCTGGAGTATCTTCTGGCATTCTGTGTCGCTATCTTCTGGTCGTTTATC
>Ga0126342_10009554_pt1 | contig 17381 bp, 14 predicted proteins | sample Cyp1metagenome_FD_92528 | JGI IMG/M metagenome (GOLD analysis project Ga0126342, IMG submission 92528) | Coral microbial communities from Lord Howe Island, Old Settlement Bay, Australia - Cyphastrea 1 metagenome | ecosystem: Host-associated > Invertebrates > Cnidaria > Coral ... | reverse complement strand
GTATGTAATGTATGTAATGTATGTAATGTATGTAATGTATGTAATGTATGTAATGTATGTAATGTATGTAATGTATGTAATGTATGTAATGTATGTAATGTATGTATGTATGTATGTATGTAGTGGGTATGTATGTATGTATGTATGTAATGGGTATGTATGTATGTATGTATGTAATGGGTATGTATGTATGTATGTAATGGGTATGTATGTATGTATGTATGTAATGGGTATGTATGTATGTATGTAATGGGTATGTATGTATGTATGTATGTACGTATGTATGTATGTATGTACGTACGTACGTATGTATGTATGTATGTATATATGTATATATGTATGCATATGTATATGACTATATGTGTATATACTGTATATATATATATGAAGGTATGTATACATATATATATATATATATGTATTATGAGGTTAATTAGGAAGTTAATCAACAGTTAGAATCCAGTATATCAATCATCTCAAATAACCTTGTACACTACCAACAAGCTGTTTTTTGATGCTGGGAAGGCGACTAGCCTGGTGCAACTTGATAGAATAGAAATGACCCTTCCAAAATGAGGAATAGAACTATACGGTATTTAGTATGACTAGATGATAGGTTGTACTTAGTTTCTTGTTCCTGCTCAACTTTCCTGACATCGGCGAATCGGGCTGCCTTGCTGCAAGAAGAATGGCAAGAAGCACGTCAACTTGTCGGGTTGCCACTTGGGAAAGATGGCAAGAAGATCTAGAAACATGCCGACCAAGGCTTCCCAGGCAAACCCAAGTCCATTGCAGATGGCTTGAAGGCCAAGAAGTAGGCCGCAATATGCTGATGATATGCTGAATTATCCATGTAGTCGCTGGACATACATATATCAATCAAGCAGCATTCAGCAAGATAGATGACCTGGGTCAATATTGGCCAGGGACACCATTTGAGATAAAATCGATACACATGGCATCCAATGGTTTCGGCATCTTGGTGCCTGAAGGACAATTGTTCGAAAAGAACCTGTTGTTTTTCGTAACCCTCCAAAAGATAGAACAGCAAATTCCTACTCAAAGAATCTAACAATATCTAACATAACCACAGTGACAATTTACTTTTCAGCATTTTTTGGGGGGTTTGACTATGCAGGAGGAATCACTCTTCGTAGCCTAACAATAGCCATTGATCACCTGTCTGGAGGAAGTACACCGATCCAGCTGGGCCGACTGGATTCGCATCACATACCATAGATATCACTATCTACAAGTATATACCTATATATATATATGAGATATTGTTATAAATAGATGTAAATTATTGGATATCTACCAGTATACATGTAAATATGGATATCTACATTAGATACACATTGGATATCTCTACCAGTATATATTTATATTAATATATTTTCAGTACATATTTATTCTTACAATTATGGTTTTGTTTTATTGTTTTTTTAACTATTATCATGTATCATATTTTTTTTCTGTATTATAGTTGTTTTTTCAATGCAATTACTATGCATTATTATTCATTATTTTTATTTAGTATAACTATGTATGAACATCTATATTCATTATTTTTTTTTATTATCAGCATTATTCATTACTATCTATTTATATTACTATTATATATGTTTTTATTTTTAAAAATGTACTATATATTGATTGTTAATTCTTACAGTTTATAGACAGATCATTATGGACTTGTTAATTCTTAATTATTCTTTTTTAATAAAACATATTTTGTGTTATGGTATTTGTGTATATATCACATATTTTCCATGTTACACACGTTACTATAACATACTTTTACATATCATGTACTTTACATACTTTTAAGATTATTATCTAGATTTATATTTATCAATATAATTAAATATGCATTGTTATTACCTATCTAGTTTTTTATTATTAGTATTAATGTTTTTTCTTATTAGTGACGGTCAACATGGTGAGAGACATTGTGCTGGCGCCATCAACAGCAATTTGTTGACTCGGAGCTGTTCTGACTCTTCTGTTTCAATGGGGCATTTTCGTACCAACGCCTCACACTTTTGCAGAAGACGCACTTTGGTTTCCTCTAGTCAGATGTGCCCCATTGCTGCGCAAACAGGTGCATATTAGGTCAATAGGTCTTGTCAAGCTGTTTTCTGTCTAATAGTTTATCTCTAATAAGTGGTCTCTTGTTTTCCAATTATTTGGTGAGGGCAATTTAAACATATTTAAGCTGTTGTATCTAATAGTCAATTAGCCTAAACAACCTGACTTTTTGTAGGTTGTTCATGGGAACAAGCACACGGAATCATCTAAGATGCATGGTGAGACTTTGTATGTGGACAGATTTGCTTGGAAGACACATTCACTTGACGGAGATTCACTGCAACAGATAGGCTCTTTCGAAAGACAGTCACTGTTCATTGTCTTCTCTCAAAGGCCCACTGAACAGAGATTGATTTTGTATGATTTTGTTGTCGTGGGCCAAGCTATTTCAAAAGCGCAGCTGAAAATTGAAATTACCCTCTGGTTATTTAACATAGCCATGGAAAATCACAGTTTTTAATAGGTAAACCATCTATAAATGGGCCATTTTCCATGTCTATGTTAATTAACCAGATGGTAATTTTCGGTGAGGTTAAGCCACCTTCATGGAGATTTATTGGGCTGCATCGTCGACGGAACGTATCCTAACTTCACTGTGCCATCATGATCATTGACTGGAATTTTGACGGGGTAAAAAAGGCACCTAAAAATATGGGAAAACAGCGGATAACATTGAACCGATGTATGCATGCATGCATGTATGTATGTGTGTGTGTCTGTGTGTGTGTATGTATGTATGTATGTATGTATGTATGTATGTATTAATGTAATGTAGTGTAAATGTTTTGTAGTGTAGTGTTATATTTTGTTATGTTAAGTTATGTTATGCTATGCTATGTTTTGTATGCATGTATGCATGTATGCATGTAATGTAATGTAATGTAGTGTAGTGTAATGTAATGTAATGCAAATGTATGTAAATGTATGTATATGTATGCATGTATGTAATGTAATGTATGTAGTGTATGCAATGTATGTAGTGTATGCAATGTATGTACTGTATGTAATGTATGTAATGTATGTAATGTATGTAATGTAATGTAATATATGCAATAAAATGTAATGTATGGAATGTAATGTAATGCAATGTGATGTGATGTAATGTAATGCGTGTAATGTATGTAATGTATGTTATCTATGTGATTTATGTAATGTACGTAATGTATGTAAAGTATGTAAAGTATGTAATGTAATGCAATGTAACGTAATGTAATGTAATGTATGTATTGTAATGCAATGCATTGTAAATGTAATGTAATGTGATGCCATGCAATGTAACGTAATGTAATGTATTGTAATGTAATATAATGTAGTGTAACGAACGTATGTATTGGTGTATGTAGTATTGTATTTAAAGTATGTCATGTATGTAACGTAATATGTATGCAATGTAATGTAATGTTTTGTAATGTAATGCATGTATGGTCATGTAGTGTAATGTATTGTAAAGTAATGTAACGTAATGTAATGTATGTAGTAGTATGTCATGTCATGTATGTAATGCAATGTAATGTGATGTAATGTAATTTAATGTAATGTAATGTATGTTCTGTAATGTAAAGTAAAGTAATGTAATGTATTGTACTGTAATGCAATGTAATGTAATGTGATGTAATGTATGTAAGGTAATGTAATGTAATTTGTTGTATTGTATTGTAATGTATGTAGTATTGTATGCAAATTATGTCATGTATTGTAATGTAATATAGTGTATTGTAATGTATTGTAATGTAATGAAATGTAATGTAGTGTTGTGTAATGTAATGTATGTAATTATTGTAGTGTAATGCAATGTAATGTAATGTAATGTGATGTAATGTTATGTAATGTTTTGTTATGTATGTATTAATATGTAATGTAATGTATTGTAATGTAACGTATTGTAATGTAATGTAATGTAGTGTAGTGTAATGTAATGTAATGTAGTGTAGTGTAATATAATGTAATGTCAAGTCATGTAATGTGCTGTAGCGTGTGGTATTGTAATGTAATGTAATGTAGTGTAATGTAATAATGTAATGGAATGTAATGTAATGTGTAGTGTAATGTCATGTAACGTAATGTAATGTAATGTATTGTAATGTATTGCAATGTAATGTAACGTAGTGTAATGTACCTTGTTGTAGTGTAATGTAATGTAACATAATGTAATGTTATGTATTGTAATGTAATGTAATGTAACGTAATTTAATGTCATGTAATGTAGTGTAATGTATTGTATTGTGATATAATGTATTGTAATGTATTGTCATGTAATGTAATGTAGTGTAATGAAATGTAATGTAACGTGATGTAATGTACTTTCCTGTAATGTAACGTAACGTAATGTAATGTAATGTATTGTAATGTAATGTCATGTAATGTAATGTAGCGTATTGTAATGTAATGTAGTGTAATGTAATGTAATGTAGTGTAATGTAATGTAATGTATTGTACTCTAATGTAATGTAATGTATTGTAATGTAATGTAATGTCATGTAATGTCATGTAACGTAATGTAGTGTAATGTAATGTAATGTCATGTAACGTAATGTAGTGTAATGTATTGTAATGTAACGTAATGTCATGTAATGTAATGTATTGTAATGTAATGTATTGTAATGTATTGTAATGTATTGTAATGTATTGTAATGTAATGTATTGTTATGTATGTATTAAAATGTAATTTCAATGTACTGTAATGCAATGTAATGTGGTGTAATGTAATGTTATGTAATGTTACGGCCAAACACCTGGGTTTGCTCGCGCCTGTTGGCACGGCTTCTTCGTATGAGCTGAACACTTGGTAAAAATGGGATATTTTAGCATTATGGCTAACTTGATGTTCTAGATCAGAACGCGCAGCAGAGGGACCTGTGCGGGTTCGTTCCACATCGTCATCATCATCATCATCATCATCATCAATGAAGATCTTCAACGAATATAGAAGTTTAACCCCGATGGGAGAATTAAACCTGTATTGAAGATCTTCAATGAATGTAGAAGATGAACGGAGGTGAATAATTAAACCCGCCCTTATTGAAGATCTTCAATGAATGTAGAAGTTTAACGGGGGTGGCTGAGTTAAACCCTTGTTGAAGGCCTTCAGTGAATGTAGAAGTTTAACGTGGGTGGGAGAATTAAACCTGTATTGAAGATCTTCAATGAATGTAGAAGTTTAACGGGGGTGGCTGAGTTAAACCCTTGTTGAAGGCCTTCAGTGAATGTAGAAGTTTAGCGGGGGTGGGAGAATTAAACTCTTACTGATGGCCTTCAATGAATGTAGAAGTTTAACGGGGGTGGGAGAATTAAACCCTTATTGAAGATCTTCAATGAATGTAGAGGTTTAACGCGGGTGGGAGAATTAAACTCTTATTGAAGATCTTTAATGAATGTAGAAGTTTAGCGGGGCTGGGAGAATTAAAACTCTTATTGAAGATCTTCAATGAATGTAAAATGAATGTAAAGTTTAACGTGGGTGGGACTTTTATATTCCCTAATACCTTTGTTGTTCTTCCCAAGACAATGAGGGTGTGGGCGAAACGGGGTGTTTGCGCGTAATGTTATGTAATGTAATGTAGTGTAATGTAATGTAATGTAATGATAATGTAACGTATTGTATTGTACTGTAATGTAATGTCATGTAATGTAATGTATTGTAATGTAATGTATAATGTATTGTAATGAAATGTAATGTAGTGTATTGTAATGTATTGTAATGTAATGTAATGTACTGCATTGTGATGTAATGTAATGTATTGTAATTTGATGTACTGTATTGTAATGTAATGTAATGTATTGTAATGTAATGTTTTTTAGTATAATGTATTGTAATGTAACGTATTGTAATGTAATGTTATGTAATGTAATGTAGTGGATTGTAGTGTAATGTAATGCAAAATGTAACGTATTGTATTGTACTGTAATGTAACGTAATGTCATGTAATGTAATGTAGTGTAATGTAATGTAATGTATCGTAATGAAATGTGCTGTAGTGTATTGCAATGTATTGTAACGTAATGTATTGTTATGTATTGTAATTTAATGAAATGTATTGTACTGTCATGTAATGTATTGTAATGTATTGTAATGTAATGTATTGTAATGTATTGTAATGTATTGTAATGTAATGTATTGTATTGTAATGTACTGTGATGTAATGCAATGCAATGTATTGTAATGTAATGTCATGTAATGTTTTGTAATGTAATGTATTGTTTTGTAATGTAGTGTAATGTATTGTAATGTCATGTAATGTCATGTAACGAAATGTAGTGTAATGTAATGCAATGTCATGTAACGTAATGTAGTGTAATGTATTGTAATGTAACGTAATGTCATGTAATGTAATGTAGTGTAATTTAATGTAATGTAATGTAATGTATTGTTTTGTAGTGTATTGCAATGTAATGTATTGTAATGTACTGTAATGTAATATTGTAATGTATTGTAATGTAATGTATTGTAATGTACTGTAATGTAATGTAATATTGTGAAATGTAATGTAATGTAATGTTATGTTATGTGTGTATGTGTGTGTGTACACCTTTTCCCATGCAAGTACTGCACACCTGCGCAACCCTTTTTCATGGGCGAGGCGAGTCTGGCGGCCATGGAGTGCGGTCAGTCGGAGGCCCATGGGTGGGGGCAGGTTGTTTGGGGGAAAGGTACAAAGAACAGCAAGCCAAAATGATGCGTAACTAGCGAAAATTGAGATTTTTCGCTTGGTTAACCTGGAAAACGTGGAAATCATAAAGATTTACCCAACCAAGAATCAAATTTCAGCATGGTTTAGACACGAACATAGCGCACAATTTGATAGACTATAAGGATGTAACCATCAAAATATTGGTGAACTGGGCCAATAATCCTAATTTGTTTGGAAATTGGCATCTGATTCACTGGTGCTGGGTTCTGACACTACCTTTCTCATCCCCTTGACCTGTTCCGCTGGCAAAAAACATGCGTTCCTGCAATTTCTGCTGACAATTTATTGTTGAGTGTGGTTCGAACCATCATTTTGTGTGCATCAAACCATCATTGTATATGTTGATACCTCCCAATTTTACTAGGTAAAACCCAGGGTTTTCTGATGAAGTCCCAATTTTTCGCTCGGTTTTTGCGCCTCGTTTTCGTTGCATCCTGCGGCTCCAGGACCCCGACGCCGCGACACCGGAGGGCACGCCGGAACCAGTGGTGGAGGCCACGCCAGAGGTGGCGCAGGAGGCGAGGGCTGGAGGGTATATAGCAGGTAAAATGACATGAACTGGTGATTACACATATTGAAGAAATACTTTAGACAGCTGCTAACTAATAGAGTGGTGCATAATCCCCTTCACCAACTTGGGATTGCGCACGTGTCGAAAGTATAGAAGTGTGTAATTAGTCGGAAACATGATTTTACCTTCCACATAAAATCACATGAATGAATATAAGAAATGTATAAATATAAATATCATTAAATATCCATAAACATGTGTGTTTGAAGTGTTTTGCTTCAGCAACCCAAAACTGTACCATATGTCCAACTCCCCCCATGTGGGCTCATCTCAAGTGTGGGAGATACCGACCCACCGACCCTGGCCTTATAATGAGGAACACCATTCTCCAAACTAAACTGGTTGGTGGTTTCAAACATGTTTTATTTTCCATAAATATGGGATAATCTTCCCATTGACTTTCATATTTTTCAAGATGGTTAAAACCACCAACCAGTAAACCATTGATATGTGTTTGAGACATCTACATCTATACACCGTCTCCCCATGTCTCCCATTTTCATTGGTAAAAACTATCGTGTTTACCCTCCAGCACACTACTGACCATAGATAAAGCACATTCAGTGGATTTTCCGCGATCCAAGAATCCATCGGTTTACCTCCTGGATGTACAATCGCGAGTAGGTAACCAATATCCCCAGTTGAGCAGTGTTCAAAAGCCATGTTTATTGGTGATTCTATAGGGTTAGACATGGTTAGACTATCCAATATATTGTGGCTCATCATCGCACTCCGTTATGGGACATAATAAAAGCCTGTTTTTTTCAAGGGAGAACGTTGTTGGTTTTGAACACTGTTCCTTTGGAGTAGGATATCTCCCAGTTATGGGTTTCATAAATTACAAAGACCTCACGTCATGACAGCACTGAAATAATGGTGACGGTACGGGGAATCATCACAAAATAGTCTTGATTAAAACTAGTGAATTAGTACAATTTATCCACGAATGGCTTCTTTGTACCATTTAAGGTCGTTGGTTTCCGCACCAAGCTGGGCAGAGCTACAGGAGGCCGGCGATGAGCGCGATGACCGTGATGGCAATGCTGTTGGCGATGAAGGGATTGGCGCAGTGGAGGAAGCAGAAGGCCCGGCATGGTGTCATGGTGATTTATAGGGATCTAATGATAAAAATGGGATACTGATGGGGTATGAATGAAAGGCATATTGAATGAGATTTTAGAGGGATTTATGGTGATTACAGGGAATTCATTCTCAAAACTTGATTGAATGGAATATCAACATATTATATATATATATCAATGGAGATTAGTCGTGGTTTACAACTCACCAACTATTTTGTTTTCTTGATTTTAGAGGGATATATAGGGACTTCATTGACGTGTCATCAAACATTGTGTCATCCCATCCTCCGGGATGAAACAGCCTCCTGAAAACGAAACCCATGGGTTTTTTCCTGGGGATTCGGATAAAGACACATCAATGGGAGCATAGAATGGGGGTGTTAAATATTGAGGAACCAATGTGAACCCAAAAAATATATGCTCCATGGTGCATTGGTGCTGGTAAATTCACCCTAGAATGGTGAAAGTAAGGGTCAATGTTGGTAAGATTCCAACACCATGGAGCAGTTGGGTAACCATATAGTGATTACTACAACTTGATAATTATCCATTACTTAAATGGCAATAATCATTAACCCGCATAGTCCTGGTGAGTAGTACGAGTGGCAATAATTTGGTTTAGTCATTAATACCCAGTTGTAATGATTAAGACATATTGACATATTAAAACTTTTACAGCGTGATAACATAGTAATTTACACACATTCTTGACTGCGGGCAATAAGAGTTTGGCTTCGTAATTATGATTGGGAGAAAGTTACATTGATTCTTTGATTTTAATAGTTTGCTAGGTGAAGGGATTTGTTCTAAATCCCATCAATTATCATCATATATCCAAGTCTTCAGACTTTTTCAGGGATTTCTTCATACCCTTCCAAAGATTTTTCATAAGATTCACATAGACCCTGAAACTTTGCCGAGTAGAAACTGACTTTGACGGCCGCAGGTGCACCCGAGGATCAGCTGGAGCAGGTGGATCCTGGACCAGCTGATAGGATTGAGAGGTGGTAAACCTTCCATGATTTACAGGTTTTCAATCATCCTTTTGATGGTGGAAATGTCGCAACCATCCACAGTATGATTTTTGATATGGCAAGAGTTTGCGGGTCAAGTTGACACTTTCGAATTTCAACTTCAGACATTCGATTTCTGAAGTAAACATTTTTTTTAAGAAACCAAAATAAGAGATGGGAATGTTTGCTCTTCAATAAGGCATCCCAATTTTTTCCAAACACATTGGCCCATCATTTTGTAGCATCGCCGGCTGGAAGTCATCGAGCTATCAGCCTTGATTTAATGGGGAAGTGGGCCAAAGCCCAGAAATGACAATACATACATTATAAATATATATGAATATATATATATATGACATATGATAACTATATGCTAAATACTGGGAGGATCTTAGAGGATATTATAGGATGCAAATAGGATCTGTCATTACTCTAAGATGTCCAAACAAGTACTGAAGATTAAAGTAACTATAATAGCTGGTTGATGGTTTCAAACATGTTTTTTTTTTTCCTTTCAGTTGGGAATAACCATCCCAACTGACTTTAACTCCATCATTTTTCAGAGGGGTAGGTATACCACCAACCAGATAGGACATCGAGATGGTGCGCTCACAGGCCGAGATGCCTTTGGAGAGCTGTGAGATGAGCCAGTTGGATGAAGAGACGCTGGAGGCACCGGCGGATGGCGGACGGGACGGGACTTGAATGAATGGTTGTTTAATGGGGATATATCCTATGGGATACATTCATAATATGTCATAATATAGTGGGATATAAGAATGACATCCCAAATATATATTAAGTGGGATATAAGTCATGATTTAAGTTTGTCTTAATAAGCAATGATTTATAGATAGTGGGATATATCCTAAAAATAGGGATAGTCTTAATGATGTAAGTTTGGGAACATCATACCATTATGATATATCATGATGATATGTTCATGGGATGTAAGCAAACATGGTGGTACTAGCCACCACATGTGATTCAGCATCGATGCTGTACATATGGAGGTTTCCAAAGTCATGGGGGTACCCCCTAGTGATCATCCATTTGATGTTGGGATTTTCCATGAAACAAATCATCCAGCGATAAAGGGGTATCCCCATGACTATGGAAACCCCAATATATTGGAGAAGATCAAGCGTTTATGATACTTGCAGCTACAGTATTCATGGGGTTTACCAACGAACAAACATAACTAGGGGCCCCACATTGCGGGAATTGGGAAACTGACAGGTTAATGAATATAATATAATCAGCAAACACGGATAAACTTGAATCAATGAACACCATTTGGCTTCTACACTTCCAAAAGTACATTAGGTTTGGTTGCACTCCAAACTTAGAGAACTGTCAATGGATTTAATTTGCAAAAAACGATAAGCATGTGCTGCCACCAACACTTTCCCATCGCCCAGCTGAAATGTTTGTTTAGGCCTAGGCATTAGGAGAAAATGAGATGACCAGTTCCTCGCTATTTCCACAGGAGTCCCAACAGAAATTGACCTATCCTGTGATTCCTGGCTAGGCTGTTCAGCCAGAGGAAGGAAGGCCGGCGAGATGTCGACTGGCTGCTGGTACGTAAAAATCTCGTTGATCATCATCAGTAACGACGAGGGAATCAAATAATGATACACCAAATGTTGTAACCACCCAAATTCCCGAATCTGTATGGATCTTTTTTAGGCAAGAATTTCCCATGGTTACGCATCGGTTACACCAGGCTCAAGTCTTGGCCGTCTTTTGGTGTTGGCTTTCGGGAAACCCCGATTCTGCCGAAAACATCACAGTATCTCAAGAGTTTAGCATCCCCATACCGTCATGGCTAAATGTCGGAAATCCAATATTCGGACCTCTTTTTGGGGTATGATTTTGAACAGTCAGATTGTTTCTAATTGGGTAAACAGGTAATTATATGGCACGCCCTTATTTTCCTCTATTGAATAGACATAAATACTGTGGCATGTTTGAACATGAATCAGTGCTTTTGTTGAATAAATGTCCGAACATCCACATACAGCAACCCCAAAATAGATAAAGCAGGAGAAAATCTTGAAATTATGAGATAAATATAGTATATAACAGTCTGGCAATTTAATTAGAGAAGATGGGTACCCAACAATGGACAGACAGGTCCATATCATATCCATTGTCCATCGGTTAAATCGTCGTAAATCCCTACTTTTCAATGGTTAAATACCCATTGTGGTTAAGGTTAAACCTCAAATTTTGAGGGATAGATCGGAAAATCCAGCATTTCTATTCATGTCTGTTTTTTTTGGAACCATCATGAAAATTCATGAAACATCTACATATTGGTTCTATGTATGATTTCTATATGTATCGTTTCCAGGGTATTCTCACGGAAGGATCCAAGCAACTCCAGGGGACCTCAGACTCGCGAGTCCGTGGCGGCTTCGCCGGAGCCGGAGGCGTGATGTTTTTTGATATGAACCAATGGTGATTTCATAGGATATTCATAGATTTAATCCCAGCGATTTTGTGAAGCTATTGGTACAGGGTTTTGACGTCCATGAAGCAATGGTGATTTCATGATTCATAGATTTTAATAGATTATATACATATAATATGTATATACCCATAGGATCCATGTATGCTATATATGGTAACATTTACCATCAGTATACCCCCAATGTTAGTATATATATACCATACATGGATCCTATGGGTATATATATATATATTATTCAATGGGATCTCTCACCAACATCCGAAGCGGGTTTACCTGACTGTTTCAGGACTTGGCGGCTAGTAAGCCAACGTCATCCATGGGTACAGTGCTGGTTTTTTGTGTGTTCGCTAAGCCGCTAATGTTGCTTTGTCACCAGCTCAAGTGTCGGGTTTATTGAGATATGGTAGATAAGTGGTAGAGATATGGAACAGATATGGTAGATATATGGTAGAGATATGGTAGATATATGGTATATAATATATGGTAGATATTTGATATTTGGTAGATATTTCGAACTAGTAAGGTGTTTTTCTTGACCAACACACGTTTATCACTGGGGGAATTATCGCTTGATCCTTACAGCTGACGAATCAACAGATCGCAACGGCTTCATCCCCCAAGCTGTTCTGGGGAGAACACGTTTTGGGAATGCGATCCGCTGCCAGAACCCCCACAGAGGCAGAGACATCGTTTGTGAAGGACGAGATGTCTGGGCTGATCCAGAGCCAATACCGATTCACAACGGCCTCATTGGAGTGCCTCCAGGAGGCCAGTGAAGTCTTTTTGACCGAGCTGTTTGCCAAGTGTCAGCTCCTGGCGCTGCACGCAAAGCGTAAGACCATCTTTCTGACAGATCTTGAATTGGTCCAGAAATTGGAAGCACGAAACCCTCGTCCCGATGCCTGAGTGAAAAAAAATTGCCGGGGGACAGGTGATTGCTGGAAATTTGATTTCCTCGTCCCGTATTTTTTGGGCAGCTTTCATTCAGTATCTCCTTTTCCAATGACCTAACGACCTAAAATAATTTGTTATTTCACGCGACCTAAACCTTATTTCAGTTTCGAAATAAATAAATCGACCCAACGACCTACGAATTATTATAATTTGCCCAGATGTTTCAATTGGCGTTTTCAGGACCCCCAAATGGAGGCACTGTACATCACTGTACCATATGTTGGGCCATTTTTCTGCGGAATTTCCTTTACATAGGCCAGGCCTTGTAGATCAGTGCCTCTGATTCACGTATCTGAAATATTCCGACGGATCAAACCCCATCACATAGAGCCAAGCCGTGGATACAGATCCTCAAGACATCCAGAAAACAGAAGGCAACTCATGGTGAAATCGTTCATATCACGTGTTCCTACCCTAAAATTATCACATTATCCTCAGAAGAAGAAAGAACACTCTTACCTACATATTTTGCAGACAGTTGATGGTTTTGATCTAGATCTATCAATGAACGCCTGCTAACATGTTACCTATTCCTTCACCAAAAAATGCTACCGCATCAATGGTTTCCATGAACACGTCCCCTCCTGGAAATTACTCCCTGCGGATTGTCTGTATAAAATAGGCTGCCCCATTTCAGCCATCGATTAATCATCATTGTCCCTTTCAAAATGGCCATATATCTAGTGTGTATATACATATATATAACATTATATAACTATTGGGGCTAGATACTCCATTGTCAGACTCACACACTAGCTTTAACATCCATTATTCATTGCTTAAATTTCCAGGTTTCACTAGCCTAGACCCTCATTTTTTTGGTGCTAAACCAACATTTCTAAGTGGTTATACCGTTATACCCACCATGTTCATCAGGCAGCACCAGGCAACAAGTTGATGACAGAGGTGGTGCTGGGAGGAGTGAGTCTCTGGAAAAACGTGGGGGTCTTGACCCAACTATAAAACAATATATAATGAGACTATCATCGGAAATATGTAATTATATGTAATTATACCTATATATATACACATCCAATGATTATAATACAATTCCCAATATACACTTAATGAAATATAATAGGAATATTATCATAGGAATATAATTATTGGGAATATGATAGGAAAGATATGATAGTATTTTTACGTATCTTATGGGAAACCATAAGAACCAATGATAATACAATAGGAATGCTATTGGGAATATGTACAAAGCAATGGACTAATTACTACGGGTAATGATCTTGGGTAAATATTCCTATTATTAATGGCTTATTATGAATGAGTTATTGTTGTTAGTAGCCCATAACAGGAATGTGAGATGGGAACAGGGGGTATTTTCGCTCAGTTCATCCCCTTTCTGGTGAGCATTGGTTGATCGGACCTCCCGTTGGTCGTGACTATGGTTTGGGGATAGGGATGACCATCCTCCATGGTTGCGACATCGGAATGATGCTTAGGGAGGGGCAACGATCATCCCCAAGTGGCCGAACAACTTTTCAGGAGGATCGGAAAGATTGGTGGCCGAACTTTTCAGGTTAGTGAATTGTTGTAATTTATCCATACGTTATACTACCCACAATCAATACATGTATATATATATAATTATATATATATATTAGCTACCACCCAGGAATGTATATCAGCGGGGGGTACTTCCCCCTAGGTATACAAATACTATGATTCCAGGAGAAAATGCTGCTATTAAACAGGGGAAAAAAACATTCATCCCAGTCACGCTGTGCAATGCTGTGCATGTCACGAGGTCCGTCATGGCATGTGAACGTTGCTGGTGGGCGACATAGTATGTCGGAGAATGAATCCTTCCTCCAGTGTTTCAGAATCTTTCAGACCTGTGGATTGACACTCACTGACATCCCATTGGCCCGAGCACTGGGGTGGACCACTAGGAGCATGCGCATCCGAGAGAAAGTACACGGGTGCGTGATGTGGGGTTGGGTGGGAGGCTCGTCATGTGACATCTAAGGGCCCCAGAGCCTGAGATGGCCGATGCAGCGGATGGAGCTGATGCATCTTCGAGCTTTGGCCTGGTGTCGAATGTTGGGACAATGGGGGTGGACACATGCAGATGGTGGTCCACAGTGAGGGAAGGCACAGAAGGTATATATGCCGAGTAATTATCGAGTGATTTTTGGAAGTCACACAAACGACTTGTGTGGACAAATTATGCAACTTGCATTTTTGGTGGAAGTCTCGCAGTACCTTTTGTCGTTCTCATCTATGCAACTTACATTTTTCAAAAAAATCTCGCAGACTTGCTACACTTTCATCAGCTAGGCAGATATAGTTAGACCAGGTAGATCAGCAGGTGCCATCCGCCGATAGCCACGCAGAAGGGTCAATAGAAAATGGCCGGCAGATAGATAGGCAGATAGATAGAGGTAAATGGATATAGCGCTAGATAGACTAATACAAATATAGATAGACTGCTGCACAGCTACATAGACAGACAGGTACATAGATAGACAGCTACATAGATACACAGAGAGGCAAATAGATAGACAGACAACAAGATTGGTAGATAATGGAAGATGGATAAATAGATAAAGTAGATAGGCAAATAAACAGAAAGAAGGTCGGTAAAGGAGGAAAATCAGAATTTGAGCCGATAGAAAGATAGTTAGATTAGATAGAGAAGGAAGCAAACCTGGAGATACATAGACAGATCGCCCAGATATCTCTGACAGGTCAGAAAGATCCGACTCGTCAAAGTAATCGGATGGATGGAATGATCAGAATCGACATGGATAGATCAGTTAGATCAGGTGGGTTAGTACCCCAGATAGAGTTTCGCTGCACCAGTTGATCGCTGTGTCATTGCAACATCAAGAAAAACGTCAAACGCTCGTCTCATCCCGGGTCTAATTGACATTGCCACTGTGTAGGTTTTTCGGGTGGCTGCATCGCTTCGCCTCGTGTGGGCATGTGGGCCGATGTGGCATCATATGGCATCTGAGGGCTCCAGCAGCTGGAGATAGCATTCCAATTGGCGAAGTCAGCTCCGTCAGGTTCTCCGAGCCTTGGTCGAGCTATCGGGCTGCTGCCCTGTCATTGTTCCAGCCCTGGAAGTATCATTGGGATTCATCGGGTATCGTCAGGGGCGAAGAGACATGGGCAGAGGATTCATGCCGCCACATCATCATGCAATATCATGCATATTCATGCATCATTCGTCAATTTTCGATATATTTCGGAAACCTTGCTTTAACAGAAGCAAGCCACTAACCCTTCCTGGGCTTCCTCCAAGTCGCTTGGATTGGTTGGCTTTGTTTGATTACAGCAGAAAGCTGAAGTGTTGGCAGCAGCAGAAAGCTCAGTGTTGGCAGCAGCAGATAAAGCACACAGCCTTGTTTCAAAATTTGCCCCGCCCCTCTTCCCCTGGTTCCTTGTACCCATGGTGCTAATGCCTGGCTGGTCACTGGCTGGTGCTGCCACTGGCCAGCCCAGGCTGTGTGCAGCTCATCATTGGGAAGGAAGAGTGTTGGGTTGTGTGCTAGGGACTTGAGGGCCACTTCGGTCTTCATCGGATGACATGGCCCATCACGCACGTCCTCAAATTCGACAGATGGTGCATGCTGAAGCGGTTGCGCAGTCAGAACACGGTAGGTGACGCCAGGGGTTTGATGTGGAATGAACTTGAATCTGAATGGCGTCTGAGGGCTCGGGCGGCTGGAGATGGCATCCCCTTGCATGCATCAGCTCCTCCAGTTTCTCCGAGCCTTGGTGGGGCTATCCGGCTGCTGCTCTGGGTCATCGGTCTGTAGCCCTGGAAGTATCATCGGGTATCGTCAGGGGGGAAGAGACAGGGGCAGAGGATTCATGCTGCAGCATCATCATGCAATATCATGCATTTTCATGCATCATTTGCCAACATGAATCTTTTCGATCTATTTCCATGTTCATCCGATGACATGGTCCATCAATGTCCATCATGCGCATTCTCAATTTCCGGAGGTTGTGCATGCTGTCAGAGCATGGTAGGTGACGCCAAGGGTTTGATGTTGAATGATCCTGAATCGGAATGGCATCTGAGGGCTCCGGCGGCTGGAGGTGGCATTCCCCTGGCACAGTCGGCTAATCCAACTTCTCCGAGCCTTGGTGGATCTGGGTGGGGTTGCCCAGCTTTTGCTCTGCCATCGGTCTAGCCTTGGGAGTATCACCGGAGAACGGACAAGGGCAGAGGAAGATTCAGGCTGCTGCATGATCCAACATATCCGAATAATTCCGAATATTGTGGGATGACTATATATGACCACGGCGCATCATGCCGACCTCCAAAATTTCCTCATCGTCTCTTAGATTCAACCCATTGGTAGATTCCATGTAGCGACCAGAAACCCAAAGTCTTTACCCTGACGCTTCAGCCCACCCCAGCCATGCGAAAAGTCCATCACGACCTGCTATATACAAAAACTGACTAAGTATGTAACGCAGCTTCAAAGTGAGAAGTCGGAACAGCGTCAAAACAAGCCAAAGCAGCTTTGACAG
>Ga0126342_10009553_pt1 | contig 17382 bp, 14 predicted proteins | sample Cyp1metagenome_FD_92528 | JGI IMG/M metagenome (GOLD analysis project Ga0126342, IMG submission 92528) | Coral microbial communities from Lord Howe Island, Old Settlement Bay, Australia - Cyphastrea 1 metagenome | ecosystem: Host-associated > Invertebrates > Cnidaria > Coral ... | reverse complement strand
CCTAGTTGGTTGGTGCGTAGTTCGGGGGTTATGTACTACCCTTTACACATTGGGGATTCAACCATGAGCTGAGAATCCTGTTCTTTCACACAATCATAAATTTGGGGGTATACCGGTATACCCATTTTGGGACAGATTTTGCATATGAAGATTGCTATACGTTGCAGTTACCCACTTGTCATCCAGCATGGCAATGGAAGATTACCCATTTGGTTCGATCATTTTCCAATTAGAACTTCCGTTTATAAATTTATGATGATTTGCCATGTATGCGTTGAATCACATCTCCCCACATCTCACCACGCCTTCGTTGGCAACTTGCCCCGGCGGAGGCAGCAGGGTACCACGTCATGCTGCGTCTTGGCGTAGAAATTGTAGACCTGCGTCTGTTGGAAATATTGGGATGCATCAAAGCCATTCAAAACCTGTGAAAATGGTTGTTTAATGGCCTTAATGCATCCCAATATTATGGCTTTAATACCATTCAAAACCTATGAACATTTAAAAAAGAAAAGTTGTGATTTATGGCAACTTGCTGGGATTCAATCCTCTGATACCACAATTTGGGGGGGATGAACATCCATTTGCCAGCTTTCTTGGTGTGAGCAGAAGGTTACCATGGTTTTGACTTATATACTCATGTATATATATATAGTATAGGGATGTAATGGAATTATATATGGGGATTTACCAGTGCAATGGAGATTAGTGGTGATTTATGATGGACGGCCTGATATCAGATTTGTTACTGTATATAATCATGTTTGTTCTTTTCCCAAACCTGGGTAGATCAAACAAATGGCAGTTTGAACTGGGCACATGAGAATCAACCACTCTATTTTGGGCCCCCTTATTGTGGAAAAAGGGCATGGCCTTATCAACCTTGGATGGTTGGGAGATTACCCCAGCACATGAGAATCACTTGAGATGTATAACTTGGTATTTGTTTCAGCCCGAAATACAGCTTGTATCAGGAGTACCCAAGCCAAAAAAATCTATATCCTCATTGAGGGCCAAGATTTTGGGGATAAATAATGATAAATATCTACATGCAGGTTTCTCCGGAAAATCGGTATTGTCCGCCTTCATTTCTATTCATATATAGCAATTCTATTCAGAGAATGATGGTTTATTGGATTCTTGGTCACACAAATTCAGATAATCTCATTGACTATTGTAGGGGATGGCTGAAAAGTAGCCAGCACAAGGGCTAGGTTTTACAGCAATCTGATGGTTTAACAAAGAACCGTGAATAATCCTGAAAATTAGGGTTGATGGTTTGCGACGGGCTATATATTGATCCGTTTCCCATTTCAGTGGACATTTTTGGTTTTACCACAACTTTAGAAACAACAACTTCTGGCATGGTTGAACCATTAATCCTCGATTATAATCACGGTTAACTGGTTGAACATCCATTTTTTCATGTCGGCCGCTTGCCCCGCCAGCCTTCTGGATACCTCCTCGTTTCTTGCGAGGCATGGTTCCACTAAAAAACCATCAAAGCTGAAAACCAGCGTGTGCGAGGTAGTGACCCATACTTTGCTAAGCTGTTTTAGTTCACAAACCGTGAATTGGTGAATCCTATGGTTTATGGATGTTTATAGATGTTTATGGGATATATATATATATATATATATTATACTGTTCCTGGGGTGAACCTGCACCAAGGACCATCCATGTTCGTCCTTGTCTGGTGCTTTCTTGTTGAGACACATATCATGGCAATTACCGATAATTGCCCTATAAAAATTAGGTAGACATGTGTGTCTGTATGATTCTGTAGTAAAAACATTGAGGCTTTTTCGACGCTTGGTCTATGGCTGCTAACTTTGCCGTCACAAACCAAATCACCGTGTCAAAAGTATGCAGATTTTACCGGAGCTGTCTGAGCCAAATCCAACCAAATGCAGTGAAGGTACTCCAGAGGCGAGACCCACTGAAGGTTCACTAGAAAACCCTTCAAGAAATCTGGTCATTCCAAGATCCGACTTTGGACTCAGATTGTTCCAACTGTCACATCACCTGAATCCTTTCTGTCTCAACAATCTTATCAAGGTTTAGATTCATGAGGGCTTCTCAAAACCTTGTTGCTGCTGGTGTTAATTTCACGATTGTCCCACATGAATGTAAAATCACACCATCGTAGACCAAACAGTGGTTGGATATAAAACGTTTTTTTGGACAGATCAGAGTGTAATACTGTATCAAAATTTAAAAAAATCTGGTTCAGCCAAAGCTACACATGGTAAAGGAGTGGTGGATGTCTCTACCAGACAAGTAGCTGTGATTTATGGATGTTCAGTGGATGCCCATCCCACCAAAATATGATATAGTAAGCTTTGATCCCTCCCCACAATGTGCTGAAGAGCTTGGATTTCTTGCTGTTCATCATGTTCATCATGACCATCCGTTTGGTACCCAGTTGCGTTCTGGAAATTTAAACCGTTTGCCATAGAAACTCACCATTTTCAATAGGGAACTCATCACACAAATTTCCACATCAATTCTGGGAATCTCAGATTCGTTTGAATCAAACCTAAGATTGGACCACTTGCATGGCTCCACGAGGAAGTGACCAAGCTGCGATCCCTTGTGACATGGGCCACTGCAAGCAGTCTGACCATGGTCGCTTCGCCACTACCCTCACTAGCCAGTCTTTTGTCGTGGTGCCGCTCCACCAAGTTGCACACCATACCGCTCCAGAGTCAATATGGTGATGTGACGATCATGACGATCATTGATAAACAATTCAACTCGGCAGGCGAAATATCAGGATCAGTCTGGGTTCATGGAGGAAGCAATTTCATCAACACAAATGCAAGTGACTCACATTGTCATTGTCGTCCCCTATGACCAATTTGCCAATTGAGCACACACAAAATATTAATCATCTTTTAAGTCAAACTCATGGAACAGGGGAAACTCTCGAACGCCGCTTTTTGTTGAAATCCATCGACTTCTTAAAATTGGGGATCCAAAAAAAAAAGTGTTTAATATTTAAATGGTCTAATTTGGAATTTGTTGGGTTGCTCCCACGACTTCCAAACATATTGATCTGTTTTTCGCTCCGAGGTTTGATATCCCCTGGCTGATCCACGAGGGGGCCATGCAGGGGCACATTGGCCCTTTGCAAATGGAACCACAATGGTTTAATGTAAGGGCCCCCTAAAACCACCACCGCTCCTGCGAGGTGCTTCAACGGCTCGATGAAAACACGTTGATTGGAACATGGCAAGACCCTACAGCACAAGACGTTGAATCAACAGTGATCACAGCACCAGCCACATTGGGTCGGTATACACTTTGCTTCTGGCATGAGAAACTCTCAGCAAGTTTATCAAGGGCTAGGAGCAGGACCCGGGGATGGTCCCGGGGATGGTCCCGGTGATGGTCCTGGGGATGGCCCTGGTGATGGTGCCGCAGTTGTAGTTGTTGGTGACGGGGATGGGGATGGTCCTGGTGATGGTGCCGCAGTTGTAGTTGTTGGTGACGGGGATGGGGATGGTCCTGGTGATGGTGCCGCAGTTGTAGTTGTTGGTGGTGGGGATGGGGATGGTCCTGCTGCAGCGGTTGTAGTTGTTGGTGACGGGGATGGGGATGATCCTGGTGATGGTCCTGGTGCCGCAGTTGTAGTTGTTGGTGACGGGGATGGGGATGGTCCTGGTGATGGTGCTGCAGTTGTAGTTGTTGGTGGCGGGGATGGGGATGGTCCTGGTGATGGTCCTGCTGCAGCGGTTGTAGTTGTTGGTGGCGGGGATGGAGATCCTGGTGATGGTCCTGGTGCAGCCGTTGTAGTTGTTGTGCCAGCAGCTGGCGCTGGTCCTGGTGATGCTCCGCTCGTTTTTGGGCGGGTGGTTGTGCCACCAGCTGGCGCTGGTCCTGGTGATGCTCCGCTCGTTGTTGGGCGGGTGGTTGTGCCACCAGCTGGCGCTGGTCCTGGTGATGCTCCCGCCGTTGTGCTTGGTGATGGCCCTGGTGATGGTGCTGCCGTTGTGTCTGCCGGACCGGGTGCTGCTGCTGTGGTTGCATCAGAGGGCCCGGGGGTCGGGGCTGGGGCTGCAGTTGTTGTATCAGCCGCATCATTGGGCGGCCCGCTGGGCGCACCAGAAGGGGCCGCCTTGACGATGGATGTCACTGTCGGACCTTGGGAAAAGGAGGGCGCCATTTTGGCCGTGATCCAAGTGGTAACTGAAACCCAAACTGAAGTCGAGCATACGACTGCTGTTGATATCACTGGCTGCAGGAATAGTGGGAGGAAATCAGATTCATCTTGAATTGGGTGTCTCTTTAGACCAACTATGGAGATACAATCAGCCACTAGCATGGTGTTGTTTTAATGTAGGAAAGCTCAAACATGCATTCCAACATTGACACGATGGTGATCGATATGGCTACAGGTCGGATCGTTCTGCAATCTTTTTGATATGGTTTTCGTGATGCTTGAGGGACAGCTACTTACAGTCCTAAATTCCAATATCATTCCAGGGATATTTCGAAGAGGAAGGGGATGTACCACCACATCCATTTCAAGATAAGCATCATCCCCATTTTGATTATTACATCAGCCCTTTTCAATGAGATGGTCATCCAAGATGAAACCATCAACATTTTCTATGGATTTCCAACCTGGCGTGCCTGCATGGGAGACCGCAAGATGCCACAGGAGGTTAAATCACCGAAAGATCCAAAAAATAGTGACGTGGCCCGAGTTATACCAGTTATGTCAGTAAGTCACCCCATTGGTTATACAAGGTTTACAGTAACTCCAGATTTGTACCATGTGAAAATAACCATTTAACCATGTTCCTATGGTTTTCCTATGGTTTTCCATGAACAAAACACGAAACGTTTCTATGGCAATGGCGGCGTGTTGCTTCGAGTGGCTCAAGTCTTGGATGGGAACGCCCGTCGTGTTCAGAGCCGTTTCCAGTTGCGCCACCATCTCCGGAAGGAGCGAAGGGAATGCGCCACGGGTGCAAAAAAAAAAGATGGGGAGAGGATACCATACTTTCAATCAAAATGACGTGAGTTATACCAGCTTTAAGTGAAATGACCCGAAAATGGAATGATAAGCCGAAAACAAGCATTTAAAGTGAATTTAACGGCTTTGACTGTATGGGATATCTATGAAACAATGGGGTAGGAACTGGGAATATATGAAATAAATTGAAACAATGGGATGCTCAATATGGTTCACAGATAGAAAGATGGAATAAAAATAAGATAACTCTTATATGTATATATATATATAATATACATATCGAAAAAATGCGATAAACATTAGAGATTCATTGAACCCAGATTAATAGCTCTTAAATCTATTTGGTAGATCATCTCACTTCGGAACTGGTCTGGGACCACAAATGATCTGTCACTTTTGGATAAAACCCAGTAGATTCAGGCGCAATGTACTTCACTGTACTTCACCCGAATTTTCCAACCAACACGTACAGCCTTTGGCTCATAATTAAGGTCCCCAAGAAGAGGATCGTTTGGATGTCCAACTGCTGAACTTTTGACTCCTTCCTAGCTCTGCTTTGTAGGACTTGTTTGTATGTTCGTGGAAACTTGAAACTAGTGAGCAAGTGAGGGCCATTTGACAGTATATATATATATGGTTGATGCAACCTATACATCATCTAATGGCGGGCGATTAACCCATGTATATATATAATTATGATATATATATATGAGTGGAGGCCATATTCGAAATTGTAACATATGAAACACGGTATTACTTTCACCGCTCATGTGAGGCCGTCTCTTCCCTAGCCTCTGCTCCGCCGAACTGCTGGCAGTTGCTAGTACCAATACCATTCTCAGCAAAACATTGAACAGACCCATCATTCACCAGTTACAACAGATTGCCAAATACTTATATAACTGATAACTGATCACTAACCCATTTTTCACCAGCTGCTAATCATGTGACGATTATGTTACATAACAAAATATGGAAAATTAACAAGAATCGTACTGTGCTGTAGATAATTTTCTGTGGTTTCCCATGCATTTCTTCACTGTCTGTTAGTTAGGTGATACATGTTAAATTCGCGTGGTGGTCGCTGAAGGTTGTGTTCACTGGTACTTCTTTAAGGCCATTTGACAGCGACAACTTGATAATTATCGATTTTTGGTTTAGGTATCCCATTCAAACCCTGTTCCATCCCCATTTATGGTTGTTATACACCCCGTTTTCATACACACACCCTCTGGCAGTCAAAGATGGTTTGCTGGAGAATGCCCCATTTAGTTCGAGTTGAATTCAGAATAACCCCAAACATCCCATCTCATACTAGTTGGTTGATGGGTTTTTAGTTCATCCTCTCCATCCATTTTCCAACAGAAAATCCGGATAATATAGCCATATTCGGGAAAAACATGGGGAAAATCAACTGAACAAATCATTCTCCATCCATTTCCCCCATGGATTTTCCCCATGATGATACGGTTTTTCCCACGGATCTTCCCAGCATTTTTCTCCAACATGGGTAGCATCCTCCGTCCAAACCGCCTGGGACGCGTCCAAGTTTTCTATCTGCTCCTGCAACGTCTTGCTGGTGAGATCGCTGGAGACCTGCTGATCCACCAGGTAGACGGTGTACCTCGGGCGCGCGGACCCAATGGGACTTACTGGAATTTAATGGGTTTTTATGGTGACTTAATGGGATCTAATGGGACTTACTGGAATTTAATGAGTTTTTATGGTGACTTAATGGGATCTAATGGGATTTGCTGGGATATACCCTCTGGTAAACATACAAACAACTATGGAAAGATCCACCATTTTATAGCTGGGTAAATCAACTATTGCGACTGGGCCATTTTCAATAGGTATGTTTGTTTACCAAAGGGTACATTTTATGAGATTTTGCCATGATCAAAAAGCAAATGATGTGGGTTTTTAAAACAATGTCATGTTTACCATCCCCCAGTCATCACCATAAATGGGTGGTAGATATAGACCATTCCGACCATTCCCAAATGGGTGGTTTATGACATTGTTTTACCCACATTATAGCTGGTATAACGGTATAACGGTATAACCAACAAAAAAACTGGGGATTTATAGGTGAGTTTGGTTTGCTGAGTTGGTTTTAAAACAGACTATAGGCTCTGGAGGCGCCATTCGCCCAAACTCCAAACTGTCCCAACTTACATTGAAGATCTTTAACAAGGGATCCCGTTAAGACTATTACACTCAATGAAGGTCTTCAATAAGGGATCAAATGACCCACCCCTCTTAAACTATTGCGCTCATTAAAAAAGGTGAAGCAGGGAATTTGGAAAACGCGTTTTCGAAGACCTTAAATTGCAACGCCATTTTCAATATCTTTATATATTAATACAATCATTTTGTACGTGAGTTAGCACGGTTTTGCTCTTCGTCAAGACGTCATGAATTGCATTCCGGGCAAACGGAGACTCCAGGCCTTACAGTTCCTATATTTTATGGTAATGAGCAACGTCTTTTTAAATAAGGGTATGAAGCCGACAACAATATGAGGATATCATGTGCGAGCCAAACTTGGACACTATGGGGATGTTATTTTGAACCGGTCATGCAGGTTAGTCTGGAATTTCACAAACAAAAAATGAATATAAATTAATCAGTTGATAATTTATGGTTGGTTTTATCCATTTAAAACTGGATTCAATTAAATGACCAATATACATGACAAAAACTTTAATGGTTTATCCAACCGTAATTATTTTTTACATCAATATATATATATATAGAAATACATATACATATACATAGACATATACATATACATTTGTATATATATAAATTTTATACAGATCTGGAAAAATGATAATAAATTCACGAAGCTGAAAAGTTGGGGATAATTCCACTTGTTTGTCCATGTATATATAAATATGTATATATATATATATGTACTTGGCGGCTCACTCCACGGATCGTAAGTAGCTTGTAACCGTTGTAACCCAAGTTGTCAGTGGAGTAAGTCTACTTATCCCACCGAAATAACTAGGTTTTATCCGTGGGATGAGGCATCTGTGCCCCTTGTGTTTCGGTGACATCAGGTTTTTTGGCTGGGGAAATGATCTAGATATGGTATCTAAATATGGTGGATGTTCCATAGCTACCCTCTGGTAAACTAACCTAACTATGGAAAATCACCATTTTATAGCTGGGTAAATCCACTTTCGACTGGGCCATTTTCAAGTTCGCAAACTGTAAACGTTTACCAGGGGCTATGCTAATTTGGTAAGTAACCTCCTGTAAGTTAGCAGTTCTAGAAATAGTGAGTTTCCCATAAACAAAAGTCTTTTTTTCCATAGTTTATTGTATGTTTACCAGAGAGTAGCCCTCATCCCAGAGTCCAATCAGTGGATAACTTTTTTCAAACCCATGTGCTGAAAACCAGCTGTGAACTTGCCATTCCTCACATGGGAAGTTCATAGGTGCTGAGTCATGACTTTCCAAATTAAAAACATTCACAGGTATGTGATAATAGTGATATTACGGGACAAACTTGGGAAACCCGAACAATAAACTTAACATTACTAAACCATAACAAACATGAATGGACCCTGGAACTTTTTTAAACAAATGACCCAGCATACGACGAAGTCTACCCTCTGGGAATTCAATATCGCCAACCTGGAAAATGCTCAGTTTATAGATTGAAAAAGGGGATTTTCCACAATGATGTAGAAAAAATATCAAAAGGTACTTAAGTTAATCATGACATCTTTAACCAAGGTGGCCATAGAAAAGTACACAAAATGGTACAGTATCCTGAGCCTGAATGGATTGATCCCTGTAGCCAATTCTGGGATATCCTGATGCTATATTACCATGTTGGGATATACAATATTGATATGCCAAACTCATCACCAGATTTATGCCACTATCATGTGATAAGGGTAAACGTTTTATCACAGGTATATAAAGGTGGGAAAACCTGCAGAAACACGACACACACACACATGTTACTTTCAGAACGATGTCCACAATGTGGGGCCCCCTACAAGGTGGGCCCCCCAAGTTATAACTTATCTTACAACGTTCACAAGTTAACTTATAAGCAGGGTTAACATAGGTTATAAGTCTGATAACTCATGTTGAAGTAGTAACTAAGACGTGGACCTTCAACATAAGTTATGGGTTCGGACGTAAACAAGATAGTAAAAAGTTACACAAGTTAACTTTTTGCAGGTTTTTTTTGTGTTCATGGATCTGGGGGAAAATCGGGAACTTTTTGAGTCTTTTGCAGGCATTTTCGACTCAAGCTCATCAAAGCGCCCCTTCATTACATGATGACTGCTTTAGGAGCTCAGGTGCAGGCTGCAGCAGCACGCTCTGCCATGCAAGACTGGCAGCGTTTCCCATACTTATTGCGGCAAACGCTATGGGAGACACTTCGCTCCACAGAGCGTCAAATCAAAAAGATTGAACTCATGGTTGAATATTTGGTAGCTTGCGGCCTCAGGCATCCCAGTGAAAGGACACAGACTACAATATGCGCTCTTCTGACTACATGCAATATGCATCTCATGGGTTCCCGGGTTGATTTTGGACTTTCTGGGGAATATGTAAGGTTTGGTTACAAACGCGTATGTGTTTGGATGCAATATCACAAAAAATCAAACAAACGCATATGTGTCTGGTGACAAGAAGCAATGTACGTGTCTGTGTTTGATACCTAAGCACCACAAATGCATGTAGCATGTATGTTTGATCCCAAACGATTTCCGAACGCGAATGTGTGCGGAATGTGTGCGGGACGTGTTTCTTGTGTTTCGTGTGTAGACAAGAATAGAGCCTACGCGTATATATATGCTTCACTGTCACAAACGCGTTGTGTTTGTATGCAAATATACATTAAAAACATCGCAAACACGCATGTGTTGTGCGCTCTCTTAAGATATCACAACAAACGCGCATGTGTCTGGTTGGAAAACTGAAAAAGACTTCGTTTTTTTTTCCATTGCAGCTCACTTTTTGGTTTTCCGTGCTGCCTTCTCTTCCGCTTGTTGCCGGAGCAATGAACGTCGAGCAGGGAATGGTGGCAACCCTCCGGGACGCAGAGATGAATGAGCAGGTTGCAGCGACTGAAGCTGCACCTGGCTCTGACCAATATGCGTCGCCTACGGGCAAAATTAAATTCGTGCTACCTACATGCTCAACACGAGCATTTGCGCACTCAGACACAAAAGGGAAGAAAAGAAACAAGCTTAACTTTTGCCTGAAAACAAACAAAATAATGATTTCAAGATCATTTTACATAAATAACAAATTTGGTCACAGTAAAAACTTATGCGAGATATAAATAAGTTACAGCTGATTTATAAAATCAACAACTTAAGCAATGTTAACTTCAAAATAACTTCGATAACTTAACTTATAAATTCCGCAAGTTCAAGTTAACTTGGGGGCCCCACCTTGTAGTTATAAATTGGTTTATAAACCCCATTAACTATAGATATATCTACCATAAACCACAGTTATTGGAGTTATTGGCACCAACTTAGCTAACTATGGGGCACCACTTTTAAGTGTTTTTAATTCCCATCTCCATACCTCTAGCACCCACTGGGCCGAGCATTCACCCAGCGGCTCGTAGGTCTCCGAGGCCAATCCTTAGACGAGGCGAGTGTTTTCTTTAGATATCCAATACGGGTGGCACGTTTCCACTGAAATATTTGTAACCATATATAACATGTATATACCATGTTTAGAATTTTCATCTATGTCTGAATGTTTTTCTGTTTTGCACATGAATGTGTACATAAAAGCATGAATGGTTTTTATTAGGTTCCCGTGGTTCATCGTACGATCCTTAAGAGGTGGTGATAGAATAAGTTGGTGAATTTAACTAGGTGAATTAGCTGTTGGCTTTTTGATGGTAGATATGTCTATGGTTAACAAACGGTTTGTTGGTAGGTGAATTAACTATGGTTTTAAACTCAAGTTTGTGTCATAGCTTTCATGTGTTTGTCATTCAACCAACAAACACAACTGCTTCCATGGTGCACCACCCAAGGTGACTTCCGAACACATCGGATGATGAGAGTTCCAGCGACCAGCTCTGGGGATGTACGAGGACATTTATTTGACAAATCCTTCTGAAAATATTGGTCATATAATGTCATATATACCATCATATTCCCAGAAGATAATGCTACATCCTCATTGTAAAGCCATGTTGGTTTGTGTTTGCCCATGTGTGCGTTACTTGTAGCATTTTTTTTGCAATAGAGTCTCTTTTCCATTGAACAACATATCATCCAAGTTTTTTTCCGATATGTATTTGCAGGCTTTAAAGATCCATGAATTCCCTGTGAATTCTTGGCCAAGTACTAAACATATATTTTTTTTAAAAAAAATATATATATAAATCCCAAATCTTTTCCCAAGAAACTCAATCATCTATCAATGGCCATTTCAGGAACCTAAATTGGAGGTACCTACCATATATAAGGCCTATGTAAGGGAATATCCCCACAAAATATGGCATGCTACAGTACCTCCATTTTAGGATCCTGAAATTCCCAATTGAATCTACGACAACCTCGGCCAGCAATGTTGCTTTTTGATAAAATATGTCCACGAGAAATCATCCAAATGGCCATCCCTGGTGGCTGGAGATGCTTATGCCCCCATGGAGTTGCTTCCCTATGGATTCAAAAAATATCCAAATACTTCTTGCATTTATATAGGTGCAAAGGCCCATGCTAAGCATTTATCTTTCATATATACCCCAAAGATTTCCTGAACAGCTACGGCTGGCTGGTTTTGATCTCCACGAAAGATCTGTACGGCTGGTAAGCCTTTATCATTCGCGAATCCGAACTCCGGATGTGCATAGTTATCCTCCTACTAACAATAATTTCAGTGAGAGTTTTTATAGTCCATCCAGAATACATTCCCACTGTACCTTTTTGTTGGTTGTACCCCAGACAAATTCCAAATCACACCCCCACATTTGGCTGGCTTATTCCCAAAATCTGCCATAACTAAAGTTTGGTTTGTAGACCCATTTGACTAGCTCGATAGACCTACCACAAGCCCAACAGTTGACCCATGTACTTATGAAGCACCTTAGCTACGAACCTAGGGCACCACCTTGTCAATATGTATCCCCAAACATCATGGTCATCAATCGTCCAATATTGCTCCTAGATGATAATCACCATAAATCCCTATGAAAATAGCAATTAAATTACATTCCGGTAATTACATCCAATTATTTTCAATCATATCCCCATTACACCCACGTGTAACCGTATTTATATGTGTCTTCCAAACCAGCAAATGACCATGCTTTAAATCCCAGAAATCCCAGAAGTCCATAGTTCGCGAAGTTGGTTGGTATGAGACGAATCCCCAAGTCGATATGAACCATTATATCATTCATTATATCATTCTATAGTTCACTGGGATATATTAATGGTATCTATCCCATGTAGATTTTATTATAGAATCCCATTATATCTATCCATATAGCTTATACCATTCTATCCATTGATATCCCCTTTAACCCCCCAGCGATATTCACGGTGCCGCGGCACGGCGCCCCGGTGGTCCGAAACTCGCTGTCTGCGCCTTGGCCACCTCTACCTGAGCCGGGATCTGTAGGTCTGTTTGGTCTGTAGGTTCTTTAATAATGAATGGTTTATGGATGTTTCTGGTTCATAACTAATTACAAAGTGGTGCCCACATGGCGAAGTTGGTGACCAAACTGTAGGTGAATTCTATGGTTTATGCGGGGTATTTCTGTAGTTAGATGGGGTTATAAACCAGCTTATCCCTGGGGTTTATAGTGTTTGTAGAAATCCCATGATATTAACCGCCAAAGTCAAATAGAAGTTAGTAAAACCCAACTGAAACAGGTATAAATCACTTGTCTGCATCGTTGTAGGGAATACTATAGGCTCGACGCTAATTGTGTAGCCGGAAAGGCCTTTCCTTTGGTGACCGTCAGCAGTGCTGTTGCAAATCTTGTTCTTGATGATGCGGTCATCTTGAACATGTCAACTGTGAAGCGACACGTTTTCCATCTTCATCCAATTCATCATCATCATCATCATCACCATCATCATCATCATCTTGTTCAGAAACATAATATTCATCCCACTTTTGATCTACTAGCCAGAAAACATGTTAATTGTCAAGCAAACAGCAAATATCAAATTGAAATGCGGGACTCTTTCGAGAAGGATTTCTTCTGAGGGATTTCTTTTTACTTTTATTTGTTCTTCATGTTCATGTTGTGGAGATGAAGATCTTCACACTCAGCAAGGACATTCAGCTTTTCAAATAACACCTTCAAGTCGCTTCAAGTTGTCGGAGCCGTTCCTCAAACTGATCTGCATGCTAGAAAGGGTTCATGAAATTTGATCAAGAAAATGCTGCATCCACTTGTATCTCTGATATATCGATCGCATATGATCACATCCTATTAGCCACTATTATCCATTATTAACCACTAATAATCACCATTAATCATCCCCATATTCTTGTTGTCTCCCAACTAAACTTAAACCAAACTGCCGAAAAATTGTTGCCAGAGGTACCATCCAAGGCTCTACACCGTTCCTCGGCTGACTGTTTGGGCGGATATGTCAGCGGATGTGTGCTTGGGAATGGCTCAAATTTGTACATTGTATATCTTATATATAATATATACATATATACCTGTTTGTATATGTATGTGTATGTATATGTCTATGTGTATATGTAAATGTATATGTATATATATATATATATATGTATATATATATATATATGTATATATATATATATATGTATGTGTGTGTGTTTGTGTGTATGTGTGTGTATGTGTCTGTGTGTATGTGTGTACCTGTGTGTATGTATGTATGCATGTATGCATGTATGCATGTATGTACTAAAAATACGATTCATCCAAATTCAAAAAATGTGTATATAAAAAAATAAGTATAAATACATACAAACTTGGATAGTAAACTCATCTATATAACCAATCTATTTACAAATATACTTCCACAAACAGATGAATTTATAACTGCAAAAAGAAAGAACACTAGCGATTTGTGGTCCATATATAGGTGTGTACTATTATCAGTCAAACTACTGTATCATGTGCCCACTAGATTTCAAATTTGAGGCTACACACTAGAGTTTGTCCAGCAGAAATTCGTTGTTTTGTTTAATCATAATCGCTTTCATTCACTTTCTATCAAATTCTACTTGGAATGGACATGCTGTGGTACGTACAATACACTTTTTACATCATCTGAAAGCAGTCGGTTTTAGAGGACCCTACGTTGGAAATGTGGCAATTTTGAGATTCGATGTCAGTTTTTGGTTGGAGGCAAACAAGCGTATGACACCAACAAACACCCAACAAAGATTGCGATCTGGAAAGGTCATCTACATGTTTTCGGGGTTCCACTTCCAGGGACTTCCAGGGTTCCAAGTTGTCGGCTCATAGACCTGTTGTCAATTTTTTGTCCTTGTGCATCCCCCAGGGTCAGAAACGTGCACCGGGCCACAGATCTTGCGGCATAGATTGAGGAGAGAACCTATTTCCAAAACCAAAAGAATGAGTTCAGCCAGAAGCATTCAACACAAGCTTCCTCATTTTCCTCAGTGAGCACCACTTCTTGAAACAGTTTACCCCTATATGTTTTCAACATGTCACCGCAAAATCAAAGAGTACGGGTATGGGTCAAATTTGTGTACCCCAACAATTAGATAGATGGTGAATACAAAAAAATCACATTCCAATATGTGGTCTTTATTTTTGGCCCATATGTTGATTGATTCATTCCCCCCATCTTGCGTTGCTGCTAAGAAATCCCCGAAACACACACCGTGACATCCCGCTGCTACCCACCCTGCTTCGCTGTCCAGCGGCCCCACCAGGTCTGCTATGAAGACCTGCAAGCCCTGGAGCACCTCCTGCATCCAATTGCTGGAATTTGGGTACGGATTCTGGATAAAAATAGATGGTAAAATATGGCTATGGGTGGAAGCCCTGGCACCTAGTCAACCCGAAAATAGCTTGTTTTTATGGATGTCCATCCATCCCCACTATAAGAATATCAATATATTGAAAGCGGAACCAGGCATCAAAATCAGAAACCAAAATAACATCGAAATCTTTGTCGTAATCAGGAGCAGCAACCAGAAACCCTTGTCCAGGATAGACTTGCTTCAGCCACTTTAATTACTAGTCTCTTAAGTCTGGCTCAGCAAAGACAAAGATTTGTTTGTTCCTGGGTGACACACACCGGTAGTGATTGAGTCGTGACTGAATCCTCAGTTACTAGTCTTGGGCTGCTGACATACAATCGACATCCATCTATATCCTTGGCCCATGAAGCGGCGCAAGGCTGCTCTGCGCGCTTCTTTGATCTCCAGCGGACCGACTTCGTCGCTGATGAAGCCGGCCATCTCAACATCCCTATTGATGCTGTCCACATCTGTCCACCGTTTCAGTGCTGATGAGGGTGCCTGTCTGACACTGAAGCGATGAGATGCCTACCTTGCGCAAATCTGCATGCAGATATCCTCCTAGCAGCAGGAAGAGCACGGTCCGTTGCAGGCGTGTCTGAGGCGTCCGAAGACTTTAATGAGCGCGAAGTTGTGAGCATACAGAGAAGTCTCGCACGCACCATCTGAGCTCCGAATTTCCACACCCAGAGGCTGGCTGCACATCCAGATCTTGTCCGAGATACATCGCGCTGCTCAATCCCCCTGCTGTGCCAATCTGTGGTCTGCCGCCCTGTTTAGTTCTACCCAGTGGTGTCTCTACGGATGCAGCTGTACCACTGGCAGGTGAATTTTGACAGATTTATTATCCATAACCCTAGTCCTGCACCCCACAACATTGTCTTATTTATCCTTGTTCCAATGGCTGAAAGAGCAATTGAGCATTGTTCAGAACCCTTTGTCGTCTCTTTTTACTAGCTGGCTAAAGCTGGTCAATAGGATTTCCCATCATGGATTATTACATATAATCATCAATTTATTGGGCAATATAATCCCCGAACTAATCATCCGAACACCATGTAATATCAGTTCTATCCACTTGTGTATATATATATATACACACACTATCACACACTACACTACACCCCATATTTTGATACTTAAAACCTTATTCAATGGCAAGCCAATCAGTCAACCGGAGTAGAAAATTCAGCGCTCAATTCACCATTTACCCAGGATTGAGGGCTGCGGCTCTGAGATCCCAGGCGTTACTGTAGGTGTTGAGGATGTCTGTATCCGCCACATCCAACGTCAATTCTCAGCGACGTTTTGGACGAGTCTAGGACGAATCTTCCTTTGGGAGTGATGTTGTCAGTTCACACACAAAAAATAAATAAGGCCAAGGTAAGTTGATTATGAAAAGAACATGCATTTCTATTTGGAAAACAAACATGCTGCATCAATGTTGCAAGCATGGAGCTCGAAGCATGAACACTGCTCATTTAAAAACAAGACACCCACGGAATGGTCATCCAGAGCACGCGGTTCACTAGGAGGGTTTAGCAAACTGCAACTCACCAAAGCATTACTGTACAGAGTGCTTATAACCCCGGCACTACCCAGATCGAAACAAAATTCATTTAGACCCCTGAGTAACAGTACGAACAGTTTATCACAATCTTTTACATTACATCTCATAGTGCGGTGTGCCAAGAAAGGTCTCTGAATGACTTGAACCACACCCGGTATTCCCAGCCGAGACACGACTGCTGTAGGTGGGAGTCTCGCCTTGTCTGTTGCCAGGACAATAGTATGCCTCAGCCGTGAAGTGGTTTCTTAGTGATCAGATTTCACCAGTGGCCATGACATAGAGCCATAAATCTCGGACAGTGGATATGTAACGGGCTGTATTAACCAACTTACAGTAATATGATTAGAAACACCCTATGATTTGCTACAAAGGGTGGATGTCACCAGCAATATGATGTGCAAAAGGTTTTTTTCTTGGGATATATGGTCAAGTGACACGGGATTAATATGGATGATCTGCGACCCTTGGATCCCTTGGTCATCTTGGTTTACAAGCCCATCTAACTATAGATTCTTAGTTGTTGGAGTTCGAAACCAACTTAGCTATCTAGGGGACCCCACATGCCCCACCTTCTACCTGATAAAACAATACTTAGTTATAATATATATATATATAATAAATATATTGTATTAAATTGTATTATATTAAATTATATTAAATTACATTATATTACATTATATTATATTGTTATATTACATTATATTATATTGTTATATTATATTATATTATATTATATTGTTATATTATATTATATTACATTATATTACATTATATTACATTATATTATATTGTTATATAATAATATATTGTATTATATTACATTATATTATATTGTTAT
>Ga0126342_10009552_pt1 | contig 17384 bp, 13 predicted proteins | sample Cyp1metagenome_FD_92528 | JGI IMG/M metagenome (GOLD analysis project Ga0126342, IMG submission 92528) | Coral microbial communities from Lord Howe Island, Old Settlement Bay, Australia - Cyphastrea 1 metagenome | ecosystem: Host-associated > Invertebrates > Cnidaria > Coral ... | reverse complement strand
CATCGTCATCATCATCATCATCATCATCATCATCACCGTCATCACCGTCATCACCGTCATCACCGTCATCACCGTCATCACCGTCATCACCGTCATCACCGTCATCACCGTCATCACCATCACCGTCATCACCGTCATCACCGTCATCACCGTCATCACCATCACCGTCATCACCATCATAATCATCAGCATCCGCGTGCACAACCGAGTTGGTTTCTCGCGTGTACAGCCGAGTTGGGTTTCGCGTGTACAAACGAGGCACTTACCGGTGGGGTTTATATGGTAGATCCATAGTTATTGGATGTTATTGGACGTGATTGGAGTAAAACAATGTACCAACTTAGCTAATCTTAGCTATCTTTGGTGCACCACGTTGTAGATAAAGTTGCTGAAAAACTTTGGAGAATCGGTGGATTTGGGGATGTGGGTACCCTATTTTCAGACAGATCCTATTTATATTCAAAAGTGATGAGCATATGTGGTCCCCTGTTCGAAGAAACGATGTGAAATTCTCGGGATCCAGGGCAAAAACACCGGCTGTCCGGCTGTCCTGTTTTTGTCTTTGCTTCCAGAGTGCCATTGAAATCTGACAACAATTTCGTTTAAGATGTTTTAATATAGAAGGTTTGGCTGTGACCCCTCACATTTTTCGGCCAACCATGTAGAAGTTCTAGCTTGGTGCTATGTCCGAAGGGCAACCAATGAAATCATACGTTGTACATGTTATGTTCTATGGAGGCAACAAGCGGCCACTTGAAGGCTCAAAATCAACTACGTATTGAGGGCGGCCATTTGGTTCAACATGGTTCAACTATGTTCTTCAACTATGAAGGCAATGCACGGCCATTTGTGGCCTCAATGTTGATGCAACAAATCTCAAATTCAAAGCCACACAAAAAAAACAACAAAATCACAACGTGAGACTACTGTGACTTCCCCGTAGCGCCACACAGGCTACACAGGTGCAAAAAAGGGCAAGAGACCACTCGGAACCCATCTCCTTCTCAAACATGTAGCCTCAAACAGTAACTGGAGGAACGCATCATGAGGGACCCTCTTTCAGGGACCTAAACTGGAGGTAACCTGCGTGTTTGGTCGATTTTCTGGCCAGCAAATTCAATGAAGATCCCCAAAAATATGGCGAAACATGTGGGTATCCCTAAATCCTCTGGTTTATCATTATTTTCCCCATCAAATAGCAATTGCTGGGGTTCCCCCTATTTTCAGACAGACCCATGTGCTACAAAGCATCAGGTTGAAATGATAATAACATGGGCCAAGTACAAATTCAGAGGCCTGCAGCCTATGGTTGAACCTATGTTCTCATAGAAAAGAGTTGAACCTTTGGTGTCCAGGGTCATGGAGAAGCAGCTCGTTCCATGTTCCATATATATAGTATATATATATATATGATGTATATGTATATGTATATGTATATGTATATGTATATGTATATGTGTATGTGTATGTGTATGTGTATGTGTATGTGTATGTATGTATATATATTCATGTATTATACAGGTGTATATATATATACATATTATACATAAATACAATTTAGGACGATTGGTCCAACTACAGATGACCAGGCCACATATTACTGCAGATATGTTGAAATCACCAGTCAGCCAGTCAGCGCCGAAACACGGGGTGTTTCCATGAAGCGACAGTGGTAGCTGGCCTTGGTGGCACTGTCGTCCATAACACCATGGACGTGACTCGTCAGACCTACGTGAAAAATGTTGTGAACGATCGGGTTTTTACCTGATTTGGTGACCTAGTGGTTGACTGTTACTATAACCCATGTTAACTAATAATAGTTAACTATTAATTAAGTTATTGGTTTTGAACTTCCTTTGCTCGCGATAGACTATGGACACCACCTTGTACCTGAGTGTGTTTTGTATCCGCAAGTTACCTTGGTGGCTTACTGATGTTCTACCTCTTCTGGCACTTTTGTTCCGTGGTTTTCATGTCAATTTGCCCAGTAAATGGGGGTACCCCAAATCATCCAAAAATTAATCCGTTCTAGTAATTCTAGTATTGAAACCCATTGTTTTGAGAGTACCCCCCATTTTAGGAAGCCTCTAAATGGCAGTGTGTCAAAACCTTGTACCCCTGGTGAACATCAAAATAGCTGGTAAATGGATGTTCATCCACCTAAAAATGGTATTAATAGGTATTGACCCAACCCCAAATGAATTTCGGGACGTCGGGAATTCACATCTGTCCGCTTTTGCGATCATGATCGGAGTCCGGGTAACGTCCATAGGTGCACAGCACTATACATCCCGGTCATGTTCATGGGCGTTAGGACTTAGCAGTGAGACTTTTATAAGCAATACATACCCTCTGGTAAACTAACATAGCTATTGAAAATGGCCATTTATAGTGGATGGGGATTTTCCATAGCTATGTTAAATTACCAGAGGGTAACCATTAATGTTGGTAAATGTCGGTAAAACAATAACAAACCATCCCCAATTTCACCATAACTAGGTGAAAAGAAACCATTCCCAAATGGGTGGTTTATGACATTGTTTTACCCACATAAAGCAACATAATGACAAACATAAGAGACTAATTACCTGGGTACAGAATGACTCGGAATCACAACTAACTAAAGTAGATCAGCAACAGCAACAGCAAGACCCTTTCTGTCTCAGGAATTCGGAGACACGTGGGGTTGGATCTCATCTGATGCGGTTGATAAATAAACCATTCATCCCAAACATGAGGCAGTCTCCATCATCAACCTCTGTGAGGAAACGAACGTCACCACCAAGCAGCATGGGGAAAAAACCTACGGTGTAATCACAGATGAATCGCAGAGGAAATGGTAAGATCCGGATATATCATGATATATCTAGTACATTTGAACAATAAAATCCCCACCAGTGCTTCCACCAGTTGTCTGGCAACGAGACTCCGCCAGCCTAAGGCTCCAATATGGTACCATGAAGAAAAAGGGCCGCGTATCTCCCGGGTGCAGAGTTAGCTAACTTGGTTTCTAACTCTTAAGCAGATGGCCGCATGGTTGAATAGTGATCCTAAGTATAGTCAGTATAGTCAGATGATATTAGATGGGTTTTTGATGGTTTTTGGGGTCAAAATTAGGTACACCATGAAGTGGATTAATACTCATATAGTTGAAATCTGTGGGCCCATAGGGCTGACCCATGGCTTGACCCATGGCTTAGTCCATTTAGTCCAAGCCGCTTCACCACCGGAGATCCGCACCTTGGTGGAAACCACAAAGGAAGGTGTGAAAATTGGTTGATTAAAAAGAAGGCTATAATAGGCCATAATCACATAGACTTTTTTTGGTTGATGATCAGATTAAGCCATTGATTGGGAATTCTGGGCCATAATAGGGAGACCTCTGAATCAATACCATTGGCTATAATGTAGTAGAGGTATCCCTATTCCCCAATCAATATAGTAAAACCATTTTGTAATTGGAAAGCCATTGATTGAGAAATGTGGGCTATAATAGGGAGACCTCTATATAAAACCAACCATTGATGTGGCAAGTTCCCATTACAAATAGAACTATATAATAAGTTCCATATTATGATAATGCAAATATAGAACTATATAATAAGTTCCATATTGAGACCCATGCAAATATGGTAAGTTCCAACCATTCTCTATCTCAGGATGTGCTTGGATTGAGCCATGACGGGCGCCCGATTACCCATTCTTTATCTACTCGTTGGCTAGAGGTATCAAGGATCATACAATTTCCAATAAATAAAACAGGTAGCATAGTCCCTAGAACGACCAATCAACACTTAGATTGGCCAAGGAATTTGTGAACTGGTGAATCACTGCGTTGTATTTTCTTACATAACTACGTAGATTTGAATGGTTTATAAACCACTTGTTCCCCAAAGAAATCCATTGTTCAGTGAGTTGACCGTCTCAGCACATTGCTCTGAAATCTAGAAACGGTAAACAGTAGATATGTTTTTTTCTAAAAACAACAGAGTCTTGGAGGGCATTTAGATACATCCAGCTCATGTTCCGGAGATTGATGTCCCACCATCTGTTGTGACTGGTGTACCATTCTGGGACAAAACACTCACCCCAGACGACTCGAAATCCTTCCCGAATAGCCCCACCCATCAAGCGTTCATTTCGGATCGCTGCTAAAAGGCTAGAATTCACAACTAGCCCAAGAATCAAAAAACACAACGTGTTTTACCATAGAAAATAACGTCTAATCAAGTCTAATCCCCCAAAAATGAGGAACATTGAGGAACTAAAAAGAACCATTTCCAACCATTTCCATTGTCAATTGTCAGTGATCCTCGTTTTCGCTTCACGATTTGTCGTCGCCGTCAAGACACGCTATGGACCATGCCGTCCTGAGAGTATGATCATCCCATGGATGGGAGCAGATCATGGATGGTACCATGAAAATTGTGCCAGGAATTCTGCAAGAAAAACACCATTAGTAGTTATATGATGTTATATGATCCTACAGTATCAATAGGCTGATTTTTGTGTGGCCCGCATTTTCATGCATTTTCACCACATTTACCACAACAAAATCATGACAATTGTGCCTCGTGTTGTTGGTGAAGGGTACCTAATACATCATCTACATCATCTACATCATCTACATCATCTACATCATCAACATCAACATCAACATCATCATCATCGTCATGGTCATCCTCATCATCACCATGACCATTACCATCACCATCACCATCATCATCACCATCATCACCATCATCGCCATCATCGGCATCATCATCATCATCATCATCATCATCGTCATCATCGTCATCATCATCATCATCATGGTCATGGTCATGGTCATCCTCATCATCACCATGACCATTACCATTACCATCACCATCATCATCATCATCATCATCATCATCTCCATCTCCATCACCATCACCATCATCACCATCACCATCATCACCATCACCATCAGCACCATCACCATCACCATCACCATCACCATCATCATCATCAAAACCACCATCACCAAAATCATCATCACTGTCATCATCATCGACATGATCATCACCATCAAGATCATAACCACCATCACCATCACCATCACCGTCATCATCACCATCACCAACATCAACATCATCATCATCACCATTATCACCACCATCATGGCCGCCATCACCACCACCACCACCACCACCACCATCACCATGATCATCATCACCATGATCATCATCACCATGATCATCATCACCATCATCATCATCATCACCACCACCATCATCATCATCACCATCATCATCACCGTCACCATCACCGTCACCATCACCGTCACCATCACCGTCACCGTCACCATCACCATCACCATCATCATCATCATCATCATCATCACCATCATCACCGTCACCATCACCGTCACCGTCACCGTCACCATCATCATCATGATCATCATCATCATGATCCAACCCATCCAAAACCGCCCAAGCTTCGCCATCGAAGGCGTGGGTGCGTTTCTTGGGCGGCCAGAATTGGGCGTTCGGCCCCACGCGCATGTAGACACCTGTGAGGTCCTGGTGATGGGATGAAAATCTGCGTGACTTAAATGAGATCATAGTGCGAGTATAGCGGGATTATGGGATAATAGTGGCCATAGTAATGTGAGATTCAATGTGGAATTCTGGGATAAAACTGGGATACTAACCATGGATAGCAACCATGGTGAAGCACCATTTTGACTATGACCATGGCTACTGCACTATAACCATAGCAGTAATGGCTAGTAATGAATAGTAACTATGGACGGAAATTGGTTGGTACAAACTAGTTACCCCAAACGATAGGTATAAAACTGCTTTCAACCCAACTGCACAATATAAAGACCATTTTGATTCATTGTCCCGAATAGGAGGAACCATGCTTGAAACCACCAACAAATGGGTAAGTTGGCTGATAATTAGGCCAGAGCCACAGATAATAATGGATATATACACCAACTTAGAGTTGGGGGAGGCCCAACATGTAACCATACTTTGAAATCATGGTTCCAAAGCAAATACTACATCCAAACAGCCTTGTGAGCCCTTGTGTTCCTCCTTGTGGCTATCACCTGCAGGTTGGACTCCCCGTCGACTCCCCACGGACATAAAATAGAGAACCTGATTTGGACTGGCGCAAGTCCTCTGGCACCTTTCCAGACTTCAGCGTCATCTTCACATTCTCTGCAGGCGACACCGGCACCATGGCACCATTCATCCTCGAGGGCTCAAGCAGGACTTGGATCATCTTTTTGCTGCAATAAAATAGCAGGGGGTTCAAACACCCATTTGATAAAACCATATAAAACCCATAAACAATACATACATATATACGTACTGTATGTTGAAAAAGTACAGATATCAGGTTGGAAGGTTGGACACACATATACGTACTGTATATACCTTGACCCACAAAGTACACCAAGAAATGTGATAAACAGCAAGCTCGTGTAACATGCCAATGTTTACAGATACATTAAAACTGTACATTGAGGGGGAGGGTCTGAGATGGTCTGAGTATCGGTAGAAATCTATCTATATACCACTTCCAAGAGTACCGCTGAAGCAACAGTGATGATGAAAGGTCAGCCTGTTGATGTAGACATTAAGCAATACGGCAAGCCCAATGACAAACTCTGTTTTGCATGTGTGTGTTTCATTTTTATAAGATTAGATTATGTTGAGATCTGATCTGGACTTGTTATGATATATTTTTTTAATTGGGTGTACCCCTATGATAGACCTCCTTATCCCACTTACATTGCGGATTGATAAAACCGGCTGTGCAAACTATTACTGTAACTATTCTGTCTAAAACAATATACACAACTTGCAAGCCAAAACATGGGTATGGGTCAAAATTAGGTACCCCAATAATTGGATGGTGAATACTAAACTAGACTAACATCTGTGGTCCCCTAGGTCTTCCATTTTGACCCACATCCACATGCTGAAAAGATGCGGATATAAAATGATGAATGCCCATCCAAAACCAAGGAACTTCTCCGCCCAGCCGATGGAACTGGACACGTCTTGCAGCAAATCCTCAGGTCTTGAAACCTGGTGCTTTATCGATTCAACAAACACGTGGGTTATTCATGGTTATTCATCAACTGTTATATAGGTTGCTCACCATGGAAAAACTGGATGAATGATGGTGAGTGACTTATTCAAGAAATGATTTTTGTGCAATATGCATCAATATGTGGTTTTTGTTTGTCCGAAATCTGTCATTGACAAAATGGCAGAATTCAAGCCATTTTCAGCAACTATCCACCAACTGCAGTTTTCTAAGATGGTCCTCATAATTCCTCATATTTTCCTCTATATGCGTATATTTCCGTGGTTGAATCAAAATAAACCATTCCACTCGCGTGGATGAACTATGTCCTCAATTTTGTCCTCATATATTTCTGGGATTTTCATGTACTTCTCAGATGTTCAATGATTTCATAGATGTTTCATTCGCCGAAACCATGCTTTTCCCATGGTTTTCCCATGGCTTTCCACTCACCAAGTTTCCAGCATCCCATCAAAGCAGGAGGTCAAAGAACCTGGGATGGCCGCCATGGGAAGGCCATGGTCCTCCGTTACCCAAACGTTGGTTGTTGTTCCATGGGAAAACCATGGGAAAACCATGGGAAAACCATGGGAAAACCATGGGAAAACCATGGGAAAACCCTTGTTTTATGATATTTTTTGAGGGGTTCTCCGAGTTTCAGTTAGCTCAATGGCGAAACAGTTTTGGGTGGAGTCATTCCACTGGAATGGGAACGAATTGAATGCGACGCTGTAACATCTGCCAAGCTGCGCCGTGCTTGCAGCATCATGGCAGTAACAAAGGTCAAAGAAGCAGTGTATGTGAAGTGTATGTGCTATGAATAGAAGGCACCATTCTCCAAATCTCGCAATGTAACCCTAATATATCACGCTCGGTGACATGTCAGGGTGAGTCTTTTCTACATGAGATGCAGGTCCTGGCCCTTCGACTTCCGAAGTTTTGAAAGCAGCATTGAGGACTTCAGGATCGCAGTTTGAGCCCAAGTTGCCAACGGCAAATGCACAGACCCAGGCAGCGAAGATAGGAAACGGGATGAAATGGGTACTTTGCCGTATGTTTTTCGAAACTTGAGGGCCCTGGGGGTTGGGGATTTGACATGGGCACCCCAAAATTCCAACGGTTGAAACCGAAAAACAATTTGGTCCATGTTCCACCCAACATGTGATTTTGCATGGAGGTATGTTGTTACGCTTGCCGTCCATTCGTTGTATTAGCATGCATTTAGCATTCACATATTTCAGATATTCCGTCCATCATCTTACTGGTGCTTAGTAGGGAATGGGGGTATGATCTATTATAATTACACAGAATTATACAATTTAGACATATATTCATATAATATTCATATTATATTCATATAATATTCATATAATATATAGCTTATTAACAATCATCCCATTCCCCCAATTTCCCATCCATTCCCTAAAACAAATGCACCAGTAAGTTGTGGCTCTTGCGGCAAGCCATCAACCAGGCTCCCAGACGGAGAGGTGCCACGACCTGCGATGATCTTCCTCTCATTTCTGGAAGTCTTGACGTGGGCATGCCATGTAAATGGAGGTCATAAGAAAAAACAACACATATTTAAAATGAGGTTTATTTGGGGGGCGGAATTCATTACTGCCTGTCATGTAATTAATCATCATTTTCGCACGATTGAACCATGGCAAAATCCCTTCGTGTTTCATGGCAAAATCCCCACTCAGCAGTTTTGATGCTTCACCCCTGATGACCACAGATTTTTCAGGATATTAAAGCCACATTAACATTAAACATTGTTCAACCTGTCATGTTGGATGCAACCCGTTGTTCAACCCCCGGGTGCCGTGGCACATCATGGCGCCTTGGATCGGCAATTGCACCGAGTGCGGTTTGGCCTGCGCCTGAAAGTTTCTGAAGTCGGGGTTCCACAGTCACCATGGGACCATCCATGACGTGGACAATTGGGAGGTCTTAGGTTAGGAAACGTCCACATGTGAGATCGAAACGCGATTACGCAGTTGTTGATACAGATTGACTGTTATTCTTTGATGTTCTTTTAATGGGCTTGCTACAAAAAACATGTGGAAACTGTGGATATCAACACCAATGATATCACTTTGATTGTTGGCTGACGTCCCACTTTGATGATTGACCCAAAAAACGGTTGGAACTTCAACCTAACTGTTTGTTGCGACTGTCACCTGACAACCCCATGTTTCATGGTGAAATGAAATCAAAAGTCTTGAATCTTGACGGTTGAAATCCCAGCTTTTGAATACTTGATGGTATAAATACATGTAACCGATGGTCAAATTCCAAACGGTTTCGTAGTGAAATCCGCATTCTTTAAATCATAGATTCACATATTGGTCTTGAAACACCTGCAGTGTTCATCATGTTTCTGGGTATGATAATTATAACAATTCACTGACCTGAAATGAGGCTATTTTGGGATAGTTACCCCTAACAACTTACTAGCCATATCTAACTAACCATCATTCCAGTGAGGTCGCAGCGAGGTCGTTACAATCAAGACTGTATCACCATCTATCCCCATCAAATCCCCATCAAATCCCCATCATACACCATCAAAATCCCAATTGTTAATGCTTATAAAAACCCATCATCATCATCATTATCATCATCATCATCAAGCCATCAAACCATCAAATCATCAACTCATCAAATCATCAAATCATCAAACCATCAAATCATCAAACCATCAAACCATCAAACCATCAAACCATCAAACCATCAAACCATCAAATCATCAACTCATCAAATCATCAAATCATCAAACCATCAAACCATCAAACCATCAAACCATCAAACCATCAAACCATCAAACCATCAAACCATCAAACCATCAAACCATCAAACCATCAAACCATCAAATCATCAAATCATCAAATCATCAAATCATCAAATCATCAAATCATCAAATCATCAAATCATCAAATCATCAAATCATCAAATCATCATCATCATCATCGCCACCGCCACCGCCACCGCCACCGCCAGCACCACCACCACCACCACCACCATCATCATTATCATCATCATCTTTAACCAGGACCATCTTTGATGCTTCCATGGTGAAACCCCGGGACAGGCCTGCAAGGCCTGCACCGCCTGCACCGCCAGGGCATCCGACCTCGGTGTGGAGCTCCAAACGCCTGGCGTCGTGACGGGGCTGCTCTATGGCCCTGTTGTTTAAGGGAAAATCTACAGGAACCCCCCTAGTTTTTACTCAAATCTAACGGGCTTCAAAACCTGGAGTATAGGATGTGGTATTTCAATACTGCAACAAGCAGCAAGTTTCTGGGTTGCATTTGGGTTCAAGGCCAATCAACTGAATAGTGTAATCTAGTACTGATTGTGCAGATTGATTTTCGGCGGCTTTATGCGCTTTAAAAGAACAATGTGTCGGAACACACTCCAATTCAACAAGTGATTCAGCAACTCCGGATTTAAAAACTGCGATTCAGCAACTCCTGGTGCAGCAACTTTCCCGATTCAGCAACCCCGCGATTCAGAAACTCTCACGATTCAGCATACTATACAATACTCTTCATCACCATTCTCAGACATTTAAAGATTTCCCGCCGCCTACGGCTGTGTTTATTCTCTACAAGACTTCTTGTCAGCATTCTAAGTCAATTCTTCAATTTCAAGTTCCCCCCTGGCCGCCCTGGCCCTACATGCAATGTCATTTCGATAGCCACAGCCCTCCCTATCCTTGATTTGTGAATTTGGTTCATGTTCGCAAATTGGATTCGCCAAGAAACTGCGTTATATAGACTATGTGTATACCTATATATATAGATAGAATAGAATAGAATAGAATAGAATAGAGAAGAGAATAGAGAAGAGAATAGAGAATAGAATAGAGAATAGAAAATAACAGAAAAGAAAAGAAAAGAATAGAATAGAATAAAATAGATAGATAGATAGATAGATAGATAGATAACAGACAGAAACTTGTAGATTACAGAAACATACACCTGAAACCCAAATGACCCTCATTTGAGATAGTTCACTCCCCATATCATGGATCAAAACCCATGAATCAAGGACACTTGGATTGCACACAAATTCTGTATTATGCATTATAATTGTATGTGCGATAATTATAAACTGTTGTCAAGTTATCATCATTATGTTTAGATTATCATTGTTCTTACTATATATTCTTATCTAAAAAAAACACTACTGCTACTATGTATTGCAGTGTACGCTTGTATCATACCAAACAAGAAACCACAGCACTGCCCCAACCCGCCTGTGATTGCGCTTGTGCTGGTGGATCCAAGTGGTGTCCTGAGGACTGCTTGACCCCTGAGGTTCTGTGGCTTAAATCTGCAATCCAATGGATGTATAGAGCTGGTTGGCATAAGACATTTTTATGATTTTTTTATGTGCCATGGTCGAGACATAATTTATGAATGTTTATGAGGTATGGTCTTCCATCCCATAATAGGAATCTTGATGGGTATGTGAATTCCTATGACAATGGACTGACCATTCTACAATGTGGCCAACTACCCAAGTTTCGATCATGGCACATGTATGTACCGTCTTGTTACCCCCCAACTAATGCTTGGATGAAAGGTTGACGAAACCATGGACTCTTACGCATTTGCTTACCCGTTGTTAGCCTCTAAGCTAATCAACAATCAGACAAGATGTGGCCGGCATTTGTCTATGAATTTAAACCTGGGAATTTATTGACACAACATTGATGTGATGTGATGGTGTCTGATTGGAATCGGAAGTCCAAAAACAATCTTGAGATTCAATAATCAGCTACAAGATGGAATCGAAAAAACTATGGGTCTATGGGAATCGCTATCATTGGCCAAAACCGGAAAATCATTCAACAAACAAAACCAACACCAACTGTCGTATAGCCGGTTCTGTGGCCTCCATGATTGGTTGGCTATCGCCGTATTCACCTCCAAGAACGACCCAATAATCCGCAACCTAATGGCGTTACCTCATTTACACCGGCAGGGAAGCTAAACACACGTGTATGTATACATATATATATATATTATAGAAACGATGTTCATACTTTTCAGCCTATACACGCATATATACATACATATACATAAAATTACATCTATCTCCCTCTCTCTCTATACATTTATGTATGTATGTATGTATGCATGTATGTATGTATGTATGTATGTATGTATACATACGGAGCATGTGCTTATTCCATACTCATATCAATGTAGTAAGTCAAAAAAAACACCATTTGTTAACGTTTATCCTTTAAAGTATACAGTACTCTCAACAATCGGGGTTGCTCCCCACGCCTCAGGTATAAGGGGTGGTAAATTGGATACAAATATCAACATCTATCTATGTATATATATAATATTTAATATAAACAACAAATGCAAAGCACCAATCTTCTCGCCTTGTTGCGATGATTTGCCATACTTTGGATTGGCTTCATTGATATTGGCCTTACCACTCACGACTTGTCCACCCCAAAACGCCTGATGGTCTGTACTGTGCCAGGAAGGAAGGGTGGATCTTCCTGTCGTAAAGTGCGTGACAGCTCTTGAGGACTCCCAATGGCGCAATATTATTACTGACCTTTCCAGAAGCTACGCAACATATTTTGTAATATTTTGTATATGATTCATGGATTTGCTTCCGGCGCTGGCGCCTTCAAAACCAAACGTGTCGGACGTGAGAGTTGTATGGGAAGCATCCATGGCCGAGGTTCGGGAATGGGGTACCAATGGCACGCGAATCGTATCTACTCATCCATTTCTTGGGGTATACGAGCCATTCTTGAGCCATTCCCATATCTTGGTGGTCCCTGGAAGCGAAAAGAAGACATATAATTTACAATCACTATCAAATTGAAATTAACTATATATACTATATCCAACTATAAATCATATAAAATCACCATTATATAAATAACCATAAAAGATCCCCATAAGACATATCGCAAATGTGTTCAATTCAAACCACCAGTGCAATTGACGGCGAGCCTTCGGGCTGCGCGTCCACGGCCGCATTCCCGCGCTCCTGGGCGTCGTATGCCCTATGGATCCAGGTACGCTGTACCTCCTTAGAAGGTATTTGGATCCACAGGTATATATATATGTGTGTTTAATGTATATATATATACATATCAATCTTATATATATACATTAATATTGTATAATATATAATATAATATAATACAATATAATATAATATAATATAATATAATATATAATACAATATAATATATAATACAATATAATATATAATACAATATAATATATAATACAATATAATATAATATAAAATATGATATAGTATGATATAGTATGATATGATATGATATGATATGATATGATATGATATGATATGATCATATGATATTTGCATATATATATATACAGATTATATATATACACAGAATATATGTAAACATCACTTAGTAACTGGGATGTGTGTCGAAACTTCTTAGCAAGTGGCTCCTGGAACCAATGTCTTGACGGGGTGGAATTAAATTTCAAGATAGTGCGATTGAACCATCAAATATGGATTGGAACCAGTAATTAATAGGACCATATTATTTATATTTATTGATAATTCCGAGTTATTTGAAGGTTGGTTTCCTAGAAATTACCACGAGAGCTGTGAGACCGGGCTTCGTGATGACATCAATGTAGGGTTGGTGTTCCAAAAAAACAACTGTAGCCCAGCCTGCCATCGGAATCGCACCAAATCACCAATATACCAAGGATATCCAAGGATTTTCTTGTCTTGAATGCTTCAATTTATGGGTCTTTCTCAAACTTGAATCAACTATCTCGCTATCCCGGCACCGCTTGCCTCATGACCAACCACTTGGATGAGATGTCCCATGTCCCCCCAAAAAAGCCGTTGCTGAACTATGCCCTGATAACTTTGCTTTTCTGAAATCAGCAGTTAGCCCAGTTAGATCAGTTAGCCTCTTACAACCACCATATCTTACATATCTTATTTGACGGTTAAACAAAAATGTTGGCATAGAACTTCATGCGCAACATCGCCACACCTCACCTGTCATGGGGAGTCATCTTTCCGGAGGACTGATGACTCCCCGGGACAAGGTCACCCTTCCACCACTCTGCTCCCAGACCGATGCGTAAGCTCGTCTTCAGTCATGGGGTCCGGGGCCTGCAGTTCCAGCAGCTTCTTGTTGTTACTTTGAACATCGAAAAATCATCGAGATATCATCCACACTTCGGGGTTACTACGTCTGAAAATGGCTGATCTACCCTGAATTTATGGCAATCTTGAGATTGATAAGACAAAAGCAATGAACACATAGGGTTTTAAACCATGTTATTTCGGGATGTAAACCTGCTAAATGCTTTGTCATCAGCTTGGTGGGTCTCTCAGGGGGTTCAACAAACCCTTCGGGATTCAGCATGTGAACAAACGGGTGACAGGGTGATCTATGTGAAGGTCAACTGCAGCATTTTTTTCTGGGTCCCTTTGCGTCAAGAAACTGTCTGACTGTGGTCATTCGTTTATAGCTGAAAATCAAAACACAAAACCAACAAATCAAATCCGATATATCAAAATATGTGTATGTGTATACGTATGTTGGCCAAATCCTTTTACTTTTCGGTAAAGTATCACAATTTCCATACATTTTCCAAATAGAACATGACTAACATGACCCAATAACTTGGATGATTTTGGTGGCCCCAATTTTGAGAGCCCCCCTTTTTGCTGCTTAGGTTTCTAAAACAAAAAAACTTGAGTGGATTTTACCAAACATCACCCGTTGAGTTCGATCATCATCCCATGTTTTCCCATTACTTGGGAGTTGTCCAGCCATGTTTTCCCATCAGCAAAGGCTTGTGCTCCAATGTCCATTCCATCCAGTGGCTTATCATAATCGTCCTCTGAAAACTGCCATGGTTCGTAGGAACTCTTTGGTAACATCACTAGAATCACTAGAACATGCATTCTTCACAGCAGGACTACCTTAGATTCGATCCGATGTTGCCCGAATTTTCAACCTGCCCTTTCACCTCTGGTTTTCTTGTGTTCTCCTGTTTTCTTTTCTTTGTCCCTTCTCAGTACAAGCGTGCTTTCTGTAACAGGTGTTCCGCATTTCCACCAAAGTATGGGCCAAAAGCTAGCGGTGTCCACCTTTCCAACGCATGGGTTGCACCAAAATATGGCTTTTAATTGTGGGCGGAAACCAACAAAGACAACACGAAACACAACGGGACTAGCTAAAATCAGTTCTTCTTAGATGATCTCATTTTTCCTTTGGTATCCTTTGATTTCCTTTGCTTTGGGGCTGGATGATTTCCATGGTTTTCCTTTGGTTTCCTTTGCTTTCCTTCGTTTTCCTTTTGTTTCCAAGGTAGAAACAAAGGAAAATAAAATCCACGGAAAAGAAAAACCAATCAAGGAAAGTCTAAGAAGGCTATAAGCCCATAGAATGAATCAATCATGCCTGTTACTAAGGAGGCTGCTAGAATGTTGGGGCAACAAAATTACCTCAGTTTTCAGAAACACCAAAATATCATCTTTTTGGTTACATGGATAGATCCCCTGAAATATATCCCCATTCTATTCCATTTTGTTTGCTTGTTAAATCCCCAAATCAACCCTTCACCACTGAAACCTTCTCCGTCGTGTGGATGGCAATCTTTGGAGATCCTCAGGCGTTGCAGGACGTTCGTTCAGCGCGGATGTGCAACCAAGCATTGGTAAGTTGATGATACCCCATTATACACACACATATATATATATATTGATCGATCTATCTATAGAATTACATGTATATGTGTATACATACATACACATGTGTAATAGATGTACTAATAATCACTTAACTTGCATATAAGATTGTATATAATGATAAAGCAACGGATTTGGGCCCAAGCCGCCCTATCAATCTGGCGCTGAAGGACAAATACTAGGGAACAGGTTTGTTTTACCCCAAAAACTGATTCATGGCAATTCCTGGAAAAATAACACACCAAACCAAACAACAAAATCCAACGACAACAAAATCCTCGCTCCAAACTGTTTCTTGGTGGTTCCACGTGACTTTCAACGGATTAAATATAATTTCGCGACGGTATTCGGACACCCATGCAACACATACACAACTTGAAAGCGTAGCATGCCTCGGTGGGTCCGTGGATCTTTGTCTTGCTCTCGCATCACATAATTGTAAAACTTCTTTTCTGCGTTTCACTTCCAATGTTTTTTGTTTAATAATTTATTTGGCTTTATATAGATACTCTCAGTAGATAGCTTTAATACTTTCCATGCCCAGCCATACAGGTAAAATTACATTTGCCGCAATTGCACATGACAGCACAGCCAAGGCAGGTCTGTGAATTAGGATCGCTGAACACTACGTGATCTGTTTATTTTGTTGATCCCTTGCTAAAATGCGTCAACATTTGATGTTATCAAACTTATCTCCCCCTTTCAACAGTAAGAATCGAAGTGTGTCGCTTTAATCAAAGAAGGGCCCAAGTCCATGGCAAACAGAATTGAACAAATCTCTTGAAAGGAAGATCTTATATTCCTCTGATGCAGAAAACTGGTAAAAAATCGTTCACCAACCACCGCAAAAGAGGCAAGGTTTATAATTTGGGAACCTCCCCAACAATCTAAAAATGAGATGCTTGGTACTCAAGATCACCAAGTATTTTTCACCAGTGCATCTGTGGGTTGGGTCTAAGAATTTGTTGATCCACCCTCCAAATAAATTTGTCAGAAACTGGAGACTACCTCGAAACTGCGTTTTTTTTTGCCGGACATGATGATAACATATCATAAAACTACATCCCATGTCTGGGTGTGAGATTTTTTTTTTTCATCGTCCAGACCGGCTTTCCATTCCAGCCTTCGTTGTACATTGCTGGATAAGCTTTCCGATCGTCCACCCGCCTCGTGGATATGGACAGCAGGGATTCAAACCTAGCAAGTGAAGAAGATCAAATAGTATTTATGTTATATTATATTTTATTTCATTATATTATAAATTATATAACATATATTAGATATTAAGTATATGAAGTATATGAAGTATATTAAGTATATTAAATATATTAAATATATTAAATATATTAACTATATTAAATATATCATATATATACTATATATAATATATTAAATATATTATATAAATATATTATATATATTATATATATTATATATATTATATATATAATTATATATATATTATATATACTATATATACTATATATATAATTATATATATTATATATACTATATATACTATATATATTATATATATATTATATATATTATATATATATTATATATATTAT
>Ga0126342_10009551_pt1 | contig 17385 bp, 16 predicted proteins | sample Cyp1metagenome_FD_92528 | JGI IMG/M metagenome (GOLD analysis project Ga0126342, IMG submission 92528) | Coral microbial communities from Lord Howe Island, Old Settlement Bay, Australia - Cyphastrea 1 metagenome | ecosystem: Host-associated > Invertebrates > Cnidaria > Coral ... | reverse complement strand
TCCCTGATGAACTCTTTCCCTAACTAACCTTTCCCTGACTAACTCTTTCTTTGACTAACTCTTTCCCTGACATTCTAAAAGTCCGTAACACGGAAGTTTCTCCCCCTAAACTTCCTTTGATGACTTCCGTTGTGAAATGCTTTGATCACCATGCCATTGGAAACCCACAAAACCATACAAAAACCGTGTCTTTCATCATCTCAAATCTCTGAGCATACCACCTCGCGCAACAAGCTTCGAAACTCCGCCACGGTCAGTTTTCCATCACGTTGCTGCCGGGTCAGATCCTGTATATCATGAACCCTCACGCCCGATCGCAACCTCAAGCGGCGCAGGTTTGCGAGAACTTTCTCGGGAGTGAGGGCGGCAGGTCGCCTTCGCTCAGTCTCCTGGTGCTCTGCAAGTAGGCCTTGAATCACCTCCGGCAAATAATCTCTTTGTACCTGACCAAACTCACCAAAGAACATCGAAGACATTCGAAGACTTAAGAACAATATAGGGGTGGTGAGTGGTGATGGTCAGTCAAATCCTTCTGGCTAGTTTTCAAGACCTTCAAGCACAGAAAATATGAGCGTGCAGTACGAAGACATAAAATTAATCCAAATCTCAAACGCTGCAACAAGGAAATTCCATTGCGACAACTGAAATGGGAAGGTGCTGATGGTGCTGACTCTGGCCGAGTGGTTGGTTTTGAGCGCCATGAGCGTGCTCCAGGGCTCACAGATCTGGGCGGAGTGGCTGTGCGTTGCCCATTTGGCCCTCGAGGTGGAACTGATGGAACTGATGGCCTCTTTTCACCGCAAACGCGGCAAAAGGCCGAATCTGCAGTGTAGGTCGTACCGCAGCGGCATCGCGCCTGGATTTCAAGGTTGCGGGCAACAAGTTTACATTGGGAGGATATCCTGCGTGCACCCCTCCTACAAGCGATGATGTGATTTTGGTTCCAGATTTCTTTCAATACCATGCACAATCCATGCACACAGAAGTACCTAGCAACAAGATCAGCAAGCTCCCACATCCTCCCACCCAGGCCCTGCCAAACCACAAGTCCCAGGATGTCCCAGGCCTCTGCAGCCGGTCGCTTCGGTCCAGATTTCCGAGAAGCTCGTGGAGCATCGTTCCCGACGACCAGCAAATCAGAACGAGGAATGCGTCCAGGGCCGCGAGAACCACATCCACCGTAGTATGTTGGACTCGAGCTCGACGGTCCAAAGGGCGGCATGAAAACTCGAATGATTCGAATGTCTGGGGACTCAATTCGCTACTGTATTGGGGAGTGGAGACTATCGTAGAATTGGGTGATGCGAGAGAGCTGTGAATGCATTATGGATGATGATGGGTGATGCATGAAAAATTGACGATAAATGGATGACAACAATGTATGAAGAGAAGTGAGACTGAAGAGTGATGTTTTTTCCTCAGTGGATCTTCTTTTTGCATCTTTATTCAAACATTATTCCGACGGTACTTTGCCTCATCTCACTATCCAAGTCTACGCCTTGGCACCTTGGCAATCTTGATCCAGAGTTTGCTTCCCAATCCGCCAACTTACAGTATACCAGTATATATATATATACCTATGTATACCCACGTGCCTCAAATAAATCAATCAACAAGGCCAAGTTGTCGAAAACCTATACTATCTTATACATTCTTACATTCTTATGCTATTGTACTGACCGAATGTTATGACTTATGACTCTCAACCCAAGCAAGCGCATGTATCCCGCCCAAAAGATCTGATAAGCCGCAGCAGTAGAACTCCCCGTGCTTACAGCATTGCGGCTTTGCTGGAAAAGGCTGCCATTACTCGCTGTAGGCATATGCAAAGCGCTACCTGCGTTCCTTACAACCTAAAAGCCACGGTTCAAGCCTTGTGATCCCCTCCCTTTCGCATGGTTTGAGGGCCACCGCTCCCCAGAAGTGGAAAGTGAGACTGGCAAGGACATGCAAGGACCATCACGACCCGAAAACATGGACACACCCATAATGAGACTGCCTTTGTGTCAGCGCGCCCACCCAGTTGCAGCGTTCTTCCTTGCATCTTTTGGCTGAAAGTACGCACGGGACTTCTGCTTCTCACTAGTGGCCACCACACTAAAAGGGAGAAAACGCACCCAAAGCGAAAATTAGGCCGAGAACGGAAGCATCAGCTCACCATCTGCATCAAACTCAGAGCTTGGCTCATGAGATGACGGCAAAGTATGTTCCAAGGAAAAGTTCTACAGCGTAGTCCTGCACAGCATGGTTCGACGGCGTCGACGGCATCACGGGCACCGGCGTTGTAGCAGCAGCGAAAGTTGCAAACAAGGCCTTCCGAAAAACAGAAAAACACGCAGCTGATCTCTCGACCGCGAAAGATACAACCCCCTAGGCCCAATGCCTGACTCTTGGTGCAGGTAGACATATCCTTCACACTTGCACGTTGGCAATTTTCCCTGTTGCGGATCTAAAGGCAAATCATGCTGTATGTTGCATTAAAGTTTCAATCAGTTTCAATCTTTTCCGCCTGCATAGACCAAGCGCAATTGAAAGGGAATGCTGCCGGCCAGTTTGCCGCAGCCACGCTAGTGTTTCACGCCTGGCGGCGCTGCACTGTGTCCTTTTGACGTCTGCTGAACTTTTGCCAACATCTACTGTACGTTGAAACCCTTGAAATCGTTGGAATTTGAACCTCCAGAAGTACTGACAAATGCATCCAAATGCAGCATCTCACAAGGATTTGGGTTTGGCAAAGGACCACCCAGTTGCCAGGGCATCAAGAGGCTGACTCGATATTCACAAAGCAGAACACTCTTCGTTCAGGAATATCTTGAATTTAGTTCCAGACCCGATACGAAGTAGACACCGAAAACATCTGCTTGTTCCCAGTCGGCTGCAAGTGACCTCAGCCACATTTCCCCACCAGCAAGGAAAACCTTCAAGGCCAAACTGGGGGAACTGGATGGAACTAAATAGAACATCCCAAGGGTCTCAGCAACTGGGAGGGGCACTCAAACGAGGCAACCAGCTACTCCTCTACACCTGTTTGCATTGATTTGTATTGATTATGATAGATGTACTTGACGTGTGGGCAGGCTTGGAAACTTTCGTGGATTGGTTACACTGATTGGTTCAATGTGGATTCTCACCATGGGACTGTGATGATCCTGATAAAGCCAGATTGCACTACACCCACCATTCAACCAGTCAAGCGTTGGGCCACTGCAAATCCCTGCTGCAAATAAGCTGCCAATTAGTCTCATTCCTTCAGGGTCCTTTCAAATGCAGAACAGGATTTTCCCACAGTTGCAAGAATGTTCCGTGATGCCACTGCAGTGCAGAAATCATGATTGCCGCAGCCTGTTGTAAATCACAGATTTTGCTGTTTTTTTTTAATATAGATCAAAAAATATGTTGGTTTCTGGCCCTTGTCTTGGTATAGGGTATAGACATGAGATTGGTCATCGCATGTTCTCGCAACATCTGTCCAGTGCGGCTCCTTTGGGTCGAAGATCACATCAACCTTTGTCCTGTGACCCCTGGGGGCTAGCCCCTTGCAGGGCGTGAAATCCTCAGATTCGTCTGCGTAACCCTCTCCCTCTGTTTCTGTGTAACTTATGTGAAAACCAGCCAAAATATGCCAACATTTTAAAGATCTGCACAATGGATCACAATGGTGTTTTCAGGGGCAATTCTTTAGATCGGACACCAGCTGTTTTTGCCTTCTAGGAGGGGGAATATACCAACAGCGATGTGAAAATGGAACTTTCTCCAGGTTTACCCATCTCTGGGAGCAGAAATCTGGTTCCACTGCATGTCACGCTCACAGATCCTCGCAGATACTCATGGCAAATGTATCATGTATCTTGCCAGCCCCTCTCTTCAAAGTCATGACATTTTCTGAGGCTTTGACAGCCTTCAGGTCCATTTGCATGGCATCATACCCCAGAAGCCACAATGTGATTTTGGAGGCCCAATCTTCTCCGACGACCCCTCAGCCCCCCAAAGGCAACCCAGCCAAGAGGCAAAAGACATGGCCTCAGTTCCCGTGGAATGCAGGATTTGCAAAGAACAAAAGGCATTGCAGAGTCTCCTTCGGAGAAAAAGAACCCCAGTCTTCACCTGTTTGGGGCCTAGGTGCAATAGGTTTGCTTTGATCAGCGCACGATGCCGCGAAGGCATAACCTCAGCCAACGCCCAACAAGTCCATCTTCGGCATTCAATGGGATAGATCCAAGGCTGGAGATCCTACTCCGATGCTCACTATGGTATGAGTAACCTTCCTATTCAATCGCGGCGTTGGTAAATAGTAAGTACAGTAAGAGACATTACGAGCCCTTGCCACTTGCAAGAAGCTACAGAAAGGAGATACAGCAGAAGAGTGATCCTTTAATTTTTATGGAGTCGCACTGAAGGCCTTTTTGGGGGGAGGATATTTTGGGTTGATCGAAAAATACTGAGCCTTCATTTATCTGATCACCATAATCACCATGCTTTTAATGGGCATCTTATCACATCTTCTCACCGTTTCTCACCCATCCCGGTATCCTCGGTCAAGCAACCACCATCGGGCAGCGAAGCTCCCCGAGTCTTGGCGGGACCAATGGGCTTCTCTTGGCCTATTCCAGGACGATGTAGGGCATGTTTTTTTTAATGTTTTTTGATGTAAACATCCACCATTGCAGAATGTCCGCGCCCCAAAATCTTGTTCGAAGTGGAAAGTATTGGAAAGATTTGGAAAGTCTCCCAAAGGCCGAACAACATCGACAAAATTTGGTCACATGGGGAACTGCGAAGTGATCTCCACATCCTAAAGCCTCGATCAGAGGCGGTGACGCATGTGCCGATGGTGCTCCATTGCACCATATTGTACCGTATCTGGTGGCGGCTACCATCCCGCAAAGATTCCAACACTATCCAGCAGTTAGAATCATCATCCCAATATCATCCCATTTGCAACATCTTTAGGGATATTATGGGATATTACATGATATTACAAGCCACTCTTGAAACGCCTTTTAAAGCACTTGCCAATGCCAGGCTTTTTCGCATCTCATCGTCCACGTCTTTCTGGGTCACCTGCGATCGCCACAAGAGACCGGGAGACCTCCAAGTCATCCAAGTCGATGTCTGAAACGATTTGGTCAAGATTGTTCAACATATACCCTCTGGTAAACTAACATAGCTATTGAAAATGACCATTTATAGTGGATTTTCCCATTGAAAATGGTGATTTTCCATAGCTATGTTAAATTACCAGAGGGTATACCATGAGAAATTAGCATCCCGAAAAAGGATGAGAAAGGGACATATGATATATGACATAAGTATACATAAGTGACATAAGACTTCACTCAGATCACCCTCAGCAGATGTCCTTGTTGCGTCCCGGTGAAACGCAGCCCAGCCTTGCAGTGCCCTTTGACATCAAGCTGCAACACCAGAGACAAAGGACGGTCAGACACCTGGCGCTGAAAAGTTACCATGCGACATGGCCTTCATCAGCAACTAATTGACCTAGCGGATGCCTCAAAAAAAGGATGGCGACTTTCACTGGGCTTCTGCATGCTTCTGCTACATCTTTTGCGTTTGAAGTGGTGCCTTCTGGTCAGTTGCAATCGTCAATCCACTTTCTAGAAATGAGCCAGCATCTTCTCTTTTCACAAGAGTGTCTTCATGGAAAATTGTAGTGCCATGCAGTTTCCGTCACTCAAATGACTGCATGGCTTAATATGGGTAATACAAAGCCCGTCAACTATGCCTTGTCGGGAGTGAATATTGCCACCAAATATTCCTTGCACATACGCTCCGATGATATGGATGCTGCGCTACGTGTAAAAATAAAGTTGACCCAGAGCTTGGCACAGAAGCTTGGTATCAAGACTGTGCAAGTACGACCAGCTATTCATGGCACAAAGTCCCATGCTGTGTCCGCGGGGGAGTTTTCAGCTGTGCGACATAGCAGCATCCCAGCAACTTGACTCAATTTGGACAAGGAACTCCTGCTGGTAGTCCCTTTCTTTTATTGCGGGGAATTTCCTGGCACCAATGATGGCTGCCGAGCTGACAGGCAACCTGCGGCCTGCATCTGGTTACGACAATCGCTCCATACGTGGGACCTTGTCAATATTCTCTGGACATTCTCTGGACACCATATGACACCATGAAAAGAATTGGGCGAAGCCAAAGGCCCGCATCTTTGACCCAATATTTCACCAAATTTCACCGGGTATCTGACGCATCTTATGCATCAAGCATGGCCCAGCCGGCCTCCACCAGCTCTCGAACACCCCAGGTCTGGCTGCGAAGAACTTCCGCTTCGGGTTTTCCGTTCTCCACTGGCCCATAGAGTGCGAAGGACATCCTCAGGCCGCATCACCAAACACCATCACCACTGGCAGATGTTGGCCCTCGTGGAAGCCCGGTGGATCCCTAATCCTCGCGTCTCTTGCGCTTCGAACTATGAAGAACTTGTATGAAGTTGCTCTGAGTGCAGCCATGTAGCTTTGTATAAGAAGGAGCACCTGACTCAGTGGAAACTGGTTGCCACAGTTGCCACAACGGTTTCCAATGTTTCCATGGTCTAGTGGTCTCCCCCGCCTGGCAGTTTTTTGTCCTGCTGGAAAAGGGTAATGAAGCCCTTCCTGATAGGTGAGGAGCTGCGGATAGACACCACCTCTCTACACCTCGCACGGCGAGGGTTTTCTCCGGCCATCAATAGATATCAATAGCCTGAAAAATGCCCCGAATACATTGGCATATCTTTGTGATCTTTGCCCATTAGCCAACAATACATCATCAACTACAGACACTGCTGCTGGTATTTCATAATTCTTTCCCAGCGCACCTGTGATTTCAATTGATTGCAAATACATGTGCGACAAAATGGGCTGAGCAATGACAGCTCCAACGTGCTCCGAATCTTTTCCTCGAAGAAATTTACCTTTAGGTCCCAATGTAGTAGACCCAAATCACCTCCAATTTTACCAGGTACCACAAACAATTCAAAAGTAGCTGATATGGAGTTTTATGATGGTTTATGGGCTTACCACATTACCACTACTTGATACAGCGCATCTGTATGCATGTTGACTCGCAGTCCGAGGTTCATATCTGTCCCGTCCGTGGAGAACGTGCTACGAAAGGTGGACCAGGAATCGTTGACGAACGCCACTCCCACCGAGTCAAAGTACTTCCTGATTTCAATGGGATTCAACGGGTTGGCTTGAGTTTACTCGAAGCCCTGATTTTTTTCCCCAATGATTCTCAATATTTCTCAATCATAACGTGGTGTATTTCCCAGTGAACCAATGGGATGGTTTACAGCGACGTCGAGGTCACTACAACATACTACAACTACATACGAGATATGGATAGATATGGTACAATCATGTGCAATCATGATCGACATGCTGGCGTTCTAACTTCGGCCAACATTTCCCTGGAGATCCCAAGCAGTAAGGCATTCGACCATCCCCAAGAAGTCACAACCACAAGCGCTGCCCGAGACCCCACCCTCAGATCCCTCAGTAATCAATGCCTAAGTGCAATAGCATTCCCAAAAGTCAATGATAAAAGTGTCAGCATAAATATGAACCAAGGCAGTGGTACTCAACAGGTCCAAGGTAAATCCAGTATGGAAAACACCCATTGATGTGTACATTTACATGTATCTAAATCATGCTAGCAGAATCAATATATCAACGTATATATACTTATAGTATCTTATAATTAGTACCGTACCTTATAATTATACAAATGCACATTTAATATCATTTAATCAGAAGATATCGGAAGCCACATGAAGCCACATAAAAGACATGTTCCTTGGTGGTGTCAATTAGTCAAATACAAGACAATGTGATTGGATCCCTGCGCGGTTTACAACCAGCGACGTAAACGAAAACCCTCTAATACCAGTACGAAATACATCCTAAGTCACCCTAAAATGTTTGAATTTGAATAGTTATTGGGGGGAAGCAGTTTAACATGGTTTAATATTAGGGGCGGATATGATTTTATTGAACAATGATGAACAAAGTTTCTGTTCGTTTCTTTTTGTCCAGCATGAATTTGAACTGCCATTTGGAATCACCAGGGTCACGGCCCTCTTCCAGGCCCCACCAGATTGTCCCTCAAAATCCTAGAAATCCTCAGTTTCTGAGTCTCAAGAAGTCCTTATAGCACATCCAGAACTCCCCGTCATTTTCATCCAAGGTGGGCTTGGGCTCCACCGCATCCTTCATAGCCTTCGTCCACAGTTTGCCTGGGCAACCGGGCCCAGAAAGACACCCAGGATGCGATGCGCTTTCCCGGTCATCTGTCGAGATAGCCATCTGATTTGTGAATGCCCCCCTCCCTGGGTCCCTACCCACCACGCCCTGCTCCTTTGATGTACCCAATCTTGACCCATACTATCCCATACTATCCCATACTGTATTAATACTGTATCTATCTTTGGAGTTCATTCAAGTTGCTCTTGTCGCTCCAATCACCCGTCCACTCATGGTCGCCCCATGGGTTTCGGAGTCTTAGCAATTTCACGCCGTTGGCTTCGCACGCGGAGAGCAGTGTATACGCGTGACCAGGGACAATGGACGGGACTTCCGACTTGTCGCCTCAGCGAGAGGAAGCTCTACCGGCTCTACGTGGCTCTACCCTATCCTGACCTCCATCCATCAACCACCTTCATGGAACTTTTTTGTCAAGTCAGTGTGGACTGCTCCGTTGGACATGGGCACTCCAATGCATTCCATAGTTGCAGCATAGAATGTACGAAGTACCATGCAAGGGTCAGACTTGCTGGGTTGATGTGAGATGAACCCGCCAAGATAAGAAGCCACGGGGCCTTTGGTGAACGTGTCCTCGCCGCGAGTGCCAGCCACCATCACATAGCCTGCCTGGTCATATTTGCACCTGAGCCAGGCCCAAGTGCGCGAACGTTCAACAGCAAAAGGATACAAAAGGCGATATTGCCCACAACGTGCGCATGCACTTCACAACATATACTCAAGCATTATTTTCCAATCGATAGTTTGTCAAACACGTCAAGAAAAGGATCAAAAAGTGTAACTATAAAGCCATATTTACTATAAGCAATGCAATTTTGCGCACGAAGCCTCAAGCAAATCAAATTAAAACCCACAAGGACTTTAGGGCACCCATTTTTTCAATGGGCCCTATACAGCCACGCCAAATTTCACCATGCAACAGCATGGAAAAAAACTTTCCCTTCGAGACGAGGCCATCTGACTTCTGCTCCTCCTTCAGGTCATACCTCTCCGGCTGGCACCACGCCACAGCGATAACCCTACAATGTCCATGGGGCAAAGTCACACACAGTAGACTCAGTAGACATAGTAGACCACTTGATGCGCTTGCCGACGGAATCAATATTTATCAATCTTTGATGATCCTTGATCCTTTTTCTATTCTGCCCAGGTTTGTGCCACAGCCTGTACTGGGCAGAACAAATCAGCCGAGAGACTCTTTGCCCGCGACTCCCAGCAGATCCATCAGTGCACGATACCTGTAGACGAAAGAACAAGTCCAGAAGTGTCACTTGCCGCCATCCAACCCCGTACATTTCATCCGGAACTTGAGACGTTCAAGACTAGACCTTTGCCGAGTATTGCTGAGGCCCCAAGATTTGCCAGCAGCGTGCCTAGTTCAAACGTCCTAGACGATTTTCGGACTGGATGACTACAGAATCGAGAGATATCGACATGTATGTCAAGTATTGTCAACAGTATTGTCAAGTCTGGTGACATCCACCACGGTGCAGCCATTGCCTGCTTGGGGCATGCAACTCTGCAGAACAGTACTACAAAGCTCACGCCGTGAACATGTCCCGATGTCTCCGCGATGTCCGAGGCATTCCCCAGGCCCCACTGAGTCAAGTTACGGCTGACCACCTTCAATCTTTTCGTAAGAGCCATGCAGCTTTGCCTTGGCCAATCCCGTAAGGCCCCTGGGGCAACAGGATGTTGCACGGAGCGCACGGCTCTGCAGCTGTGCACATGGATCAACTTGAGCAAAAATATCAAAACAACAGAAATCAAAACTGAACTGCCAGTGGCACCCATTGGTTATTCCGGGCCCAAATGGCCAGTTCTGAGACCTCATCCACCCCAATACTCCAAGATTCCTAAGTCTCATCAAGTGGCCCAGGCTTTTTCCAAGAGCATGACCCAAAGTTCGTTTCGATTCTGGCCTCCCAGCTTTCCGTGGGCAGGGGATGGCAAGATTCAGCCATAGAGACTGAAATAACTAACACATACTAAAACTAAAAAACCAGCAGTTCCATTCACAAAGATGCAGAAATCCATAGAAATCCTGGAGCTCGCCCTCATTGCCAGTCTTGTCCAATCTTGCTGCTCCCAACCTGCCCCCGAAACTTGGACGCTTTTGGACGCTTGCGCCTTCAACATCAACATGGGCATAGCACGGCAGACCGGTGTTGGGAGAACAAGGTAGGAAGTCATCCAGGATAATGGATGTTGGTCGCCCGTTCTTGAAGCATTTGATCTCCTTGGCACAGGTCCATGCTGGAAATGAAGGTCTCATTGGGGATCGGCTTTTTCAGATGTTTCAGGCCCATTCAATCCTGGTTTCAGGAGGATGGGACAATGAACTTGCGGGAAATCTGACTTCAATGGGAAATGGAAATGCCCTCTAACGGGCGTCGCGCTGGCCCATTTGACTAGCCAAGCTTCGTAAACGCCATGTTTGTTCGCTTTGGAATCACCGAATAATCGACGAATTAGGTCAGGTTCCTCTGCCAATGCTGCCAGCGCCGCCAGAAACCAACAGTCGCCCAAAGCACCCTGCTTGATGTCGGATGGTAAAATATCATTGGAGAAAATGTTGACACGGCCTTGGTGCAGCGCTGCCTCACCGATCTTGTTTGATCAGGTCGCTATTGGTCAAAACTCTGGTAGTTTGTTGAACCCCAGAGTGGGATCTCCATCTCCCCAAATCATGGTATGAATTGGAATAATGTGGAATAATTAATAAGTTTCAAAGCCATATTTAATCGAAAACGATGTGAAACGACAAACCGACCCACCAACTGCTTGCCCTGCAGCCTTTGCAGTAGTCTTCTGGACGTTTCCAGACCACAGGCGCATCACTGCCAGATTTCTCGAACAACGAAGTCTCCCTGGGCATGAAATCTGCGTCGATGAACCTTGCGATCTTGTTGCGAGGTCTTTTTGGCCAATCCAGTTGAATCCAGCTGGAAGATGCACAGAAAATGATCAGAGTTGGGGACCGCTGTGAAAAGGGTGGGCCTGAAACCCTTCTGTTTCCATCGCTCTGGTGGGATCTAATCTTCCATTCGCAAGAGTGCGGGCAGAGGACGGCCTGCTGACTGATCACAAGATAAGAAACTATATCACAACCCAGGATGGTATTCGATAATTCACCGGCTAGGTTCACTTGTTGGTTGATTTCATGACATTTCATGTGATCTCCCTCTTGTCCGTGTTTGATATATATATATACATATTATATAATCATAACTCTATCCATCTATCTATCTATCTATCGATCGATCGATCGATCTATCTATCTATCTATCTATCTACATCCCCATGGTCATTGCTTCAAACAACCCATGGTGCCATGATGATCATGCCAAAGCAGTCAAGTATCTTTGAGATGCCAGCCCTAGAGCAAGCATCCTGGCAGCGAACAAATAGAAAACAAAATGTACCTGTGGTTCGTGTTGAAATCGAGATCAACAGCTGATCCAACATGATCGAAATATGGGTCGGCTGGGTGTGCGAATGGGTGATATCAAGAAGATGACACGAAGTGGGACCAAAGTACGTTAAAGTAGTCTCCAAATATCTCTTAAAGAAGATTTTTAGAACATGGAAAATCCATGAACATCCTGTACATTCATCAATGGCCATATCATTGAAATGTCATGTCTCAAAAATCATCACTTTCCAGCCCAAGAGCATCACATCCGCGTTTCCTGGATCTCATTAGCCGTCATCCGATCGGCGGTAATGCCAAGGCCTTTCAGCTCAGAGGCAAGTTCCTGCTGCCTGCTGCTCAGTGGCTGATGGGCCATGCACGGGTCCCAAGATGTCCCAAGGGCACCCAAGGGTCACAATTCTCAGGCAAGTGTTGGATAAATTTGGATGGTTTATGATGGTTTTATGATGGTTTTATACCATGCAATTACTGAAAAATGCTGAACGTATCTTAGAAGGACATAGTCATGACCAATTTTGTGGGTCCATTTGGCACCACCATTTGGCACCCCGAGTTTGAACCATACCGATCAAGAACAACCGCACGCTGAGGATGAAATACAAGCGGTTGCAAATCTAAATCAAAATAAATCAAAATAAATCACAATAACTCATTGTGAAGTCCCCAAAAGAAATATGGATATCAATGGAGCAGGTGACTGGCTGCTTCTGACGGAAATCCACGTACCCACGCAGTGCCTTTTCCGCTCTGTAGATGTCACCTTTTCCAGTTCCTTTCTCTCGACCTTCTGCGGTTCCCAGCTATAAGACATGCTGATCCTCAGGTTGAAGCAGCCGGAAATGACATGGTTTTCCAATGTCTTCCAATTTTTTCCCAGGTTTCCTGTCCTTTCAGCCATCTGTGCCAAGTTGAATGCAAAGTTGAATGCCAAGCATCCTTGTTGATTTGTGAGTGTCTACCTCAGTGGCACTGGTTGGCACTATGAAGGGAACCCCCGTGCTGTCCAATCAACTCTGCCAGTCTTCTGTCTACGTCTATCTGTCTATCTGTCTAGCTAGCTATCTGTCTATCTCTCTCTCTCTCTATCTATCAATCTATCTATCTGTCTGTCTGTCTGTCTATCTGTCTATCCATTTCTCTCTCTCTCTCTCTATCCATCTATGTCTGTATCTCTCTCTCTCTCTCACTATCTCACTATCTCTCTATCTCTCTATCTCTCTATCTCTCTATCTCTCTATCTCTCTATCTATCTATCTATCTATCTATCTATGTCTGTATCTCTCTCTCTCTCTCACTATCTCACTATCTCTCTATCTCTCTATCTATTTATCTATCTATCTATCTATCTCTCTATCTCTCTATCTATCTATCTATCTGTCTATCTATCTATCTATCTATCTTTATCTATCGATCGATCGATCGATCTATCCGCCCATCCATCCATCCATCCACCCATCCATCTACCTATGTACGCGTACTTTAATGTACATATTAGTATGTTCATTTCAAATTATATACAAACATATTAATTACATTTAATTACATTATTAAATAATATCTCATCTGATATGATGTAATTATAAGTTGTATTATGTTGTATTGTGGCCTGGCACCAGTTCCGTCGATCTGCCTGTCGTCTACCACAAATAGCAGCTGGCGGAAATCTTCTGAGGCTTCTGGTTTCTGAAGAAAGGATTCAACTTGCACCCTGGATGTTACCCAAGAACCCAAGACATTTATATACAGCATTTTACAGAGCACGTAGTGGCACTTCGTGGATTTTCATGAAGAGTCACTCAAGACTACATGCTCAACAGATTTCAACTGGTTGCGCTGTTCCTGATCATCAATAGATCATCGTTTTGTTCGCTGCCCTCCTCTTCCCGTGCCACTTGGTGCCTCCCGAAGCTTACAAAGATCGGTGTCAGCTGCTGCCGCGGCCACCACCTTATTCGAGAGTGATGCAGATCATGGTGCCGATGGCTTCTGAATGATTCCATGTTGATGGTTAATTGCCACCACCTCACATCACGCGATAAATGCTATTTAACAGTTTTAGAACAGTAAGTGAGTGTGACTATGCAACATCATTATATATGCTGTTCCGAAATGGCATGGGGATGCATGGGGCAAGAAATGCTGAGCCATTCCGTGAGGTTTTGTGCAGCATGTTGGCCCAATGAATGATCGATGTCTCTACATCTTGCCGGCCAAAGATCTGTGCACTCATTGGTGCCTCTGCTCCCTTCAGGCCGTTCAAATTCCTTCCGGCAAAGCAAATGCTGGTCTCAGAATGGCAAGGGTGCATCAACTTCTCATGCCTTCACATTGCCCATGATCATTTTTCGAGATCTTTTGGGTTAACGCGAAGATACGCGAAGAAACTGAATTGCAGCATATTGCCCATGTGCCCCATTGTAGGGCCTTGTGACCTTGTGCCTTTTGTTTATCACACCCACCGTTGTTGTAACCTGCAACTTGTGAATCACGGCGCCAGTGCAGTGAGACTTGAGACGGTCCAGATTGGTGGAACCACTGATGTTCAATGTGAACTTCATGTTCGACAGTTTCTTGTTGCTGATGCGGACCCTGAGCGGTGCAAGGTTGCAAGGTCTCCGCAAGGTCTACCAAATCCTCATGAGATGCCTGTGATTGGCTCATGATGGCTCATTCTGGCCTACGGCCTACGGCTTCTTAACGCCCCGTTGGCTCATTTGGTATAATGTAGGGAAATCGGCAACAGAGCTTTTGATCATGAATTCCAAGCGGTGTTGCAGCAATTATATTATATTGTGGGGGCCTGCACTAAATGCCATTGCAAAGATATCGCAAAGTGTGGGAGAGCTGAAACTTTGAGATATCCGGACATGCCCCAACAAAGAACGCAAACACCCACAGACAACCTAGAAAATACGAATTGACAGCCAAAATGACACGTAAACTTCAGGACATAAAGCAAGTCAACTATGCCAAAATCTCTCCTGGTCTAATTTGAGCCCCCCAAACTACTACGACTTGCAAATAAGAAACTTGAACGACGTCTGCGAATCATTCCATTTCTTCAAAAGGATGATACCTTCCTTGGGATTCAAGAAGCAACCACAAATAGGCAACTAGCTTTGCAGCGGCCGTGTTTCGAAGCCGGCTGCGAGTGCTAGTATAGATATCCAGACTATCCCACCCCTTTGGTGTGCAAAACGCTATATCCAGCTGCAAAAGGATCAAAAGGTAGCAAACAACACAACTTCACACGCACAACGAACAGCACGGCACAGTCTTTGAACCGGAAGCAGCAAACTGCCTCGGAAACACCTGCAAAGTTTCTGTTGTTCAAGCCCCTAGCCATCCCGCTAGCCTGTGAGAGTGCATTAATTCGCATCTCTTCCAAGATTTCCAAGTCTCATCTAGCTGCGTTTTCTGCCACCCATTCTGCCCCTTTGAAGAGCCTTTTTCTGCTCCAGTGCCGCTTCGTCCATGCACCGGAGCCTTGTTGCTCAAAGGTTTCCTGCGGTGCAGGTGATAGAGAAATTTGAGCGATGAAATTGGAGGCAGTGTAAAAACATGTCACAAAATGTTAAATGTCTTATTATTCTAGTAGTTGTTGGATCTTTTCCTGCCCGGTTTCTCAGAAACACCCGGCAGTTGCAGCCGGGCAACTCTACTGGAGCCATCTTGCTTTCGGGCACTTCCTCCACGTCCTCACCTGTAGAATCATCACAACTGGAGATTGTCCATTTTTCCGCAGCATGACACATGCCTGAACTAATTATTTCAATCTCATTGTCAATATCCTCAACTCAGTCAGGATATACAAGATCAACATCATGCAAATCATGCAAGTCGCGTGGGATCATCTTGTGGCTCAATTGCGGACAACAAATTTGATGAAACGCATCAGCAGATCAGCCTCCCGTGTCCCGGGCGTCTGACCTTGCAGCATTTTCAGTGGCCAGGCAACTATGCACATGTGATTTGGCTAATGGAAAGTCCACCATGTAGAGATGATGTTCCCATTCAAACTTCCATTGATAGGGGATTTCAAATTGCCATGTTTCATTACCAGAATTCAAAATTTACTAAATGTTCAAGCCTTGAACTGCTCCGATTATCCAGTCATATCCAGTCCAGTCATTCACCACATCGGATCTATCGAAAAAACTTCACAGACCTTCCCTTTGCTCAAAGTCCAGTGAAGCATCATATACCATCAGATTCCCTAAGGTTTCGCAACGAAAACGGAGCTCATATGAACCACGAGCGGAGATCGAGGCAAATTTCGCATCATTCGCGTTCATCCTTCGGGAGTTCATATCTGCAAATCATAATATCCACTGATCAAGTCATACGATAATCATCCATGTTGTGTTTCCAATATGATCCCAAGGATATCGCTGATGTATGCTGATGTTAGTTTCAAAATGTTTAAAATATATGTTAATATATGCTTATATGTTTTTGTTTCTCCATTTTTTACTGATTTTTACTGTCTATAATATACACTATATATTTGTTATATATATATATGATAAATATATGTTTTCCTATGCGTATCCAAAGAATTGAGAATCCGGCGGCAGCTGTTCCGGCTCAGAGGACTCAGGGCTCACCGAGCGCCGCAACGGGCTGGGAGGCCTGTGGCGATCGCCATTTGTGGCCACGGCCATGGAGACAGTGGGACATAGTGGGGCTTGGCTGAGTTCAATGTTGAGTGCCTCACACAATATCACAATACCACAATCATCATTATCTGGTTGGTGGTTGACCTACCCCTCTGAAAAACTATGAAAGTCAAGAAAGTTGGGATTATTGTTCCCCATATATGGAAAGTCATAATCCAGTCATGTTCCAAACCACCAACCAGTTATCATTAATCTTGTAATATATTTATAATTATTATCCAAAGATATCCAGATGATCCACGAGATTCCACCGGTACAGCAGATGGCTTGTCACAATTGGTCACAGTCACAGCCACTGCCGCAGTGTTTTTTTAGGTCACGCCTTCCATGATCGATGGACTTAACGGCTGCGATACGCAAAATCTTTCTCAGCTCTGCTGCGATCCTGTCCTTCTCTGCTGGATCGTAGGGTCTGCTGACTTGAAACCTCAAACGTTTGCTGCACGAATCCAGACCAGATGGTTCTGCCAGTGGCGGCGGCGAACCCATCCGGTCTGAGTAGCCCCTGAAGTGTGGCGGAAAATCATCAGCATCTGGAAGGAATGGATGCCTCGACATTCTCTGCTGTGGCATGGGTCCAGACACTCTTGCGAAACTATTTTCAATCGCAGCCAATGGAGAGCCCTCACTGAAATTGGTGGGCTGAGCATGCTGGGGTATCTTGGGAGCCAGTTTCTGCACAGCAGGCAAGGAGGTAGATGGAATCGCATTTCTGCTGGGGCTGCTGGGACTAGACACCCTGGTAGGCGTTTGTGCTTCAGCACGTCGCCTGTACTCGTCCAACCACGCTCTGCTTTCGGCCACTGAAATCCTTGGGGACATCTGACTGGGATGTCGTTGCCCCGTTGCTAACCCAAGGCTCACTGTCCGACACCAACACGCTGTGGCCAAGATATCTGACCATGAAATACTGATAGCATCAACTTGAGACAAATACCACAGGAAATCTCCCCAGTTCATGGGCTGGATCACCCTAGTGCTGGAGATCAATGGGGTC
>Ga0126342_10009550_pt1 | contig 17385 bp, 14 predicted proteins | sample Cyp1metagenome_FD_92528 | JGI IMG/M metagenome (GOLD analysis project Ga0126342, IMG submission 92528) | Coral microbial communities from Lord Howe Island, Old Settlement Bay, Australia - Cyphastrea 1 metagenome | ecosystem: Host-associated > Invertebrates > Cnidaria > Coral ... | reverse complement strand
CTATCTATCCTATCTATCCTATCTATCCTATCTATCCTATCTATCCTACCTATCCTATCTATCCGATCTATCCTATCTATCCTATCTATCTTCTCTATCCTATCTATCCTATCTATCCTATCTGTCCTATCTATCCTATCTGTCCTATCTATCCTATCTATCCTATCTATCCTATCTACCTTATTTATCCTATCTATCTTTTCTATCCTATCTATCTTCTCTATCCTACTATCCTATCTATCTTTTTTCTATCCTATCTATCCTTTCTATCCTATCTATCCTATCTATCTTATCTATCCTAGCTATTTTATCTATCCTATCTATCTATCTTTCTATCGATCGATCGATGTATCTATCTATCCTTCCTGTTCATCTTATCTATCTATCTACCTACCCTACCCTATCCTGTCCTGTCCTGTCCTGTCCTATCCATCTATCTATCTAATCTTATCTATCTTATTATCTATCTATCTATCGATCAACCTACATTATCTATCTATCTATCTATCTATGTATGTATCTATCTATCTATCGATCTATCTATCTATCTATCTACCTATCTATCTATCTATCTATCGATTGATCGATCCATCTATCTATCTATCTATGTATGTATGTATGTATCTATCTATCTACCTAATCTATCTATCTATCTATCCATCTATCCATCTATCCATCTATCCATCTATCCATCCATCTATCTATCCATCCATCTATCCATCTATCCATCTATCTACCTATCTATCTATCTATCTATCCATCCATCTATCCATCTATCCATCTATCTATCCATCTATCTATCTATCTATCTATCCATCTATCCATCTATCCATCCATCTATCCATCTATCTATCTATCTATCCATCTATCTATCCATCCATCTATCCATCTATCCATCCATCTATCCATCCATCTATCCATCTATCTATCTATCCATCCATCTATCCATCTATCTATCCATCCATCTATCCATCTATCTATCTATCCATCCATCTATCCATCTATCTATCCATCTATCTATCTATCTATCTATCTATCCATTGGTTACCTGTAGGTTCGTCCCATGTTGCCTTATCCAAACCTATGCCGGGCTTATCCGGGCCACGATGCCAGTGGACCCAGGTCTTTGTTGAAGGCCAAACTGGACATTGCCGGGTGATCTGGTGATCTACGCATTTTGAGACAACGCCAACGCCAAACATGGTGATACATGAAATCATACATGTGATGAAGTATGGGGGATCTTTACCCGTATTTTTTTTGGCGGGAATTGAATTATGAGGTGATGTACGTATATAACTTGGGTGATCTAAACTTGAGAATGCATCTGCAACAACAGCAAAGAAACATATAGAAACACATATAGATCGAAAAGCAACTGATGCCAATGCCATCCATGTGTGGTGTATCTAGGCTACGTTTGTACATTCATGAATTGTTCGTTACATGTTGGCAAAGCATGGCAAAACCATTGTGATATCGAAACTTGGATGTTGTCTGAGCTCAGGAATCGGTTTTCCTCTTCACATTTGATCATTCAGTCCTTAAAACATACCAGGCCCTCACTTCACCTCGCAACTTCGGAGATCCAACTGAAGACCCCGGTTGCTCAGCTTCCTGCAGATTTCAATCAGCGCTTTATGAATCGTTTTTTGGCTTTCCACCAAGAGGTGCCACGGAGCTGGAAGCTGACGGGAGGGCTGGATGTCAGATATAGAAATTGCTGAAACACAACTTGGGTGCATGGCTGCAATACGTGTTGGAAGCTGAAACAAGTCGAATCAGCCAATCCATTGAATATTGGACACCGGTCATTACCTTCCTGTAGTCTAAGACTGTGGAAAACCCACCATTTGCAGATCATCCTCCTCGGGAAACCATAGGTTTTGACCCCATGAATGCCCCCGAAGTCCGGAACCAGCCTTGGACCGTGGCACCGTCGCCAACTTTCATGGCTCAGCAGCTGTGTGCCGTGCTTGAGCTTTTCCTTTTCTGAGTGGGCACCATGAGGTGCAAAAATGCCTGCAGTTGGAAGATGTAAATGGCTTTGTCTGAAAAGTGTGGGAAACCACCTCAATGGATATATCTCGAGTGGATAGAATTAGTCGTCATAATTTTCCCAAAGATAATTTCCCTCCTCCTTCCTCCGCCGGACCTCAACTGCAAGCTCTAGATCGCAGCGCCGGACCCGAAGAAAAAACCTCTGGATCAGAGTGATCCCCGCCTGACCTCAACCACAAAGAATATCCGAAGATATACCAGGTAGAATGCCAGAAAGAATGTCTTAAGATATGGCATATACCAGGTTGCTTTGTTGCTAAAACTGAATGCCAGACAGAATGCCAGAAAGAATGTCAGAAATGATGCCAAATAGCATACCAAAATGAATGCCAGATAGAATGCAAGAGAAAATGTCAGAATAGATGCCAGAAAGGATGCCAGATAGGATGTCAGAATAGATGCCAGATAGAATGCCAGAAGAGAATATCATAAATTTGTGCCATATACTTCCAGATTAGATGTCCGAAACTATGACAAAATAATGTCATGGTGGGGATCACCCGAAGTAAAGGGGGCGTAAAAATCTTGAACAAACGCAATGGGGAAACTTGGAATTGGGTTGGTGGGCTTTCCATTGCCATGTTTGCTGTGATGCTGACTGGGTGATTTGGATGTATAAAATTTCCCTCGAAAATGGACTATTTACCCTAGTGATTGCCATTTCTGATCGCGCCACACATTGTCCCAGAGAGCCAACAAAAAATGGATTTGTAGAATGTTATTCTTGTTGTATATCACTCAACTAATATAGACCTCGAGAATCGCGAATTTTGTGAGGAGCCGTTTTGGAATTGGGTGAAGTTGGTCATACCAAGTCATACCCTAGTTTTTTCTTGGGATCCTGCGCTGAACTTTAAGGTTTGATCCTCATCATTCCAAGTTTTCCTCTGGTAGTCAAAAATAGCGTGCTGAAATAGTTTCCATTTCTAGATTCGATTAAGTTGAGGATGTTTGCCATTGCCTTTGAATATATCCTCCATTTCAAACATTTCCAGATGATGTTTGCCTTTTGTGCATGAAGTTCGGGATTAGCCACGAGGACATTGGAGGCTGTTTGTTGGTCAGATCCTCGTTGGTCAGCCTCTGGCAATTTAAGGTAGCGAAGTGGAAAATCACCATTTTTAAGAGGTAAAGCATCATTTTTATGATCTATTTTTATGGACCATATTTTGATATATTTTCCATAGCAAACTGTGTAATCACCAGAGGGTAGCAATTTCAGCTAGTTGAATCTACAAGGGACCCATATTCAGGGTTACACTGGGTTCGCAGGGAAGAATGATGATGAATCCCTGATTTTTTACACGTTTCCCAATCTTATCAGATACACCCAACCCTCAGATTGGTGGTTATACCCTGTGATATCCCCAGTATTGTTGGTTTATACCCCCGCAACTGTGTTGGTCAAAATGCCCATCAAATGCATGACCGCCATGACCGCCAGGACATGGCTGGCAGCCGCCCTGCTCTGCCACGTTGCTGCGGAGCAAGTGCAGGCGGGGATTGGGGAAACCTTGGAGGGAGTTCAACAAGGACAATCATGAGATCACGTGTGTTTAAACATGTGTAAAGCCATAAAACATGGACATTCATGGAACATTTTTTTTTTAAATATATATATATATATATATGTGTATATATATATTTACATTTGGGGAAATTGATTGGATGGGCAAACCAATGACTTAATCTGCTATAATTGAGCGTTTCTTCGATTCAACAGCTAGAGTCAGCTACAGCTTCTGTTGCAGCGCTCACCATAAATCCGGATGGTCCTGGTTGAGTGGCTGATGCCAGATGGCTGATAAGAAATCTCGCTGGCCCTAATTGAGAATCAAGAAACGAACGCTTCCGTGTTGGATGTGTTCCCCACCTGTCAGGTGAGGGTTGTTAGATTTTATATCAGCTGTCCCGCCGCCGCCTCCTCCTTCCTCCGCCGGACCTCAACTGCAAGCGCTAGATCGCAGTGTTCCCCGCGGGACCCGAACAGCAAGCTCAGGATCAGAGTGATCCCCGCCGGACCTCAACTGCAAGCGCTTGATCGCAGTGTTCCCTGCGCGACCCGAACAGCAACCTTTGGATCAGAGTGATCCCCGCCGGACCTCAACCACAAAAAACCTCCGAAGATATACCAGATAGAATGCCAGAAAAAAAGCCAGAAGATTTGCCAGACTGTATGTCAAAATAGATGCCAGGTAGAATGTCAGATAGAATGTCAGAATAGATGTCAGATAGAATGCCAGATAGAATGCAGAATAGATGCCAGATAGAATGCCAGAATAGATGCCAGATAGAACGCCAGGTAGAATGCCAGAATATATATGCCATATAGAATGCCAGATAGAATGTCAGAGTAGATGTCGGGTAGAAAGGTAGAATGTCAGAATATATGTCAAATTATATGTATGTCTGTCAGAATATTTGCCTCGAAAGGCCATGGCGAGGATCACTCGAAGTAAAGTAAAATTCACTGCGATATTTATTTGTGTATTTGTTTGTTTTTTGTTTATCTTCATAGATGATGTTGTTTACAGTAAAAAACCAACAACCCTTTCCCACTAACAAAATGCACACCCACCAAAAGCGCTGGTTCAAAGTATCGGATCTCTTGATTTCCACTAACAAAATCAACGATCAGCCTATTGGAATCTGAGGTGCCCATGGAACATGCTCCTTATATATTATATATATACATTAAAAAAAAACATACGGTAACGACATTTAAATGTGGAGGGCGGGCCAGACCACAAGGTCTCGGAGATACTGGTAGTATGAAGCACCAGTTCCATCCGTATTTTTAAATGTATATTCAAATAAATTGGGTTCCGTATGTTTAAATGGCCAGGCGGGCCAAGGAAACCCTTCCCGGAGGTAGTCTAAAGTACGAGTTCGTATATTCAAAACCTTGTATGTTTATATAGATGTAGTTACCGTATATATATATATATATATATATACATACATATTTACATTATAATATATATATATATTATACACACACACATATATATATATATATATATACAGATAGATAAACATATATATATATATATGGAGAGAGAGAGAAATACATAGATAAACAAATAAATACATAAATACAGTAATGATATTTTTGTTCCATTTCGCAAGCGGTTCGATCTTCGCACGGTTCCCAGGTCCACATCGTTTGTCACACACATGACGACGTGGGGTGGCTGAAGACGGTGGATGAGTACTACACCGGCCAGAACAATTCCATCCAGATGCTCAGCTGATTTGATTGGGTTGGATGGTTGCTTGATCCTTCAGGGTTGAAACCCTTGTTGTGGATAGTGAAGTCTTGTGTGTAAGAACTAAGACATTGTCCGTCTAACAAACTATTGGTTGGTTGTTTTTCTGGTTCGTTGTTTTTTGTTTTTGTTTGATTGCTTGTCTGTTGTTTGGTCATGTTTGGTCGGTTGATTGGTTCGCTATCCGCCTGTCCGTGTTTCTTTGTTTCTTTGTTTTTTGTTTGTTTGTTTGTTTGTTTGTTTGTTTGTTTGTTTGCTTGCTTGTTGTGTGTGTCTGTGTGTTTGTGTGTTGGTAAGTTTGTTTGTTTTTTTCAGTTTTTCTTTCGCGCCATTTTCATGTATTGTGAAACACGGTTTTCCTGGTAGCCAGTGGGCCCGGCTACGTCAGCGCTGTGGGTTTGTATTGCTGGATAATATTTGCCGCAACAAACAGTGCAAAAAAAACGCATCAGGCATATAGATCGCTGAAGATGATTTTTCTGTTTTCCAAATGGAAAATCCACTACTTGTGGAATCTATAGTTTTTGTTGTTCTTTTTTGTGAGGGTTCCTTAAGCAAATCCAAGTATGTTTAGATCATCGTACCAGTTACATCCAGTTACCAGGTTGACGTTGCAAAGGTGGATGGGGGCATGGTTTGATGCGAAGAAAATCAACAGCCAGTAGTCTGCCATCAATGATGGGATATCGTGTTTGTTTACCAACCTTTTACAACACACCAAAAACATGAAATGAGATCCCCATCGTATCCCCATGATATATTGGTCAAATTAGTTATACCTGGACCTCTTAACATCCGATGTGTTCATTGTTCATTGATCAAATCTCCATAACTTCGAGGGCAAACAACTTCATATGTTTGTTGCTTATGTATTGTTTATGTCTATTCAATGAATTATTCTCATTCTATATCCCCATCATCGCGGTCTCACACCCCCCATCATGTGTCCATATCCCCATCATATCCTCATTGGAAGCCTAAATGCTTGTAGTCATCGATGACGATGAAAACCCCCTTCAAGAGCTGCTTAATTTCCACTTCAATCCCAGGAGATCCGATAAATGCCCACATGCAGATTTTTGGTTGCTTATATCATGTTATATCCCCATTTTTATCCCATTATTAGTTTGTTATCCACATAATTTTAGGGAATCCCATATTTTTGGTTATATCCACATTGGTGGAATCCCCATAACTTTGTTAGTTAAATTCTCCAAAACAAGTCGGATGGGGGGCCTAGGCATGCCTATGTACACATGATTTTGGACACCGTGGTGCGCGCACTGGCGGCGCACAAGAGTCGCACCTTCACCTATGTGGAGCAGGTGCTATTGGAGCTAAGGGAATCCCCATAAAGCTGGATGATGGGACAATTTTCACCGGAAACCTCTATATTTGATGGTAAAAACCATGGTTTCCGGTGAAGATTTTCCCGCCAATCCATTGATTTATCTATTCTTTATGGGGTTTCAGTTGGAGCTACGACTTGAGTTTCCACTAGTTTTTCCAACCACCTGATAGTTCACAGAAGGGATATGGGCATTTGGAACCGAAATGGAGTTGAATAAAGAATTCTAAGTGGTTTTTCAATGCTTTGAAAACCCCGTTTTCGATGTGGTTCACAAGTTCTTTTCACCACACAAACATATTTATACCATTTTATACCTCAGTTTTAAGTTAAGACCTTGCTAACCATGTTTATAAGTTATGAAGTTATTGCCTTATGAACCAATATTAACAATATATCAACCAATGTTAACCATTCACTTCATCCATGGCTCATCGCCACAATCGTCAGGCCTTCTTCGTCCGTTGGTGGCGACAACAGGACGAGAGGACCAAAGCCTTGGTGAAGGACCTGGTGAAGGATGGAAGGCGCGCTGGCAAGCTGGGAAATCCATGAGTTTTCAACGGAGGTTTTAATAGGGAAATATGGAAAACATAATCTTAATAAAGAATGTTGTATGATTAAAACATTTCCCAAATACCCTCCAGTCATCAAACGTGGCTAGCTGGCAAATCCACCATAAAAAGTTCGATTAATTATTTTTCCAGCTATGATAGGCATCTATTTGGTTCAGGGATTGCCCAGCTAGCCACGTTTGATTACCAGAGGGTAGATAAACCATACAAAAACCAAGAACCGTGGAACATCATTATGGGTATGTGAATATGTACACTTTATAACTGGAAGGTTGCTGGTGCATGACCAAAAATCTAGAGAACTGTGGAATATTCCTGGGATATGATGGGTATATGAAGGGGTACTGTACAACTAATTGAAGTGATTGCCGAGTCTTTTTAATCGATATGTGTCCAATTCTTTGACCGAACCATTATGGGATGATGATACCCAACGGTGTTTGGCGAGCTCAGCGGCTAGCTGGCTGTCACCCCAGAAACTGGCTCTCATTCTTGGGTTTTGTGATTGTTGGGCCAGACATTTCACCAGACTTTATGGACAATATATATGAGCATATACTGGTTGGTGGTTTAGAACATGGCTTTTATGACTTTCCATTCAGTTGGGAATGTCATCATCCCAACTGACGAACTCCATGATTTTTCAGAGGGGTAGGGCTCAACCACCAACCAGATATACTATATATATCTCCAAAGAAAAACGATGTAATTAACCTGGATGGATTCTAGAGATACACTGTAGTTTTTGGTGCTTTTGGCGTTGGATGGATGCCCACCAAAAGCTAAACGAAGTGTGCCACCGGAATCTGGGCAAACCACCGGAGAGGATCCTGCGAGATGATTTCAATGCAGAATTGGTCAGAGCAATGGTGAGCTGCGCACAGATGTTCCCAATAAGGAATATGCATCAGGAAATTGGCCCAATATTGATGCCCAATAGAATACCAGAAAAAAAAACACATTTATATATAATTATAGATATATGATATTAGATATATATTATTAATTATTATATATAATATATAATAATAATAGTAATAATAATAATAATAGTAATAATAATATATCATTTTAATATATATATATATATATTATTATGTATGGGGGTTCCTAACATTGGGATTCGGATACCCCTAAATCATCCATTTTAGGATTTTTCATGAAATAAAACAACCAGCGAGCTTGGGGAAGACCCCTTCGTTCCACGGTCCAAGGGGTCCAAGGGGTCCAAGGGGTCCAAGGTCAAGGGGCTGTTTCACCAGAGGCATTGATTGGGAATTTCTTTACAACCCTGAAAAGATAGACGAAAATGGTGTATCATGGTGTATCACTGTTTTTTTTTTCAGGATTCAACGTTTCTATCTTCTTTTGGGGTTGCTATAAGTTTTATACCCATCAGTATTATCATTCGCATGCTTCTGTGGGGATATACACGTTTTACTCAGTCCTGTTGATAGTGACATAGATATTCGTAAAACACATTGTTTCCCGTTAGGAACATGATCTAAAAAAATCTTTTTTTTTTTCATGGGTCATTTATAAATACCATAAACCATAGTTATTGGACGCATGATCTAATTTATGAATGACTAGATCTGAAATTCTGGCGTGAAATAAACGTGATGCTGTTCAGTAGCAAAAAAAAAATAGCACACCGTCATGCTGAAGATCACCAAGAATTAGCCTCTGGTAATGAGTAACATAGCTATGGAAAATCACCATTTTTAATGGATAAATCTACTATAAATGGCCATTTTCAATAGCTATGTTAAATTACCAGAGGGTAGATTTTTTCCTCCGCGCCAATAGGCTCGAGTTCACCAATGGCGGCTGGTGTATGCACGACGAAGCCGCGCCTCACTATGTGGCTTTTCGACGGCAGGGACGATATTCTGCAGTGGTTCAGTGGCCCCGCTGGGATGTATACAAAGAGGGATTTAGTCAAGAAACACTGTCTGAATATATACTTGTCTATAATTATTGGTATTTGCCATTATGTTATAGACACGGGGCAAACATTTCAACCATATGAAAAGAAACCATATTTTTTTTCCCGTCCTTAGCTAGGCAAAAGTTGTCATGGAACACGTAATTTAAGCATCAGTTGTTTGATGAGTTTTAAGTCTACTCCAGTGATTCAAGAACTATTCAAGTGATTCAATTCAAGTGATCCGGATAAACATTCAAATAAGACTTGGTGCAAAAATTGCTTTTAATACTCCCAGCAAGATCCACCCAGACAAGCATCAGCGTCCTCCACGGCCCCAACCTCCACTGCCCCAAGTCATTTGAACCATTTAAATTCCCCCTGTTGATGCGTTGATAAATGGGGATTGTTAACCTTATTGGGGATTAAATCACAAACTCATCGGTAACCATGGAATACCGTTCTCAACTATATCATGGAATGGGATTACCCATAATCTGGTTGGTGCTTTGGAACATGAATTTTATTTTTCCATATATTGGGAATGTCATCATCCCAACTGACGAAGTCCATGATTTTCAGAGGGGTAGGGCGAAAAACCACCAAGCAGTAATCCATTCTTCAGTGCTTCAATATATTTTTCATTGCTTCAATCATCTTAGAATTCCCTCTACCCTCTGGTAATTTAACGTAGCTATTGAGAATGGCCATTTATAGTGAGTTTTCCCATTAAAAATGGTGATTTTCAATAGCTATGTTAGTTTACCAGAGGGTAATTCTTGGTGAGATCCCAACTTTACCTGGTGAAATCCAGCCATGAGATCCTCAGGATATGATCGATCAAACCACCCTGGGACACAAGTTCCTCATGGACGAGTTCGGGGTGGCGCCAAGGAGATTGCCTCATGGGATCTGATGGGTGATGGGTTTTTCGGGTGACGAGATGGCAAGAGTTATGGTGATGGGGTGATGGTCATTTCTGGCATGTCCGATGTTTCCCAAAGTTTGAGTTCTTGTGGCAATTTTGTCTCTGAAATACATCAGAGTTATATATAGTTATATGGCATGTTAGAGAAAAACAACAAAAAACACACATATTTTTCCCAAAGAAATCAGACTCACCAACTCGTTCGGGTCAAGAATTTGGATCTCCAAAAAGGGGCCCTTGTGTTCACCCCTTAAAATAGCTGTGTTTGTTGGGTGGATGTGAACATCCACCCAACTATAGCTATGACGAATATGAACGAATATGACAACAAATGACATGCTAGGTACATATATTTGTAGGATTTTGTAGGGTAATTCATGGGGTTTTGATCCTTTTTGATAGCCTCTGGTAAACGTTTACATACCTATGGAAAATCACCATTTTTTTTATCCATCCTATGATAATCTATGTTTCGCCAACCACAACCGGCTTCCCACGATCCGAAAAGGCGTGGTTTTTCCACGCCGCTGAGATCATCCGCAATTTGAAGCCAAACCAACTCGGCCAAGAAAAAGATCACACAGCCACCCCTCCAAAAGAAACCCAAAGATATCGATGTTTAATGATGTTCAAGTGAATTAAGGTTTCGATGTTTCGGTGATTTAAAATCATTTAAGTTACTAGAAACAAATCAGCATATCCAAACATTTCAAGTGATGAAAATTCAGTTCGATGAGTCTTTCAAGTGATTTAAAATTACTCAATTAAGTTACCTTCAGGTAAATTCACATAGAAATGACCCAAGTTACCAGGGTTAAATTAAGGGTAAAATAGATTAACCACTAGTGAAAATTAGAATTACTTAATTTTAAACCCTGAAAAACACCCCCATTTTTCGTGGAACTGCCAGGACGGGATGGCAACTGGACCCCTTTGGGCATTCCGCCACCCAGGCCTCCCTTCTCTCGGCCGAGGCCGTGGCCGTGTTGTGAACGCCGTTGTTAAAAAAGGGGGATTTATTGATGGGACAGTCATGGATTTTTCGGGATTTTATGGAGATTTACCCTCTGGTTATGTCAAAATAGCTATTGAAAATGGCCCATTTATAGTGGATTTTCCCATTGAAAATGGTGATTTTCCATTGCTATGTTAGTTTACCAGAGGGTATAGAGATTTATAGGTTGAAGGTTGGGGAGTTGGGGTTGATATTACAGGTTGAATGATGTTGAACGGATGACCATCAACCCTAATAATTATTTTATAGTAATACCTTCCCATTAATAATTACAGGGATTTTGTAGGGATTTTATGGGCCTATAACTATCCATCAACAGGGACTTAACTATGAAACATGGTTGGAAAAATCCATTCCCCCTTATCATCGGCCTTCCCAGAATGGATGGATCCAACACCGACCCGGTTATGGGATTATATACTGATATATACTGGACATTTCACCATAGAAATATGATGAAATATGCAATATGCATATCAAGGATATTGACGGTCTATAACCATCGAACATAATGGAGGCTATATGGATATTTATGATATTATGTAAATAACATTACATTATAATTATATTATATAGTTACCAACAAAAGTGTTGATTGAACCATCAAAACATCACGGAACTTTTAAGGATCTCACTGTGACGTCACCGTAGATTCTGGTTCTCATGGGGAACCATCGCCAAACGCACTTATTTCTGGTTGGTGAATTTGTATATAGCTATATATAATAATATATATGTATACATAATAAAAGATATATATATATATATATATCTATATATAAACTATATATTCTATATAATTCATTCAGAAGAATGATGCATGGGCCGAAAGACGAGTGAGTTTGAGCGGCAAGATTGCTGGCCCTAATCAATTTGTTCTAAGTCTCTTGATTTCTGGCTCTATCCCATTGTGTACCCTCTCGAAATTATTACAGTACATATCATCAGACTATTTCAGTGCCAATTCATCTCAAACCGGGCGCTTTGCCAAGATTGCCACGTTTGATTATCACGCGTCATGCAAAGCCAATGAGCCAATGCAGCTGACGCAGCCAATATTGCCAGTCAATTTGCCATTGTAGTGCCAGTGTTGCAATGTAGCTATTCATGGTTAGTATAGCTAGGCTATATCCCAATACATCCCAGTTTTTTGAGGTGTCATTTGTAACTCACGTACTGACCACTTAGCTTTAACGAGAAATACTGATCAATCACCTCAAATTGCCCCATTTTCATAGTGCAGGTGCACCCCAAGAAATGGATATTACCCTCTGGTTATTTAACATAGCCATGGGAAATGACCCATTTATAGATGGTTTACCTATTAATAGCATGGTGATTTTCCATGGCTATGTTAGTCATAACCAGATGGTCATATAATGTACCACAGGTATGGGATATCCCAGGTCATGGTTACATTATAACCAGGGATCCAGGGATGGGACATCGGCTGCCGCAGGTGGGTTTCCAGGGTCTCTTCTTCGGACGGATCGATTATCAGGTCCAGCTCCGGGTGGTGTTTCGTCAGCTCTGGGTGGTTCTGAAGCCCAGATTTATTGGGATAAACTCACCCTTTAAAAGGATGTGGAAACGCCAAGAACAATGTTATGATTTTCTTGCAATGGAACATAGGGATTTCATGATTAGGATTTATGGTGATTTATGTGGGGATATGACTATCTGAGCATGTCTGAGCAGTGACTGATAACCCCATGGATTGATGATTACATGAGTATTATATATATATTATCCAATCTATATATCGGGGGACTATCATAGTCCATTAGGGGAAATCCCTTCTCACCAACTAGCTATAAACCTACTTAGCCAACGGACTGGAGCACCAGATTGTCCTCCATACATTCCGCTATATCCCCATTAAACATATATATATATATGCATCTGGGTAAATTACAACGACCTCACTGCGACCTCACTGGAAATCATGGCTAGTAAAGGAAATCATCCCCAAATGGCCTTAATTCAGGTTAGTGAAATATTATAATTTACTCAGATGCATACACACATTGTTGGTTTATACCATGTTTTTTCCATTATTCATTGTTGAATGCCTTACTTTTGCTGTTGAAATCCCACTCAAACAATTCTCATAAAATGAGTGTTTGTCCGCATTGAGCCATCATTTTTTATGTGAAATCTATGGTTGAAACCCTGCAAGGTGGTGCCCCCCCCCAGTTCTAACTTGGTTCATAAACAATAGTAACTAGTTCGAGATAATTTACCATAAACCCAATCCTTCACATTCGTTGCTTCAACTTCGTGATTCCGAACTGGAGCACCACCAGCACTGTTATACTTCTATCACCAGTTGTTGTTGACCCCCTATAAGGTGGTTCTATCACTACTGCTGGTTATACTATACCATTATCACCAATATAGCCATTATTACAAAGCCATTATAGTTGTTATTGATTAGAGCCACTATCTAACCATTTTAGTACTATAACCATAATAAGCATATTATATAAACATATATTATGTAACCATCTATATATATACACACCAGTAGTAGTAGTAGTAGTAGTAGTAGTAGTAGTAGTAGTAGTAGTAGTAGTAGTAGTAGTAGTAGTAGTAGTAGTAGTAGTAGTAATCGTAGTAGTAGTAGTAGTAGTAGTAGTAGTAGCAGTAGTAGTAGCAGCAGTAGTAGTAGTAGTGGTGGTAGTAGTAGTAGTACTCGCACGAGGCGGGGCGGAAGTTGCCTTAGGGTTATACCATAAGACTTTTCTCATCTATAGAACTTGCATGCGTCCGTGCGCCAGCCAGGCCCGTGCATTCGTGCTTTGTGCGAAGCTGTTGCGGTGTTGTTGTCCAAGAACATGACCTGCGCGCGACCCCGGCGCAATGCAACGAAAAGCGAACACTTTCTTCACACTTCACACTGCACTCTTCACACCCCGCACTTCACACTTGCACTTCACACTCCACACTCTTCATATCATCTCAAGTCATGTGAGCTCTTCTCACCTCATCTCAGCTCTTCTCATCTCGCCGCATCTCTTCTCACATGTCATCTAAGTAAGTTCTTCTCAACCGTTTTCATCTCATCCGAGCACTGATCAACCTTTCTCATCTCCCCGAAGTTCTTCTCAACTTATCTCAGCTCTTCTGCGCGCCAGAAAGATCTTACTGTCAGAGAGAAGTCTCTTGCACAAAAAAACGATTGGGCGCAGAAAGCTTTTGCACACAGAAGCTTGAGACACAGGTGCATTTACACAGAAAAGCCTTTCAAACATACTTTGTACTACAAAGCTTGCACAAAGCACTTCCCAGTACTACTTTGTACACTGTTCTTCCCAATACTATACTTTGCACTACAAAGCTTGCAGAAAGCACTTCCCTGTACTACTTTGTACTACGAAGCTTGCACTTTGAACGGACCGCACCCGCCGCGCACACGAGGTATACCTTGCATCGCTGGCCGAAGCCACTTTACACGGAAAAAACAAGGTTTCGTGCTCCAGCTTCCTCCCCAGCACAAGCCCCATGCAACAGTCACGCAGCCATTACAATTTTTTTTTGCAGCAACTAGCGTACACCATGCAGCCATTACAATGTGATCTGCAACCGCAGATTCCAAAACACCCTACAGCTATGCACACACGACGAAACAAGCATTGCAAAACACCATCAAGGAACCAATCACAAACCAAAACGAACGGACCGCACCCGCCGCGCACACAAGGTACCTTTCACCGCCGGCCGAAGCCACTTTATACAGAAAAACAAGGTTTCGTGCTCCGGCTTCCTCCCCAAACCAAAGCCAATGCAACACTCATACAGCCATTAATTTGCGTTTTGCAGCAACAAGTTTACATATGGTTATATGATGTAACTCACACCGCCCTTCATGAATGTATTGTTATGTGATGTAAAGTCTCACGCCGCCCTTCATGAATGTATTGGTATGTGCTGTAAAGTCTCACGCCCCCCTTCATGAATGTATGGGTATATGATGTAAAGTCTCACACCACCCTTCATGCATGTATTGTGATGTCATGATTGTGATGTAAAATTTCACACCACCCTTCATTGAGTAAAAGTCATCCGCAACTCGGAAGATTGTTTCCCAACTTCCTTGATAACCATTATGCCCATGATATCTCCGGTTGGTTGCAGGGGTTGGTAACTGTCCCATTTTGGGTATATTGGACATCACCAAAAATAGTAGCCATAAAAAAGACCATATACCTAATGGTTGGGTGATGTTCAATGGGGACATTTAATGACCCATGGGTTGATCTTCCCCATGTTTCAAACGGCCAGGACCTGGAGCTGCGACAGCAGCAGCGCAGCGCCGAGTTCGTCTGGCGCGCCTCGAAGTCGCTGGGTGCGACGTCGCAGGTCTTCACCGGGCTGACAGGCGCAGGGCACGGTGCACGGTGGCGGGAACCAAGGAGATCAACCGGGAAGAAGTGGAAAACAGAACATATTTGTATATTGTATATATATATATATATAAAGATATATGGGTTTGTCATGTTTTTTTCATGATTGTATCATAATTGGATTTTTTTTTAAAATATTTTTAATGGTTGATATATTGATGATGCTAGTTATATTGAGTAAACGACAAAATTGTTGTAATATTTGATTTAGTTTTGCTTCGCCTTGGCCTTGTTGATGGGTGTGCAAAACCGTTATTACCAATAGGGGACGACCCTATACCGATGCCCCTGTTTCACATGAATCGCCTCAAAGTCTGAGAACGCTGAATTTCTCACTACCAATAGGGTACTAGGGTACGAGCCTAATTTGTGCATGGCATGAACATGAACAAGTAATGTTTGTCCAATTCTATGAAACATAATGATTGATATGGGATTAAACATCTGATGGAAAAAATGGGGATGTTGTAGGGATTGCGCTGGAAAACTTGTGATTTAAGCACCATCACCAAGGGATTTCACCCGTTTTGTGGGTGATGATGATGATGATGGTGATGATGATGATTGTTATCATTATTATTACATATTAGTATTTATTGATGATCACCATCGACTGAAAAATGGCACGGGATAGAAACTAACCAACAAAAATAGGATGGCAGACCATTGCAATTTCAGTTGGTGCTGCAACCACTCAACCACCAAACAGTTTTGCACAACAATGCGGGTGACTGTTCTGCACAACAAACCGGGTGGGGTTCGTCTCATGGACCAGGATCTGAACGTCTACAAAATTAGATGTCTTGAGTGAAATAAATATCTTCACAATTCATTTACACCCACCCAGGTCACCTGGATGTGGATGTATTTGACACATGGATGCACATATGGCATGGTACTCGCTTGTGCACCTGAGAATCGTCTCGCTTGTGCACCTGAAAATCCTCTCGCTTATGCACCTGAGAATCTTCCAATTCTACCTCTACTTGCACTTCTCATTCTACTTCCACCTCTACTTTCAGCTCTATTCCTACTTGTCCTTCTACATATTTTTCCACATCTATTTCTACTTCTCCTTCTACTTCCACTTCTACTTCTACATCCACTTCTACTCCTACATCTACTTCTACTTCCACTTCTACTTCTACTTGTACTTCTACTTCTACATCTACTTCTACTTCTACTTTCAAGTCCACTTCTACGCCTACATCTACTTCTACTTCTACTTGTACTTCTACATCTACTTCTACTTCTACTACTGCTTCTACTTCTACTTCTACTACTGCTTCCACTTCCACTTCCACTTCCACTTCTACTTCTACTTCTACTTCTACTTCTACTTGCATTCCTACTTCTACTCCTACATCTACTTCTACTTCCAGTTCTACTTCTACTTCTACTTCTACTTCTACTCCTACATCTACTTCTACTTCTACTACTGCTTCTACTTCTACTTCTATTTTTACTTCTATTTCCACTTCTAGTTCTACTTCTACTACTGCTTCCACTTCTACTTCTCCTTCTAAAGATATAAATGTGTCGTGCCTCTCCTTACATTAAATGCAACAAGATATAAACCCTCAAGGTGTCGTGGCTCTTCTTACATCAAGTGCAACAAGATATAAACCCTAAAGGTGTCGTGGCTCTTCTTACATCAAGTTCAACAAGATATAAACCCTAAAGGTGTCGTGGCTCTTCTTACATCAAGCGCAACAAGGTATAAACCCTAAAGGTGTCGTGGCTCTCCTTACATCAAGTGCAACAAGGTATAAACCCTAAAGGTGTCGTGGCTCTTCTTACATCAAGTGCAACAAGATACAAACCCTAAAGGTGTCGTGGCTCTTCTTACATCAAGT
>Ga0126342_10009549_pt1 | contig 17387 bp, 15 predicted proteins | sample Cyp1metagenome_FD_92528 | JGI IMG/M metagenome (GOLD analysis project Ga0126342, IMG submission 92528) | Coral microbial communities from Lord Howe Island, Old Settlement Bay, Australia - Cyphastrea 1 metagenome | ecosystem: Host-associated > Invertebrates > Cnidaria > Coral ... | reverse complement strand
TTCTTCTTACTCTTTCTCTTCTACTCTTCTTTCTTCTAATCTTCCTCTTCTCTCTGCCTCTTCCCTGCTCTGCTTTTCATCTGTCCATATTGTCGGAAGTTTGACTTCTAAACTTCCTTCGAAAATTTAAAATTATATATTTCATACAAGATTCGATGGACATGATGGGTGGGATTTGCCATTTCTGAGCACCTGCAACTTTCGCTTGCGCGTGGTCAAGGAGCCCAGGTTTGTGTCTGAATTCTTGTCCTGCGGAATCAGATTGTATCGCAGTAAAACATCTCCATTCTTTTTTGGATCACAATCACGCCCAATAATTACATTGGGTCTTCAACCAAACCTATATACTGTAATCAACCTTCGGAGATGCGGCACTTTCTGAAGGCCATGTCTTTCGTGCACTTCAGCAATATGTCCTCTGTCGCTTGACTCTTTCCTTTGCCGTTCTCCTCCTTCACTTCAGCATTCTGTGTGCCTGCGGGGCGCAATCCCATTCAGTAATAAACAGTCTGGAGATTCATCTTTGCCGTCTGGTGCTAAGACTGCCTGACGGATATGTCTTTTCCTTCATGCGTAGATCCAGATAATGCCTCACAAAGAAAGGAGGTGAGAACACTTTGGAACCCATGTAGCTGTTGGACGCTGTGCCTTCGGAAAGTTGCACAGTGGATTGCCGTGCGACCGCGAGCTCATCAAAGGAAATTAAACGCGACTTCCAAATAACAATCGGCAGGATCTTCCAAAATGGGATTTTGTGACCCCAATCGTGCACTTCTTGCCTCAATGGATCCTGACACAAAACGGCCAAAAAGGTTCTTGGCTTTTAGAAGTGTCTGAAGCAGCGCTTGAAAAGTTTTGGCTTCACTCTACCTATGGACCTGTTCTGAGCAAAATGTCAAAACCTCGTTGTGTCCTCCGCAGTTAACCCAAAGGTCTTCATCACATCCAACATGGCACCACAACCTGCAGTATTTCAACATATTTCAACATATTCATCATATTCCAATATATATATAGTTCAACAATGTTCAACAAGTTTCAACAGTGAGGACATGCCACTGGAAACAGCCCACAAACACAACGAGGCAGAAGCACTGCAGAATGCCACCGGAGAGTACAAAGCGGTCAGAGCGGCCAGGGATCTCTCTGCTTCACTGTCCTACCTGTCCGCCCTTTTGAGGGACACCATGAAACAAAATTGCAGAAACTGGCAGACTGCCTCGAATTCAAATGCGAACTGCTAGAATGCTGCAACGCTTTGCCCACGGTTTGCTTGCAGGAAGCATAGTCACAAGACTGCTTGCACAGTTTGCTCATGGTAGCCTTGGATTGTCGTGGATTCATGTTAAAGAATAGGACAGTCTCAGATTCCATGTCACTCCTGGGAATGCTTCTGAACCTCGCCCGTCCACAGTTGTGAACCACAAATTTTCCAGCGGCCCGAGGGCAAACATCGACCAGTTGGATTCAGTGAGGTCTGCACGTGACAAATATCAGACATGAATCCAGTGAAACTTGATGAAACTTGGATATAAACTGTAACCATTTGGATTCATTTGGCATCACATGGTTTCCACGAGCATTCTCGGCTTCCAAAGTGGCTGCGGCTGTGTTGGGTCTCCTCTGCGTGCACTGCCTGCTCCTGAGTGGCACGCTTCAATCCCGAGAAAACTTGACCAACCTGGGATGAACTTGAAAAAACGTTTCTAGATGTTTCATGATGTTTCTAGAATGTTGGAACCCAAACATTCACCAAAATTGTCCTTTGTTGCAGTTTTAGTGGATGGGGATGAACGGCTGTCAGAAAAAGATAGAGTCAGTCACATCCCATATCTCTGGGCACACCCATGACGTTGTTTCTGAATGTTTCTGGCTCGCAACACTTCGTCCTGTCCCTGGTCGAGCAGCACGACCTCTCATGCGGCATGTTTGGCTGCCAGGTTGTTGGCGCAATGCTTGAAGGGTTCGTCTCACCCCATACACCAACTGTCCATCGGGAGTTCAGGAGGGTGTGAGATCCCACTTCGGTATTTCACGGCCAAACGAGTAAAAAATGATGAGATGCTCCATGGGTTCGCCTTGATCTTCTTCGCTATCAGAACTAGCGCCATTGCCTGCCGCAGACTGCAACCGAAAGCCGGTTGCCTCCGAAATCTTCAATTTCCCAGACTCGACTTCTGTCACAAACCAAATCATGGGTTCACAGCTGTGCAAGAATGACATTAGATCACTGGACTTAGAATCAAACCTCCTAACAACTTCTCACCGCTTGGTGTGTGTGTGTGTTTGAAGTGGCATGAACTATCACTGCTTTCAACCAGCCGTACATCATGCGCCTATCTTGCCATAGAGCCCTTCCTGCTGGATATGTACCATAGAATGCTCGACATGCGTAAAATTCCGAGTACTCATGTCGCCTTTCATTTTCCATTCAACTTTTTCTTGTAGCCTTGCTGTTGTTTGGTTGGCCTCCACCTCATTTCAAGTTCTGTTGTTTTCAGCTCTCAAATATGACAAAACGTAGCTCCATCACAGCCGCTTTAGTTTCCCCGATGGATGCGCCTGACTCGCCCTGAGCCAGCGTCCGGATATATTAGTCAGTTGGTACCAATCCCTATGACGCTCTCCTCTAGCTCCTCCCACACCAAATTTCCAGACATTTGCCCTTCTCCAACCAGCTCAGTGGCGCCAAAGAATTGTCCTTACCCATACCTTCAAGATCTATGAGTATGGCAATGGGCCCGCAGACGTGGCGGTGGAAGAAATTGACTCCTCAGGTCATTCTCGTGGCAGGTCTTTGCAATACTTCTTCAATGGAACCGTGGGTCATGTTCGGGATCGACATGGAAATCAAGTGGACAGCTTCACCGGCTTCGCCAAACCTGTCACCGTTGAGCTCTGAAGCTCTGAACCATGATGGCCCCGCCCACCCTGGCAGGACACCTGGCGATCTTGGGGAACGTTCTTGCCCAACATCGTGCAGCGTCCTCCGAAATTCCGGATGACAACAGCACATAGATCATACCTTTTTCCTCATTGGAGGCAATCATTCCGCTGCGTTGGCACTTTGATCGATTTGATCCGAGCTGTGCATCTTCCAAAAAAGCCCCGCGGCAGCCGAGCGTATGTGTGAACCATCTGAAGAGATGTAAAACTTCCTGTTTTAGGTTTTGACTTGACTTCGTTTCATTGCATTTCAGATTTGCAGGGGGAAGGAGCGTCATGGTAAGTCTCCTGCCAACGAAGACACTTACCATCGACGGTGATACCAGGCTTGGCCAGTCTGGCGTGCCTGCACAGTTGTGATCACCTGTTGTTCAGGGTTTGCTTCCATTCAAATTCCATTATTTTGCAATCAGCGCGTGTGAAGGGCAAGGGGGCTAAGCCGAGAACCCTCACTGGACAATTTCTTTTCATTTTAATTTTTCTATCTCTGGTTGAAACTGGTGAGTTGTTGGCGCAACTCAAAACGATGATGCAACTCCACTGGCTATGGCAATCGTAGCTCCTTGATACTTTGTCGGGTCTCTTCACTGACCCATTCCTGTCAGGTGTAATGGAAGTGTTTTTGCACGTAAGATGCATTCCACAACAGAATTCGCAATGACAGTTCTGAGCAAGCGTGTTTGAAGTGGCATGAACTACGTCTAACTACGTAAGCTCCTGCTCACAAAGGACACGATGGCAACCCCACGCAGTGCACGTCCAATGTCACCGTTCCTCTTTACACGCAACTGGAAAATTTCATCTACTATCTGCCTCCCAGCTTCTGAAGCCGCCGCTGACCTGCACCCAATGTCTTCCCATCTTGGCAATCATGGAAGACTAGGAAGACACGTCAACAGATTTAAAAGCTACTTGTCAACAATTTGTTTAACCAGACCAAACGCACAACAAATCGCATCCCTTTTTGACGCTGGACACTGGACACTGTCTGGTACTGCACTGATGGACGTGCCATTTTGCTGGCTGTTAGTGGCAAAGTGTGAGATTTTTTTGGTACTGCACAAAATGTTGCTTAAATCATGTCGTTTCATCCGTATCAAAGGTTCATACATGCGCGGAAAACTGAAGCGAAATATATGGCTCCATGATTTGACTCCACCACAACAAAGAAACTCGCACAAACAGCCACATTGTCGAAAGTGATCGCTACATGTTTTACGACCCTTTCTCCAAGCGGGCAGGACTAACCTCCCCATCATGAATTCCAAGGGATATTGTGCACGTGGTCTCGGGTGCAAGCTGGAAGTTAAATCACAGGAACCGTGTATATATATAATATAATATATATATAATATAATATATATATATAATATATATAATTAATATATATATATAATATATATATATAGTTTCTATCAAGAACAAGCTCCACTGTCCTGCAAACTTTTGCGTTTCTTGTTTCACATTGTCAAAAGAATGCTGTTGGCAGCCATTGGTGTTGCCCCTGGACCAAACGATTTGGATTCAAAGCCCCTCAGCGAGGATTAAAATATCTCTACATTTTGCCGTTCTAAGCTTCCAAAGGGCAATCTTTGTTCCAGCATGCCACCGTGCCCATGAAGGGCAAATCGGGGTGAGACAAATGTTGTGAGCCAGCTGCTAGTTCCTACAGACTGGATTGTAGTGAATCAAATCAAGTGATCATGGCGATCCAAAGAAAACAAAAGTCTAAGTCTAAGTTTTGAGAAAGTTCTGAAGCAACAAACAAAGTAACAAAAATCAAACACGTGGTGAAGACGCGACAATCTACACAGAGCAACAGCTCACAAGATTACGCACCTTAGTCCAGGAAGCGCGCGACGAAGCCTTTCAAGGGAACTTTGGACCCTCGTTGTTGCAGGAGACAATTCATGACAATCCTACACAATCTGAAACAGAATCAATCTCAGGAAATGAGACGATCCCTGCGGTGCAGGATGGCTTCATCAACAGCTGGATTGCCCTGTTTTGGTCAAAAGAAAACTACGCCGGTGGAGTGCTTGTTCTCTGAGTTCCCTACCGAGTCTTCTTACCACCAGTTCGCTGCACCGATGGTTTTCCATTCCTCGGTAGTCTGGCAACACTGAAACCATACCAAAGTGGTCGATTTTGACTTCATCTTTGCACACGTATTTGCCAACAAGCCGACAATATATCTACTTGCCTGCCAGTCAACTTTCATCAAAAGTGGCATTGCCTGCCGCTAAGGCCTGTTTTATCAATGAGCACAGATAACACCGTAGCGCTTGCCGGGTCATACTTTATGTCTGTCCTAGGTGACCTTGCTGTTAGCATGTGTCGTGGAAGTCAGCAAGAACCTACAAAACTCCCACAAATGTTTGGTCATTTCTCAGTCATTTTCAGCGGTCATATCGGTATTCTGTGCTAATAACGGGTTTGTGAGTTTGTAGGTTGATATCCCATCTTATCTGCGTGGCTATTGCTAGTCTATTCAGGTCCTGCATCACAGTGCTCATAGTTGTATGCCAACTAATGCCTTCAGTCATCCTTTTACATGTATGTGTATTGGCTGTTCGGGTTTGCGCCGGTGTTCTTGCATCTTGTCATATCATCTTGGCCATTAGCATCAGCCTTGCATGTAATCCTACGTATAATATATATATATATCATTATATGTCCAAAGAGCAGCTGTTAATTTCTTGGAAAAGCATAATGGCCTACAGAAACTGCCTCTTGTGTCCAAAAAAGTAATGTCAGAGCTAGGTCACCTTTGATCAACAGAAATCAACAGAACCTGCTAAGATCTGCTAAGTCAGGCCCAATGTCGACAGCTTGAAGGGTTGATCGCCATGAGCCGCATCATCAGCAGGTGGCTGTCCAGCCTGCATTGCCATACACTGCAATAAGGGCCCTCTTCGTCAAGGTGACAAGGAATAAAAGCAAGCAATCACCAGAGATTGCAAAGGCCAAACGATTAAATCTGATGGTATATAGCTTCTGGTCCGAGGGAACATTATCGGTTCTCGCATTTGATTCCCAATCCAACCCACTAATTGACCAATGAATCGTCATCAGTCATTTCAATCCTGATCAAGCATGGTGAAGAATCACTGGAAAGAAAAAAGGCCCTTCTCAAGGAATTCAGTCGGGTCCATAGTGTAGTTGTTTTGAAACGAAATTGTTCAATTCGTTCTCACCTTCGCAGCTGCACTCCTTTCCTTGGCAAATCACGACACAACAGCTGAGCTTCCACTTGAAGAGCTACAGGTGCTGAGTTTCAAACAGCCAGCGGCTTAGAAGCTACCTGGCCATTCTCATAGGAAACTCATAGGAAATTGTCGCAAATTTATCGGTAGTGAGTCTAAAACTGTATGCCATGAGCAGGAAATTGAAGCTGGAAGGAATGTGATCTGAGTACAACTTTCCAGCGCACTGAAAGCAATATCTTCTCGGAATATTTGCAGATCTCATTCCCTACAAGTACAACACCCCCATACTTCTCAGTGATCCCAAATACGTCCAAAGATGATGCAAATCCAGCTCATAACTTCCATAACTTCAATAACTTCCATAACTGCCATAACTGCCATACATGAAACTTTCCATGGAAATTGCCCGGTTTACAATGCAACAGAAACCCCCATTGCCTCCTCGATTGACATCATGCTGGATTTCCCAAGCGATGTCTGCGTGTGGCCACGACACATCACGGTGGTCCACTGTCACCAATGTAAACTCCCCCCCTTTCCTTCAAGATGCACGGCTCAACCACAAGAGCATACAAAATCTGAGATCCTAAGATATAATATATAATAATACAATAATATACAATATATAATATAGATATTTTTATATTTATAATAATATAGTTATATATATATGTTTATATCTTGATTATATATGCTGAAAATGATCAGCCAGGTCCAGTGGGTCTCTGAAACGGTTGACAGGCCACACGTGCCTCACCACCGTGTTTAACGAATTCACTGCCCAAATGGGTGAAGACCTGGTGCAATGCATTGGAAAATTTGGAAAAAGGAACATGGATTAAATGACTGAAACGGAGAGGATGGGATATGTTTCAAACACATCAAAATCTGCAGTGCAGTGCCCAACCTTACGTATCATGTACAATGCTCATGGAATCTACACTTCACATCACAAGGTTTTAATCAAGTTGAATTAACATTTTTATCATTTCTTGTTTCTTGTGTGACGCAGGACTCGTTTTCCACAATTCTAGCGGAGTCCCAGGCCTCGGTTACGTTCAAATCATCTTTGACACAGGTCCTCACAATCGAAACCTTACCAGTTTGAAACTGGGGACGTGTAGAATGTGTAGATAAAGAATCAAACGGTTTTATCAAACAACACAGCTTTCATATATGATCCCATTAAAGTATATTAAATGCATTTCTACCACACCAAAATAGCAATTTGTAATAATTTGTAGACCCATTAGATGGATTGAACCGAATGCAGCTGCCGCTTCGGTCCTGTAGAGCTTGAGCCGCAGCTTCTTCGCAAGCCTCAAGTGAGCAAATTTTACCCATGATGCTTCGAAGGTGGGCAAAGGAGGACATTGTCCGTTAAAAAGTTAAAACAAGTGCAATTTGTCCTCTCTCTCTCTCTCTCTCTCTCTCCGAGTCTCTCTCCCTTGCTCGGATTTGATTCAAGTTGTGGCTTAGAGGCTGACGTCTCTACTTCTTTAGCGTCCACCACTGCGTCGTCCATCAGATCCACCTTAGCAAGCCGAAGCTTTGACCAATGAGAGGATCATCCATTGCCACGTTAGTCTGCTAAAGTCCATCCCTGCCTTGTTCTGAACTAACACCATGGCCATCTGACCGCATTCATCATGGACCTGCGCGAACACAAGCATTGCAATGACCAGTCAGTGAAGGTCCCGGCCAAATGCCCCATTTGGGGCCATCCAGCAAAGGAAGGCTATGGATGTCCATGGACATGGCACCTTCTTGTACCAAGACTCAACGGCGTCAAAGGAATCTCTGTCTGTGGTGGAGAATGCCAAAATGCAGGCACCAGCTCCCTGGCGTCACCAAGAAATCTTGCTGTGACAACTAGAAACACAAGGCAGTGGAATTCCTTGCACACAAATAAGCACCCGTTCAAAGAACGCCTCGACCAAGAGCCCAGACTCTTTGGTATTTATAGTCACATCCTTTTTGGGATGTGCTGAAATGTATTGGATCCATACTACAATCATTGACCGCTCCAAATTTTCGCAGCTCGCCAAGGGCATCCGACCTTGTAGTACGCTCTGGTGATTGCATCATACTCCTCCTGACCTGCTGTGTCCCACAGCAGAAAAGTGACCTGGCCGCCAAACATGCGCCCGGAGGGGATTGGAAGTTGACGTGTCCATGGTCATCAGAGAAACTGGAAAGGAAATAAAAGGAAAATGATCTCCTGCACTGAGGAATGTGTCTGCTTAAAGCTGTCTTTGGATCAAGGATTCCTGTCATTTTTTCCCCAACGATCCAATGGTTTCACTTGGTCTCAACAGCTGGGAAGCACTATCCCACCTCCTCGCCAATGTCCTTCAAAAACGTCCTCTTTTCAAGGAAGTCAACACCTTTCAGCTGCAAGCCACTGGGCCAATTGGATGTTGGACCGTCAAAACGAATCAATGACCTGGCTATGCTGGCTATGGGACCCAGAGATTGACCCCTGTTGTTCCAAATCAACGCGCACAATTTGAACAGTGAATTTGAACAGTGATCCATGTCATCCAATTTTGGGATCCATGCGAGAATCTGGTAGAAGCATCCAATGTACTTGTGATATGAATGCAATGATGCCACATCCGTCATGCCAAAGACAGCTAGGTCCCTGGCCGATGGTCTTCTTATATTCATTTGTGAAGATGCCCTTTGCAAATCGCGTGATCCTGTCGTCTCCAAATTTTGTAAAAGTGAACGGGCACGGCCGGGAATTCTGAACTCCAAAAGCGATGCCTTGGAATGGGAATGCTACGACAGGCTGAGGCAGCAGCATGGACGTCTTCCCAACTTGTCCATTCCCGACAACAATCACCTTCGGCCAGGCCAAGTTTGGCCAGGTTCGGCCATGTGGCCATGATGAGGCCATGCTTTGTCAATGTTTGTCAACTCACATGCAGAAGTGGCAGGTACGAAGTAATTACGCTGAAGGCCTTCAGTGTTATGTCCACATCCTGCTCGAGCATGGCTGCTTCCTGAGCTCTTGACAGGTAGGGTGCTTGCGGTGCTTGCAGATGCAGTCAAATTGAAAAAGTTTGTCGAAAGCTTGTCTTCGAATGTTCGTGTTGGACTGATTGATTAACTTAAGAACTGAAGTTAAGTGATATTTGTCCATCTCGTTCAAAATGGCTAGAACTAATTTGCATCACGCGGCTGCCTAACCTCCCAACTTTTTGCCAAGCGTCAAAGGGATCTACTCCAATGTTACTTTCTACGTGGCCACACAACGGACTGTTTGTCTCGAGTATTGTATGCAGAGTTTGTTTTGAGTTGATTATGTGCTGCATCTGAAGTGGTCCATTTGTCTTGAAAGGTTTGCTCAGAAACTGTGTTGTTTGTCTCTAGACTCTAGAGCTGATTTCTAAAGGAAAATCACGATGTACTCATTCAATCATGCTTTGTCAAATTCTACAAAGCAACACTTGCCTCGGAGCACACAAACAACAGCGAAGTCAGTTCCATCCAGTGCCAGCACATTGTAAAGCACTGGTAGTAAATGGCAATGTTGCACAAGCACCAGCAATGAAACCCAATAAGTACCTGGTTGTCCAGGGAACTTGTTTTACCACTTTGATTTTTCAACTCCAACCACTATCCACAGCCTTGTAAAGCGTATTCTGCTTCTTCTTTCTCTCTTCGAAGCCTCTGAAACTTGAGGGCAAAACTTGTGCCTGAGTGTTTGAATCTGGTCGTTGAGTACAGGAATACATCCCAGATCCCGAGCCTTCTATTCATGGCCTTTCTTGCTGCTTTGCCCAAAGGCTGCAACTCTTTTGCAGGTTGGTCCTCAGGTGGTAAAATTCCTGCAGAGAAGTATATAAGTAGAACTGGGAGGAAAATACCAGTCTTTTTGGAGCAAAAGAACTTTGACCAGTGCAGCATTTCAAGCTGTGTGGCCAGCTGCCACTTTTGCAGGAGTTGCACCAACTCCCAAACGGTCGGACCTGGCATTGGACTCTTGATCCAAAAGGCACATTCAAGGGGAAAAGAAACATCTGGCTTTCGAGTACGTCAACCTTGGTCGACAATAATCAGGAGTGGCTATACCATTAATGACAATGGGGCTCAATGACGTCCCAAAGATTGTGGTACCCTTCGCGGTTTTCAATGAGAAAGCAGATGCATTTTCCACTCTATATTCTGTCACCGTCACATGAGAAGTACCAGCCCTTCGGTAGAGACATGCTGGTGAACCTCCACATTGTCTTGGAATGATAATGGATATAATGGGTAAACACACAGATACATAATTAGACTCAACAAAGTCATAAGTCATAACACATGTAATTAGAAGCAAAATGGATCCTTTTTGCCAAAATGGCATTAAGGCCCAGGGGTATCAACACTTTCACACCTCACCAATCTACCCGACCAACTTACGGTTCTGATGGGTAATGTCCAAACTAAGCACTTCCGAGTCACCTTTGCGGATTGGATGCCACCTCCGCTAGCCAGGCAACACTGCCTGCCAACCATCGGTGGAGATTCACAAATGTCTGGCAGGCTCAGCTGTCAAGAACAGCAGTGACCACCAGCTTTCATCTTTCTAAATCTCTAAATGACAAATCAATGTTTGTGTGCAACAGGTACACGGCCAAGCCTTCACTAGTCTCTTCAGACTTGTAGTCTGCAAACCTCCAGGCAGAGCACATGTTTCAGTTTTGCTCACCCAAAGGGCAAGGAGATGTTTGGGTGATTTTGCTGTGTGAAAAGGACTGGAAAGGTATGAATACCTACAGTATCTTATTATATCTTATTATATCTTATTATATCTTATTATATCTTATTATATCTTATTATATCTTATTATATCTTATTATATCTTATTATATCTTATTCATGTTTGTATAATTTTGTGTACATGTTGGTTCAATGTTTATGTTTATTTCATTGGGGTGGGGCACGTCCAAAGACACCATCCCTATTCCAAGCGATTCCAAGCCGCACCAGGAGGACACCACGGCTTCATCCGGATCCACGAAGTCGGGGAGGGTGGCCAATGTGGCCAATGTGGCCAGGTCGTCCTGGTCAGATTCGGGGCAGAGTCCTCAACGCAGCTGCCATTCTGCAAATTCCTTGTTTAAATTCAATTACTGTTGTTACAACATGTTACAACTATATATATATAGTAATTCTTTGCAAAACTGTTATAAATTTGGCACACTTTCGCACATTCTCGCAAGGTCTCGCAGTCTTCTGATGTCACGATTCTGGACCATCCCAGACTCAATGTGGAACGTCGCACCTTCTTGGATGCTCCAGGTCTCCGAGGAGGCATGGCCGGATTTCAGCTCCATGCTAAGGGCAATAATTTCAGACTTCTGGTCCTTTCGCTTTCTCTTTCACATCATCACAGATCATCACATCTAGATTATTCTCCAAGCCAAAGGTCGATCATATCACACGACTCAGACAAACTTGGTTACACGAGTTTCAGCAACCAGTGGGATGAAGCCATCTACTGTGCTTAATGCGGTCGGGGTCAGTGATAGAACACTGTGAACTCAAACTTATCAGCGAGTGAGCTGAAAGTGAGCTAAAACAGGGCTAGTGATGACTAGTGTTCTTTTTTTGGGGGATACCAAAACGTAAGAAGACACAAGGATGCTCTGGGCACCACATAGGCTACCAATTTGGATTTGATTTTTGTTTTGCGAATATTGATCGATACTGTTGCCGGCCTGGACCCGGTAGTTCCTTTCATGAAGCTTCAAGAACGGGATGTGGAAGTTGGATGAAGTTGGTGCGGTCTTGAGCCATCAAATCAAAGCAAGTCTGCGAGCAAAAGACACAAAATATAAGGGTTCGTGTCCCAGCTCCATGAAAACGGATCAGTTTTGTCACAACACAAATGAGCCTTGAGAAGGGAAATGTGTGGCTTGTTTGGCACACCTTTCATCACTTGAGGCCCAAGGGGGGGAAGCTAAGGTTCATAATGTTCATATGAGCCTGGAAACATGATGGAATTTTGATGGGATTTGGATATGCTGAATACAGATTGCCTAGGTTAGGGACCTGGCAGGATTTGAGCCCGTGACCATCTGCTTCCAACACTGCTTCAAAACGCCCCGGGAGCTTGGGATGGAGTTCGAGTGATCTCAGACCTGCCCCTCCCCTTGCTGAAGCAAGAGTAACTCCAGCTAGCTACCGCTAGCTTTCGTGACAAGAGTTTGTTGAAGTACCAAAAGTTTCCCATCCCATCACGCATCCACTTCACCATCAACAGATTTTGTTCTTGCACACGGCCAAGTTGGCCAAGCTGCTGTCCCTGGTGCTGCTTGACAGGGCCAGGAGAATACGAATGGCAGCTGATCCTGCCATGCGCATGCAGCGACGAAGCACTACCAAGTCAATTGTCTGAACAAAGGTCGAAAGACTTAAGCTGGTGAGGGCCAACCTTTGTGAGACACTTTCGTGAAGCCGTGTAATTCTCCATGCCGCAGAGAGCTTCAAGAATGATGCCATGTGGCACCTCCACATAACAGCCCTGTTCGCAGAAATCCATGTCGGAGCTTGGACCGAAGGGGCACCGATCCGGCCACTGCTCCATCCCAGGTCCACAACACCAGGAACGACAAATGAAGGGCACACCATCTCGCTGCCACTTTTCCACCAAAGGATCCAGTGTATCAAAAACCAAACCCAAATGATTGTCCATAAATTGATCAAAACGCCCAGTCTGGCTGAAGTTCCCGCGCCATTTCTCCACCAAAAGCCCAAGCTCCGTCTCGTTCATCGGAGCTTGCGCTGGAAATTTGTGAGGATTCTTCACAAAGTGAATGGAGAAACCCAAGGGCTGTTCCAAACTTGCTGGGAAATAGGCGTTCCATGTCATGGGCTGTTCAAATTCGGTATCTTTGCAGTGCGTACGCTGCTTTCCATGTCCAGGTTCGTGATTGCACCAAGCTCCAAAATATTTGGCAACGAAGTAAGCAGCTGCCTTGGGATCACCTGTGGCGTAAGTGTGTTTATGAACATACTTAAAACAAGACTGCTTTTCATGTTTGCCCTCAACCTCAGAGGCTTGCGATGCAACTCCAGCTCGTGCTCCCAGTGATCCCCTGTTCGCAATTTCAGCATGTATTATCATGATCGCATGTGATAGTTCATGATCAGCCCAGTGTCCAACAGCTTCCAAGCGCCGAGCAAGGCCAGGATTCACTGGCAAGAACTGACCGACAAGAAGGCAGAATCCAATGCCGGCAAAGAAGCTCACACACGCCCCAGCTGCCAGGCAGCGGCTGGCCATGTCTAGCACAAACTCACCGGTGAGGACTTGAGCCCATTAGATCCATACAGGGACAAATGTTCCTCGCAGGAAGGGCTGGCTAGTGTGTAGTCACTGTAGTCCATAGTGATTTGAGTGCTTTCTTCATAGCAAGAATCAGCACAAACAAAGTAGCTAAGACTAAGACTTCACCGCTGCCCGAGATCCAGAAGCTGCAATTTTGACCAGCGCGGTGGAGCAATCTGTAGCATTCACACTCCTCACTTTGACCGAAATGCCTTGAGTAGGCAACCATTTTGGTTTGTGATACTTCCGCACAGCCGAAGCAAGACTAGTAAGATTATGCGAAAGCGAAAAGACTTTCCAAGTGAATTGTGAAAACAATGTCTAGCATTGGCTAGCTAGGGTACAGATTTTGAACAAAACTTAAGCGTAGTTAATCAATACATGACATACCTTCCACCAAGTGCTGCCGCACGGGCATGAAGTCGCTCTGAGCCTCGCTAGCTGAGATATTATCAGCGGCAGCTTGTGCCAAATGCTCAGAGAGCCATGGGCATCTCAACCCCGGCTCCCCATCAATGAACCCAGCAGCTTCTGCTTCGCACCTCGCAGCGATCGCAAAGTTGCAAACAAGTGACAAATGCTGAACTGCTTCTTTGATTGCATACTGTGACACTCAACTCATCTCAATTCTCTTTTGCCTTGAGTTTCTGATTGTCACTTGAGTTTGAGACTTTGGGTTGCTTTCTGGAACATCTGCTCAGCCTGAATGGGCTCCGGAGCAACTCACTGTGGTTCAACACGAGACACATGAAATTACAGGAAGTTGCATGAAGTTACATTGCATTATATTATATTATATTATATTATATTATATTAATATTATATTATATTATATTATATTATATTATATTGCACTAAATTTACCATATTGATCATGTTGCCATGTATTGCAAATTGTTGCAGATTCACCCCATGAAACCCATGCATTTGCCGGGCCAGGCCATACCATGCCATGCCGAGCCTGCGCACTTTGGGTGACCTCTGTTTCATCGATCATTTTGATTCGTGCAGAGATTTTTTCATCATCTGTCTCCATGATGACTCCATTGTCGGTCACCTGCCAAAATGGCACGGTAGCCGACAGTAGCTGTCAAGCTGTCAAGTCAAGTCACAAGAAACGAAAACAGCGTCTGTGTCGGGTCCCATGTCTGTCTCAGGCCATTCTCTTGGCAACACAGGCGCTGCCAACCTCATCTAAAATGAAAAGAACATCACTCAGATTGTCCAGCACAAGTTGTTTGGTCAGCCCCGAAGACCTCGATCAAACGACATGTTTCGCCAGAATTTCTAACATTGCATCAGAATCAGAAACTCCGCAGAAATGGGTTTCCATGCAGGTGCAGGTCATTGCCCCTTTTTGTAGACCAAAAAAATATGGAAAATGTATGAAAATGTGATAGATGGTCTTATTGAAGCACGGCATATATTTGAATACATGACGGACACTTAGGAGTCTGAGCAACCGGCAGGAAACTCTGACTTTGGCAGGCGCTTGAGAGTGCATTGAACATGCCTTCAGCCTTTGTAGTTGCACTTCCCCAAGGCACGTTTACAAAATATCCGCCATTCACAAATCGTTCCCATTTACTTGGCCACATTCGTCACATTTTCCAGATGCTGATCCATTGAGGCTCGTGCGAGCTCGAGCACCACTAGTTCGTTCTCGCTGCTAGCAGCAACCGCAGCCACGACAACATCATTGCAAGCCTGATTGCAAATGCAACTGATTGAGGGTGGTTTTGTTGGTACGTTTACAAATATGTAAGAAACCTTTTCGGCACCTGAAATATGACGGTGTAGTCATCTATGACGGCAACGTCCACATCACTTCGGGTTGCGGAGGGTTTCGGCAGTTTGTTGATGACCTTGGTATCAGGTTGTTTGAACATATTGCAAAAAAAATGTTGTGCAACACTTGCAGATTCCCAAAGATTCAACGGTTCAACAGCATCTGAGGTGAAGACCCGTTTTTCAAAAGCAACTTGTTGTTTGACACTTGGCCACAGTTCCTCGTACCAGGAACAAAATACTAACAATAACAGTTTGAATCACTTTGAACCGATTTTGTTTTTTCCAGTTCTCATGACAAATGACAACCGTGGAAAAAAATAACAAAAAATGCTGTCCTTGCGGGCTAATGAGTTGTATTTCACGGCCAAACGCCCACCGTCTGTGTCCAAAACCAAAAGCGCCTCAGCACATTTGGGGGGTTCCGCACTGGACTTCAAAAGGTCTTTGGTACATCCACTGTGGAACCACGGATGCCATTGACAGCCAATCATGCCAAGGAACCAAAATTTGAACCAAACCATCTTCCGCCATGGCTTCCAAGCCAAACCCGTCGATATCACTTGTGAGCAGGAACGTAACAACACAAAACAAACTGTCCCCAAGGTATAATTGGCATGATTCGAATGCGAAGTCAACAAATGACAAACATGTTCAAACGTATTAAACCTGCGCATGTCACGGCACCCAAATACTGTCACATCCAAATTTACTTCCAAATCGTGTAATGCCAAAGGTCGAATAATTGGAAAAATCCCGGTTTTGATGTGATCCGTGTTCATGGATAAAGTATTTCAAACAAAATGAAAATGAGACCTAAAGTATCCAATTAGATACCTTTGTTTTTCCATTAAGAAAAACTATGGTTGCAAATAGTAGTTTTCCACATTTAATGAGAGGTATGGAAATAATCATTGAAATGGGAATCAAATGTTTGACCGTCACCAGCAAACACAAAAAAAACAGTTGAACGAAAATGTTTAAAATGATGACCGAAATGTTTGGTTCCCAGAAGGTCGGAATCTACGTTTTGGCGCAATTAAATTTGGATAATTTGTTGTGGCTGGCACATTGAAAGGAAAAAATGTCCGAATTGGTCGACTGTGAAGTCAGCACCATCGGTATTCGAACATGCATAAAAATCGGAAACGTCTTCAGTTGGATCGGAACAATAAGGGTTAATTCGCCGTGTTCCAAACGCGGCGAAAATGCCATGTCCATCCTTGCATCATGCACCAAAATATTTTGTCCAAAAATACTCGCTAAAAATGATCGACACAAGAAAACGACAAATTACCAAATTTGAGGCCAAAAGGAAGGGGGCGTAAGTGCGTAAGTTAGTTGGGCAAAGGGAGATGTGTATTGACAGAACATGTGGCGCGATTGTTTTTGCGTGTCAGATTTTGACTTGAAATAAGCTATATACCATTCGATGTTGCTGACACGCTAACAGCAACGCATCATGATATCATAGCTCGCATGCACCATTATCGTTCCACAACCTTCCCCCTGGCATCCTAGCATACCAGTGTCAACACCATGCTCCTAGTACTCTACTTGCCAAATACAAAGTGCCCCAACCAAACGCGTTTCGGCTGAACCATTTTGTAATCTGGTTGAACCTGTTTCCTCTGCCTTTCCTTCCTTGTTCCTGTCCGGGACATATTATATATATATATATATCTATATCTATATCTATATATATATATATACATATATATATATATATATATATATTTACGTTTTTTAAGTTTATTTGTTTATTTATACGTGTATATGTTTTTGATTTATGATGAACATGTCAACTGCAATGGAAGCATGCTGCAAGAAGCTCTTGTTTTCAAGACACGGGGGCTGAACGATCTGACCGCACGGCCCGGGTTAGGCACGGCGGTGAATCCAAGCGTTGAAGAACTTCTGGAGGATATTGCATTGAAGGGCTGAAAGCTTCTGATGGTTTTGACACGGTCTTGCAATGGGCGGTTGTGGGTGGGCGTTTGCAAGCCCGTGGAAAAAGGCGATCCCACCACGCCCGCCCTTGAAGGTAACTGCAGAGGAAATCAAGATGAACAGGTGCATGCTCACAAACCTCGTTTGTTTTTCCATTTCCGTTTTGA
>Ga0126342_10009548_pt1 | contig 17388 bp, 13 predicted proteins | sample Cyp1metagenome_FD_92528 | JGI IMG/M metagenome (GOLD analysis project Ga0126342, IMG submission 92528) | Coral microbial communities from Lord Howe Island, Old Settlement Bay, Australia - Cyphastrea 1 metagenome | ecosystem: Host-associated > Invertebrates > Cnidaria > Coral ... | reverse complement strand
TGTCGTGCCTTCCAGCAGTTCTGTGTCCACGAAGCGGGAGTGCCGGTGCACATGCGGTTGGGCGGCTTCAAATTGAGCTCTCAGGCCTGGAAGAACAGTGTTGGCTGTTCTGAGGTCTTCCGTTCTTGTGGCGAAAGTTGACTTGTCCATAGTAGGCTGTGAACTTGGAACTTCTAGCGGCCTCAGCCACAGTCGACCTGGCTTGCTTGCTGATGGACTTCCTGCACTGTTCCCATGAAGAGATTCACCCGCACTCGGTAACAGATTCTCTCTTTTAATACTTTAAACGGACATGAATCAATTCAATTTCCGGCAAGTTAAAGCTTGTGTAACGACCTGGCGAAAGCCTCGGAGGCGTTGGACAGAAAATAAGCCGACGTAGATCCCCAACAGCGGTTGGTTTCAAACAGTGGTCCAGCTTTGCAACCCAAGACGGATTAATGATGGCAGGAACAGGATTCCATAGCCCAGGTCTCTTCGGGGATTTTTTTGCCCGCCCTGCCCCCCCCCCCCTTTTGGACCCAAGGCAAGGTGAGACATGTTCTTTAAGAAAGTACGCATAATTGAATTTACATATGTTTGGTTTTAAACGAATGGCAGAATTTATCGAAGCTACAGCTACCTGAAGAATCTCAAATCTTTACTCATATCGATGCTGTTTGAAAAAACTGAAAGTATGTAGAATCTTCATCTTCATGAATGTTTCAAGTGCAGGTCATTCTGGTCATATCTTTTGAAACCCGTATGATAAGCAACCAAGTCATCAAAGGCAGAACAGAAACGCGACAGAAGCAGCGCTTTTTGGGCTGTCTGCGTCTGTTTGAGAGCTGCGACGTTGAAAGTGCCTCGGAAAATATTCATCAAGGTACTGTCGTGTTGCTCTGCGGAAATTTCACACAGAACCACGTGGATCCACATAGAGGACACGGCAAACACAAGGATGATCTGAACCCGGCACCACTTGCATCAGTACAGTCGATTGCCCGCAAGCCTTCAAAGCCGGCTAAGGATTCTCAGTAGGCCAAATCTAAAAATATCTAAAAAGTAAAGATAAGAGTGGGCCCTGGTCCAGAACACTAAGGGCTGATATCTCTCGATCCAACTTCAAACTTCTTCTAACATTGTTCTTCTAGCTGTAAAGTCCTGTGTTTGTCATCAAGCCTCCTGCAGGCTTAATCAATTCACCTCTCACCTTGAACATCGCACCCTCAACCACAACAATCATCAGGAATGATGAGGATTGATGAGGAATGATGAGGAACCAGCAGGAATTGGGAGCCTAAACCCATGACATCCTCCCCCTGTCCTCCAGGGCAGCCACTGGAGCCAACACTGCGCAGAGGGCCTGAGTCGATTTTGCAATGGCGAGGACTCTAATCCTCCGAATATCATATGGTTACGTAGCGGTAGAGTATAGGTAACATCAACCTGAGGTCTAGTCCGATCTAAACGTTACAATCCGTGGAAATTTTTGTGAAGGTTTTGGGTGGGGCAATAAGCAAAGCCACTGTTTCTGAAGTTTCATTGTGTGTTTCTGTGTGGTCACTTAGTTTCAAAAATCATGCACCTCACTTCGGAAAGCCTCTTACAGAGCGTATCACAAGCCAGGGCACCAAGCAAGTCCACACTGGCTGCTCAGCCGGAAAACACATAGGTGAGGGAAAGTGCACGGTGCACCTAACAGCAGCCGTGGATCAGAAAGCATGCATGGTTCCACATCACTCACAGGATCAGTTATTTGTAAGCGGCCAAAGCACCACCAACCGACCCTTTTGGCAGGTTTGCACTCGGTGAGCACCCGGTGAAACTAGTTCTCAAAGAATTTGTAGGAAATGTAGTCAAGGCAAACTTTTGTTTTTTTTTCAAGCGATACATCAAGCAAACGATAAATGCCAAGTATAAGCCAGCAACACAGTTTTGTTCCATGCCAGAAAGCGAAAAACTGGAAATCATGAGTCAGTTGCATATCCATCAGGTGTGCAAGTTGGACTACATCCGCTCTTCCCAACACTTGTTTCAGTTTTCATTTTTTTTCACTCATCTGGGCGTGCAGGCCAACACAATGCAGCTCGAGCGGCAGCCGCCGCTTTGTAAGTGGAAGCGATTTTGTGTTCAAACAGGTCGTTCAATCTGTCACGTAGGTCAGCTGGCGGTCCAGCCTCCATCTCCGCACGGGTTGGCAATCCAACCGATAGCAACGCTGACAAGGATCTCACACGACTAAGCAACACGTATCGTGTTAGCCATGCAGCTGACGGGCCTAACTTTGATGGCAACTTCCAATGGCCAATGAGGCCGGGTTCAGTTGTTGATCCTTGAACAGAGTGTATGGTCTTGACCAAAGCCGGAGCCAATGCGAACTGAGTCCGTTGAACTGACAATTTTTCTTTCTTCAGGGTTGCTTCCCATTTCGCCGTGCAAGGTCTGATCGCCACGACACCTGGGAAAAACTTACACGCTGCACATTTTCTGTCAGCTCCGGCGACGCTGTGGGATTTGCATGGGATCGGAGGAAAAATTTCATCAGTAAAGTCATGTATTTGGACATAGACTGCATGAGGCAATTGTTTGCACACCCAATGGCCATGTTCCTTTGCTGCTTGGGCAATCAAGCTTTTGTTTTGCAAGTCCGCGGGTCGGAATTCAATTCCAACGACTGTGCCTTCGCGCTCTTGGACAAGCTGCGGGGCGGATATTTTACGAGTCAGGCGCACTCGGAGGCCTATGTGTATCGGAAGTAATCCAATGAGCTTACTTGTGTTCGACATTGATGCTGTTTTCAAAAGCTCTGTGTGCTCTTCTGCTGTGCATCGCCGTAAAGGTCGGTCAATGGCTTGTATGTAGAATAAGACTTTCCGATTTGCCCGGGCCGAAGCTTGCGGCCGCAATTGCTGCGCCAAAGAGACGAGTTCCCAGGCATACCCACATTCGTAAAAATTGCCAGCTTGACTTAACCTGGGCTCTCCTGGCTGGAGACGTGTTTGTTTGAATGCATTCCAAGCGTTATCTGACATTGCCCGTCCTTCGCGCATGCAAGCAAGGATTTCAATCAGCACTGGGTCTGTAAAGCGCTTTGCACTGGTGAATTGATAGACCAAAGGAAATGATTTCAGCAAGATCCTAGCTTGTTGCTGTTCATAATTTGCATGGCCCACAGGATGCAGCAATGAGCTGGCTTCTGGAACCGGCGGTAATTGTAGAAAGTCTCCCAGCAAGATAACTGCAAAAATGGCGCCAAATGTCTGGCATGTTTGTAGGTAATTTTCCAAGCGTAAATTATGGCAGGTTTCCCTTGCAAATGAAAAACGAAGACTTGTGGCGTGAAATAATGGCCCGCCTACTTGGCTAATTTCATCTAAAGCCAAACAAGCTGTGTTTTTGCAAACGCATTCCAGTTTTTTTCTTTCGCTGTGTGTCACATGCAAGGCTGTGATTTTGAGTGAAGACGTTGCTCCCAGGCCTGTTGCAACATGCAGAGTACGACCTTGGATATTCCTAGCCCCTGCGTTAGTTGCGCACAGTGGCAAGTAAGCATTATGGCCATCAAAAAACCGTTCTATGACAGGCCGAATCATCTTATTCAACATCCAACTTTTGCCACAACCGCCTCCGCCCAGGCCAAGCAATCGAACAAAATGTTTGGCTGCCACGGGTGACAGTTTGTCCTCGCTCAGTGGCTTGTCAAGCCACGCCTTTTGAATCGGTTCAACGACTAAAGCAACAAAATCCATTTGGTCCTCTGTTGCAGGGTGATTTTTCAGCATCTGCCACGCCAAGCCAGCTGGACTTGCGTCTTGTGGCACTGGCACCAGTTCTGGGTCCACATCTTCTTTGTTATCATTTGTAACATTTGTGGATTGATTTTCTTTGTCTTTTCCGTGCAGTTGCATATGTTTTTGTTGTTCAATCCAAGCAGCTTGGGCTTCCATGGCAGCAGAGAAATGATGCTTTAAACACATCTCAGGGTCAGCACTTGACGCTGCTATGTCAGAAGCGTCCGAAAACGCAGTTTGATCAGAGAAAGCTTCTTTAAAAATTTCATAATAGTCTCGTAGCATGATGTGCGTTGCAGTAGGCCGTTTGGCCTTCAAGGCTTGGTCGATGGCTTCTTTGCGATGCACAATGGACAGAAGCTGTTGACCTGGAGATACTGCAAACTTTGGCACAGTCTGAGACACGTCTGAATCATCAAATGTAGAATCTTGATTTTCTTCATCGCTGTCATTTGGATGGCGTTCTGAAAAAAAAACCGGCTGGTCTACGTCACTCTGTCCAAAACTGTGTTCGGATTCTGTTGAAACATTTTGGTGTGCGTTTTGATCCGCACTTGGTTTCAACCTGGCTTCAGCTGTTAAATCCATGTTGGCAGTGACCTTGCGAGCAATCCGGGCGACATAGTGACTGAGATAAGGTTGATGTGGGTGCAGTCCTGGATGCAGACTTTCACATCGATGTCTTTCTGCCAACTGTCGGCAATCTTCATGACGGTCTTGAGACAAAATTGTGGAATGTGTGACGCACAAAAACTTGGCAATGATTTCCAAGGTAGGCATCGGCAAAAACAAGACCACCAACTCTCTGACAATGGATCTCAGTGATCCTGCTTTGCAATCCAGCTGCTGTGGATCTTGTGGCAGCCACTTTCGCAGCTCCACACAATCTGCAATCATGTGCATTTTTTTTTGAGCTGCATCCTGGGTTTGCATTGCGTTTGCCAAAAGCTCGATATCTGCTCGACGTGTTTGCCAAGCTTTCAAAAAAGTCCATGATTGGGAGTCATCATGTGCACCTTGTTGGCCTTTTGCTAGGAGCAAACTCAGATTTGTGGGTGATGCACAGCACAAACAATTTGAACATTCGTAGGGTGTAAATAGAAGAGCCTTCATCAATGCATTCGTCTCGGGATCTTGCGCCAATGTTGCACAGCAGGTCCCACTAGACGAGGCACTCGGGCATAGAATTCCAGTTTCTGGGCAAACCGAGAAAACAATGGATAATGCGGACTGAAAAAGAAAAGTTCTGAAGTCTGCGCCAGCAATTTGGTTTTTGGCACACGGGTGATGTGCATAGCATAAACATAAAGGGTCATATCCTTGAGCTGGCGGCCTCTGTGCAAATAGTCGTCTTGCAAGGATGTAGTCTCTGTGAAAGTTGTTTCTGGCATGGCGCTGGCACTTTGGCCTTCTGATGCGTCAGATGTTTGCAGCATGCCGAGAAGAAACTTGTGTTCTTCGTGTTTGTTTTCGGGTTTGTTCTCTAAAGCTCTTTTCAATGCTTTAGCCATGTACATGCCTCTTGCCAAAAAACACCACTTTTTCGTGGTGGGTGCTCCAACCTGCTCCGCCGGTACTGACTATTACATAAAGCTCTGTGCAACTCAGCCAAAAGCTTCGATTAGCAGCATAAAGCATTCTGTAGAGCACACGTCGGGCTCTTGCATGAGGACCTTGTTTCTTTTTGGCATCATGAGTGTCTGGAAGTGGTGCCAGTGCTTGAGCACTGTCACGACTGCAGCCGGCACTGCTTTCACACACGTTTTTTGGTGGAGAAGTGTTTCTTTCTTGCTCCTCGTCTTCTTCCAATTTTCTCATGGATCTCTGCAACTGCAACATGAGAGGGGAAAAAATTTGCAATGACTTTGAGGAATATTTTGTTATGTAATAATCCGCACAATGCGCGGCGCGAAAAGCGCAGCCAACGGAGAAAAGTATCGATTTCTGTAATTTTGATTGCAATTTTATTCTCAAACTTTGATGCCAACGTAAGGTTGGCTTGTCATCAGAGCCCATTGCATCATTCTCAATTGTGTCGAAAGATTGCAAAACTGGAAGTCTTGTTGTGTACTGTATGTCTACATTGCATCTTGCCGTGACTTGGGCAATGTCGCTGCTGGCTGCTCTGAAAGGATGCGTACGCCTAAACAAAATTTTGCCATGGTCTTTTGCTTCTTTCGTGTCTGCCACGCACGGAGAAGGTACTAAATCCTTACCTCGTCTTCGAAATCTTCTTTTATTTCCGTCAACCACCAATTCAATGATGTGGTCGAATCCGAATCGACAAGTTCCTTGCTTCGGTTTTGTTTTTTTTCTTGTTCTGTGTCTACGGTGTTTTCTGATTTTTTTGGATCTTTCTTGCGTCCGCAAGTCTTGGTGCAGTAATGGTCATGGTTTAGTACGTGCATTTTGAACGCATCTGTCACAAATGCCTGCTCCCATTTCTGAGCATCTTCCAAAATTTCTTTTTCTGTTGCTCTTTTTTTCGTGAGTCAATAAACTTTGGGTTTGCTCATCAAAGGGTATTGCATGTGGAGGGGGCAAGGCGTCATGTGCACAAGGAAACGCTTGCAACAAACTGTATGCTGGCATGATGGAATGAGAAGATCCTGTCAAAGGTATGTCAAATGCAGCACGGGGAGGCCTGGACTCTGCTTCTGCAAGCGCCGTTTCTGTGCACATGTGTTCTTCTTCCATGGGTGGCTGCAATGGCACGTGCTTTCGTAATGACCCGTCAACGTTGCAACCACCATCCATTTTCGATTTGGCTTGCTGCTTTTCGGAAAAAGGTTCTGGTCCAATTTCAATGTTCAGTTGGTGCCCAATCTCGACACTGCTTTCATACACTATTGAAGCTGCAGCGTCCAAGCATTGTTTCTGCCAAAGTTTGATGTTTGCCTCTATATCTGCGTCGTCACCACGCAGCAACCTTTGAAAAAATTCAGCATCAGCTGCGTTTGTCGCGTGTAATTTGTTATGCGTGTGTTTGAAACCTCGGGCCTGCGCTTCTCCGAGGCCAAATCCTGCAGCAGGAGCAAACACCAAAGCAGGCTGCAGGCTTGCTGCAAAGTAATCTTCTTGATGCAGTCGTGCTTCAAATCTTTTGTTCCCATAATGAAACATCTTCAAGCCAAGTACGTGTCGCAGAAATAGTTCATGTTTTAGCAAGAAAAAACGCCCCTGAGATCGTGGATTCTGTGCTATTCGTGCATGCATTTCACGAAGGCTTGGCATGCTAATCGTGTTTGCATATAAATCAATGGTTCTTTCTGCTTTGCACTTTTCAGGCCCTTGATCTAGCTGCAACACAATCGGCGATCTTGTGTCCGCCAGGTTCAGGGTGAAGAACAATGTGCATGGATTGAACAACAGGTTTAAGCCTAAGCCAAAATGTCTTTGGCGAATTCGGTACCCCTCAGTGCCTGGAACGCTAGCTGTGGCAAACAGCAGCGCCCGAAGACATGCCCTAGCTGATTCAGAGGGAGCGTCCGAGGCGAGAGCATCGTGCGCTGAGTCAAAAGCTCCTACAGCACCGATAAAATCATCGACCGTAGCCTTTGCTATATTTCGCACATCCAAATGAAAGCCTGCCCTGTTAACACATGCTTTGGCGCCAGCAAACATTTTGAGCCTTCTTTGTCCATCATGTAGCATTGCCAAGATTTCTGGCTTGACCCATCGATTTGGAGAACGGGTTTTGTAGATGGTACGGTCTGATGGAACTTGGTATTCCAACTCTTCGCGCTCTTGCAAACAAGATGCCCATTCTTCGAAAAGAAGAGGCGTTTGGCGATTGAGTCCAGGGGTGCCATCGCCGTAGAAGAATTCAACAAAGGCAGCTGCCCATGTTTGAGGATGATAGGCATTCAATGGGGCACCAGTTGCTATCTTAAGGGCTTCAGAGTCTGGTGTCACTGAGGAATCAAGCTGAGCAGATGCTGTTTCTAATTCTTGCTGCATAGCTGGTGTGAAATTTTGAGTTGCTTGGTGCAAATCTTGCAAAACAATGTTTGCAGCTTGTCGACCACCCAAATCTGGAACTGCAACGTATGTCCCGTCGTGTCTTTGTAGTTTTATTTTTTTCTCATTTTCAATTATTTTCTTTGCCGTTTGCTGCATCAAATCAATTTTCTTTTGGAAAACTGAAAAGCATGATAGGGCATCTTGTGCGGTTTCTGTGCCTGTGGCAATCATGTGTTCGGAGATCAACTGTTCTTGCTGATCGAGGCTCACGTGTTCTGCACCACTTTGTTCACTGCCTGAGTTGCTTTCGACGTCTGCATCCACAACTGCTTCCCCTTGTAGATGCGGAATGGTCACGTATCCTGGAAGATTGGTATCCAGGTTCTGGCAATCTTGCAATTCACAGCAGCAACTGTCAAGTACGTCCGGCGGCCCGCTTTCTTGATATTCTGCATCCACACGATCAAGATCTACTTGCACATCCTGAAAGCATGGACAAACAGCTTTGCGAATCAAAATGCGTTTTTTGTACTGGTTTCGCTTCACTTCTGCCCATTTGGCATGTGTCAAGTTGCCACCACGCCCTGTGAATGCAACCACCAATAATCTTGAACTGCTGTGTCACCCTGAGGAAAGCATTTGGACAAAACATTGCAAGTTGGCTGGGCTACAAAAAGGCAATTGTTTGCTGAACCAACCTGCCTCGGCCCTTGCTGAGCATGATCGGGCCCCAAATAAATGGTTTTCCATACTGGGCGTGCAAGGGCCAGCAGCCACTTTGTTGCATCACTCAAATCTCTAAACTCAACATGTTCACGGCCCAGCCACAAATCATTGCACAGCGCATATTTTGGCATCGTCGGTTTTTTCTTTGCAATGTGGCGCAAACAATCCATGCATAGCAAGCTTGTTTCATGAGGGTTTGCGATGCCAGCACACTCAGTTTTGGCCACCTCCAACATTTTGATTCTGCGGCTGTGTAACAGCCATTTCATGTGAGGATATAGTGGATGTTGCACAGCTGAACTCACAAGCTCCACATACGGTATCATCGGCCATCGCTTAGCATAGTGTTTGACATTGAACAAAGCATCCAAAGCTTCTGCGCTAGCAAGAGTATCCTTCTTCCTGGCAGCTGGGGCAGTATTGCAATCTTGGTCACTTGAAGAATTGTCAGAACCATCGGTTCCACTAGGCTGCAAGTTTAAGTTCTGTGTCTGCTCGGCAAAAAGACGAACAGGAATCCGATTTTCTGACCAATCCAACCGTGCGCAGATGCAACATGCAGCTTCTGCTCTGGGAATTGTGAGTTCTGGCTTGCATGCCGGAAAATTGTTCGACAATGATCCAACGGTTGATGTGGCTTCATGGTGCGAAAAAGATTGTACTATGTGTCTTTTTTCGGCAGATGACAGCTTCCTGGGCCCTTGCTGGCGCAACAAAAATAGTACCGTCTTTCGGTATTCGGAGTAAGAAGTATGTTTATCGGCTATATGCTTGTGTAGCTGTAGGGTGCTGTGAAATCCAGACTCACACAATTGACATACAACTGGCGGAGTTGCTACAGCTCTGTCAGGCCATTCGCGCAACTTGGCCGCTGGATCTCCTTCTGCGTAGGTTTCATGCGGCTGAGGCGTCCAGCTCCAACACGGAATTTGCTCAAACATGTTTCTCATACTTCGTCCATCCGAAGTTGGATCATAGAGAATGATGTTCCTGGCAAAGGTTACATGTTTGAACAAACAATTCTCCCATTTTTGTTCTTCGTCTAACTCTGGAGCATAGGAAGGCAGCCGTGCGAAGAGGCCTACGAAGTCCACTAGTTGTTGTGTAATTTGATGGCAACGAGACTCAACCTCAGCATGTGGTTCATTTTTGCGTGGCTTTTGCTGCAGTAAGTTTTTCGCAGTAATTTTTTGATCGGTAGACATGTGAATTTTGACATGCTCAATGATGTTATCAATGCTTCCCATTTGGGCAACGTCTTCACCAGAAAACTCGCGGAACGAGGCATCCAATCGAATCCTCAGAAACTGCTTAAATCCAGCTACATCCTCTGAAAAATCTTGTTGCTTAAAGAAGCCACATTGACGCGACCATGTCCTCAAAGTTTTGTAGGTAGAGGTAGCAATAGCATCAGTAAGATGTATTTTGGAGCCCTGCAACAGAGAATGGTCCTCCATGTCTTTTCTCATTTTTTGAGCTGCTTCTTTCGTGCCTACGTCCAAGAATTCTTCTAAACAGCTGTGGTTTTCAAGAAAAACACAGAATTGCTGAGTTAAAAACTGTCTTGCTGCATCGGGATCGCAGTCCAGATGGCCAGGATTGTGTAAAAAAAACCTTGCCTGCGTGCCCACTTGACTACATTGTTGTTGCTTTCTGCGTTGATTTCATTCAAAAAACGATTGTTGGCTTTGTCGTCTCCGTCGTTGCAATAATTCTTCTCTTGTGGCCTTCGTGCTACTCAGTGTCAGAGCCTCGGCTTCTTGTTTGTGTGTTTTTGCAAACCAGTGGGAAATGTGTTTTTTTTGCAACGCTGCTTTTTCACAATCTTTTTGTAATTCTTGGACTGCTTTTCGTTTTTTTCTATTCTGGTAGGTGCTCACCCCCAAAGACTTGGCACGTGCTTGCCAACGAGATTTGGTCATACCACCATGTCTTGCTCTGCTTGTGCATTTCTGTGTTTCTGCAGAACTCAATGACACAGTTTTCTTGCACTCTTCAACCTCTGGCTCCTTACGTCGCAATGAGTGCGATTTGACATCATCCAGTTTTCTTTCTTTAGCAGCAGGTTCCAAAGCATGTTGCTTCGCAACTGCCAAGCTGTCTCTTTTCCGATTAGTTTTTCTGACGCCTTTCTCATGTTTCGTCGAATCTGCAGTAGGTTCGTTCTGCCTTGTTTCTGCAATATCAAGAACAACATTTGGAATGGTAATGGATGATGCTTGCTCCAATGATGCCAAGCATTCTTCTGCCAACATTTTAGCATTTTTTTTGCGGCCGCCCTGCTTTTGAGGCACTGCTAATGCTTTACTTAGGACAGCCAATGCTTTTCGAGTGTTCGCTTGAATTTGTTTTTGCTCTGAAAGGCGCTTTAGCCAAGCTTCCACGGAACTCTTTTTGGACTCGGACGTCATGCCAAGGTGTACTTTCGGCTTCTCCGGCGCTGATTCTTTTTCACTTACCGTTTCTGGAAGGCTTTTGGCAACTGCTTCTTTTTGAGGTAGGTTTGGCGTTTGCTCCGGTATGTTTTTGCTGGTGGTTGCTCCTGAGGACCTGTGCCCATCTGCATTCGGATGACGCGGTGCATGCTTTCCTTCAACGCTTTGCACGCTGCCCGCTGGTAACAAAAACTGTTCTGCCCAAGACTTCAAGTCTTCATTTTGTCGCCTGGACAGCTGATCCGGTTGCTTCAACATGTCGTCCAGTTTCTGGCAGCAATCGCCAAGCAAAACTGCATTAGGTTTCTTTAGCTTGTCCTTTTTTTGTGGAACTCCCAAACTTTTGCTCAACGCTGCAAGTTTTTTGCATATATCTTCGGACATTTTTGGCAATTGTTTGGTTTCTTCCAACCATGCACTGATTCGTAGCAAATGCTGGCACTCTGGGGATGAAGCCAAGGGCTGGCCAACACCACTGGATTCAAATTTGCGCTGCAGAGCTAATTTCTGCGGACATTCTGGCATCGATGCCAGCAAATTGTGCCATTGAGTTTCTGAGCTGATGCCACTGCACCATGCGAAGCGGCGGCCCCCTTGTTCTGTTTGCAATTCTTCTATTAGTTGTTTCTTTTGCAATGCTGCAATGCAATCAGCCGGAAGTAAAACAATCTCTTCAAACTGTGCACCTGGCATTGTTAAGAAACATGGTTTCATGCCTCCAAGAAGGGGGCAAGCAATAACGCGGAGCACAGCGTTGGCTGGTAGAGTGTCAACAGAACTCTTCAATTTGAGAGGTCTTCCGTTGCAACATACGAAGCTCTGATTCATTAGGTGAACGGGCAAAAATTCACGGAGCACTTCTTCCAATGATGTTCCCATTTGGACTGTGACACAACGGGTCTGACTGTAAATTGGTTCTATCAACCATACTTCCACCTGCTGTTTGCACAATCTTGACTTTGTCCGTCGCTCACGGGATTTCAGCATTGTGGCAGTGCATGCAGCAACACATGACCCCGCCAAACTCCCAACCAAAAGGCAAAATATGAGCTCATGCCAGCCGTTCATGCACATAAGCATCGCCATATACTTGCGCAAACCCTGCCGTAAAAAGTCTACCGCGTCGAAATGGAAAAGCAAGTGGATCAGCAATCGGCTTTGTGTGGATGATGAAAAGGAGAATGGATGCCATTCCCATCCGTGCACTCTATATTGCACGATTTCGTTTTGCATGGTCATGCATGTCACAAAAGGTTTTTGGTACCAGCAATGGTTCGAAGAACATCTTTGGCGTTGCCGCACCCGATTCCCGCGAGACATCTTCAATGGTTTTCTTATTTTGTACCTTTTGTGAACAGTTTGCCAAGCCAGAAGCATCAAAATCACAATCCAGGCAGCGAAGATGCTTGCCATCAGGTCCATATTCAACAAGTAGCACAGCGGCGCAGGCGTTTTTCGTAAAAACAAAACCTGCATTGGTCAGTGTTGGTGCTGGAGGGATGTCATTGTCAGTATTTGTTTGCATGTTGATTCACATGTTTACGGTACGGGTTTGGTCCTGGAAAATGTTATCACTTGAGTCTTGAAACATGTTTTTCTTGATCATGAACTCCTTGAGCCTGTCATGTGTGACTTTGTCATGTCATCTGAAAGGCCTGTTTGCACTTTTGGAAGCTTCCTGAACGGGACAATAAGCAAAGCCACTGTTTCACAATGAGTGACCTCCACATTGACAGTCCGCATTCATAAAAAAAAATTGGTCGCGCAATAAGCAAAATCATGACATCAATGTTTTGAGAGCAATGCAACTTCCGGCTTGTGAACCATCAACGGTAAAAATCGATCACAACCAAAATCAACTGCCTATCATCAAACTGTTTGCTTTCTCTGAGAAGTTCACTTGCTTGTCAATAAGCAAAAACCGGCTTTTTTGCATGTCAAATATTCACCGACGCACCTTTTTTTTGCAGTTCGCTACCCCCTGTCCCTCGACAGCTGCAGTTGTGACACCACGGTGTCTAGCTGCCCCATACTGCATTGGCAAGGATTGCTTTGTAGATCGCAAAATTTTCCTTCTTGTTTGCAGAATAAGAGCTAATGTCAATGCCCAGTTTTTTGCGACATGCAAACTCAGCTGCTGTTATTTGCTGACCTTGCACTGCTTCCAGTCCAATGGCAATGCTCAGCACGGCAGCGGCAAACAAACGCAAATGTGACACGTTGGCAAACATTGCCGGAGGCGCCTTTGCAAGTAAATCAAGGCAGCTTGCAAAAATTCGATGTTTCAAGCTCTCACTGATGCTTTTGCATTTGCACGCCAAAGCTTTGCGAACCAGAGATCGAACGCTTTTTTTCCTTGCACTTGCCTTGTTTCTTCACCATGTTGCTTGTTTTCCAACATCTTCGACACTTCGTAGAATCCAAGGGAAGAGCTTGGTCGTGATTCAGGAGTACCTGGAGCGGTTTCAGCATCAAGCCTTTGTGGAATCCAAGTCCCCAGATGTGTCTCAAGATTTCAAGCACCTATGCTGTACACCATTGCAGCTTCCAAAAGCATTCGTCAAAAAATCGATAACCAGATTGGTCTAGAGACTGCTTCCGTTCGGTGTCAAAAAGACGCAATAGTCATGTGAAGAAATAGCATGTTTGCTATGTGTACCCTGTTGTTTTGCAAGTCTGTCATCCTGCGTTGCTGCGCCTTCACTTTTCCTGTAGCCCCTGCTGACTCCAACACTTCTGGCTGAGCTTGCAAAGGCTTCAGTCCTAACACAAGGAAATCACAGATCAGAAGCAAAACTACAGAAGGCGAATCTACAGCAAACTGATCGCTGCAGTCTTGCGTGGCCTTCCATTCCAGTCCGGGCTTCCATTTGATGGCGACCAGGCTCCTGTAATGCGTTCTTGCTTGTGCGTTTGCAGCTGCATTGTTGGTCCTATCTGTTTTGCAGCACTGAAATTCGGTTGCGTCTGGCCTCGACTTCTTTGCATGGCAGCATGCAATCTGAAGATGGTCCTGGAAGACTCAAAGTAGATGGTCTACAAAGATTTCGTGTTGTGTGCAAACTAACAAGCTTGAATGACTGGCCCTGAAATGATAACACAGGTGGTTTTCATGTTGGTAAAACTCACCAATGCAAAATTCTTTCGAAGTGTTCACCAAGATCACAAATTTAGCAAACTATAGCTCAACTGTTCCCGCCTTGGGCAACTGGCAAGTTGTCTGTGCTTTGGTCCTTGCCATGCTTTTCAAATCACTTCGGCGCATTTCTTCCAGAAACCAGAAAACTGAGACACAAACCTGGAGATCCTTCGCCTCTACCGCTTCACAAGCTAGAATGCCATCTGAAGATGGTCCTGGAAAACTCAGTTTGTTTGTTGTTGACAGAAGCCATAGCAGAATGAAAAGTACAACCCATACGTTCATCAGTTTCAAAATGAAAAAACAAGTTCAAACATGATTGCTGAACTAGTGCCCTCCTTGCGCAATCGGCAGTGCTTCCTTGTTGGTGTCCTCATGCTGCTTTGTGGCTGGGTTTTGAGCATTTGTTTCAACAATGAGACTGAGATACAAACTTGGAGAGCTGGCACGTTCTCCTTGTACAATTCGGTCTCCTGCTAGGATACAACTGGAAATGTGACAGTGCACCATAGCAAGGCAAATAATGCGACCGGCGAAAACTTCGGACATTGTCTCCTCAACGCCAAGCAAAGACATGTATCCGCGAGCAAAATCAAATTCCAGATCTTTCATGCTTGCTCCCCTTTCGAGAGCTTGCTGCACGCTGCCACTCGACTTGTAATGTTCGTAGCGGCAACGCGCAACTGTTTTGTCCTTGGGTTCAACACAACAGCTTTGACAGTATTCCTGCTAGCACTGTCTCAATATATTTACTTCGAGCGATCCCCTCCATGGCATATCTTCTGGCATTCTATCTGGCATATCTTCAGGCATTCTTTTGCCATTCTGTATGCCATATCTTTAGTTGCTGGTTAAGGCGCAGCGCTGCTCATTGCTGAGCTCTGACGTTTTCAGTTGAGGTCCAGCGTTGTTACTCAGATCAAACACGGGCACTGGGGGTCCAGTGTTGCTTCCTGAGGCGGTCCTCGGCAGTTGAGGTCCAGCAACGCCCACTGCTTTTATGCGGCTATTTTCTGACATTCTATCTGGCGAACAGGCAAGAAAAGAAGAAGGAAGGAAAGAGACAAGAAAGGAAGGAAGGAAAAAGGCAAGGAAAGCAGAAAGACAAGTGCACTGATTCTGATACAATGTAGCAACCCTCATCTCACAGGTGGAAAACAAGCACTGTTCGTTTTTTAGTGCCTGTAAAAAGTCATGATCTCAAAAATCAGCAAGACGCCCGCTTTGGATTGTCTTGTTGAAATTCACATTGCCAGCTTACGCGCCACTGATCGGGAACGCGTTTCAACTTGCACCGCACCATGGGCGCCCGCAACGAATATCGATTCTAATGGGTTACATTGAATTGCATTTGTTGAACAAGTGTTCTTTGCTGTGCTTAATTTACACAATGTAGATCCACAAGTTATTGGCCAATGTCTATCAAGTTCAGTTTGCACGTTCCTTTTCTGTTTGCTTATGAAAATGGCATCGGCATGGCATCAGAAATCATTGCAGAAACGTGCTTTCTTGCATACCACCACCGCTGCAACTATATGCATCAATGTTTTCGTGCGGTTGCAACAAGCACTTCAGGCTCTTGATCGACATGTTCAGAAACACGTTCAGATCCAGCCTCGACCAAGAGCTGATATGACCTGTCAAGTTTTCCTTTCAAAAAGGAGAATCTTACAACGACATGGAAGCAGCAATCCCTGGAAACTTTTGTGAGGTCTTGGGCGGGACAATAAGCAAAGCCACTGTTTTTCATATCAAAAATATGCAGGGCCGCAAAGGATGAAAACTGAGAAAGCAGAGCGAAAACATAGCTGAGGAAAACAAGGGAAAGCACAAGGACATAAATGTCTGAAGCTGCGCAACCTTTGCTTGTGCTTGAGGCAGCATATCTGCACAAGAACAATCAATGCATTGTTGGGGTAAAAAGTCTTTTTCGATCTCCGCATCAAGCCACTAATGGTTCTTTCAAACTCATGCACAGCACAATTGGTGTCAAAATCCGTTTTGCACGGTCCTCTGCAGCATTGATTCAAGTAGTGGGCAGCTGAAAGTCGCTCTTCAGTGAGCATGGATTTAGCTAGTGGACAGCTGATACTCCAATCGTCTGCATAGTTTTTTTTTGGGCGACGGTCCCAGTTCACCAAGCATGGTTGCCACCGACGATTTTTTTTTTTTCTCTAAGTTTGCCTTTGCATGGAGATCGTGCCATTTGAGCAGAGATGCAGCCAAATCCGCTTTGATCTCAATGGGTTGGAGTGATGAAATCCGAAATTCTCTGGCACCCAAAGCGAGGTCCACTCTGGCAAGAACGGTGCCTTTGTCCATCTTGTACTTCAACAAATCGTCTGCCTTGCAGATCCCTGTGATCTGAAATTCTTCATTCGATTTGGTGATCACATCCACGATTGGTGTGGTGACCCTGCACAAACCTTTATCATCGGTCTTGTCCAGCAATTCCCACTTGCTCTTCGCTGTTCCTTGCACCAAGACAATCGCCGAATGCACTCCCCAGGTCACCTGCTCTTCACGAATTGCCAATGGATGAAAATTTGACGGTTTGAGTTTCTGTAACATGCACACGGCAGTCCCTTCACTGGTGGTCCCTGCCATTCTGCAAAGGTCCATGACCTGCGCAATCGTTGTATTGCTCGGCGCTTGCTCCCACTGGCACGGATATGCAGCTGCCAAGTAAACCTCAGAGATGTTTCCAAATTGTTGACATAACTCATGCGCATTGTTTGTTTTTGTTTGTTTTCGTTTTACTCCATCAAAGCTGGGTATTTTTCATCTTGTGTGCAGCCAAAGCACATTGATGTAAGTACCGCCATCTGCGTCAGATTTGCTGACCTTTCTGAAACATCGCACTGTGTAAGCATCAAGCTGCATCTCACCGTCTTGCATTTTTTGCACGAAGGACTCCTTGGAATCACAACCAGACATCGTCAAGGCTGCATCCTGCAGCACGGAAACTTCACAAGCACCACTGAGATCTCGCATCATCGTTCGAAAAAAAATCCTGTCTCCATTTTTCGTCAACAAGTCATTCGTCGATGCAGCCGGTATGTCCACGAAGACACCATGCAGCTGGACCTCAGCCATGATTTTCAAGCGAAAATTGTGGGATTACAGTACACCCATCATACGCCCAAGTCCTTGCAATGTTTGCGTTTGACAGCTATTCCCAATCAAAACGCTCGCCACGACCCCTGTCCCGGCACAGACCTTGCAAAAGCCCTTTCCCCATTGGAAACGCTAGCTTTAACAAGCCTTGACCAAACTATCATGGTTCTATTCGTTTTTGATCGAATCCCATCGGAACGCCGGTTTCCAACGGGCCTTTTTTCGTGGGCACTGT
>Ga0126342_10009547_pt1 | contig 17388 bp, 12 predicted proteins | sample Cyp1metagenome_FD_92528 | JGI IMG/M metagenome (GOLD analysis project Ga0126342, IMG submission 92528) | Coral microbial communities from Lord Howe Island, Old Settlement Bay, Australia - Cyphastrea 1 metagenome | ecosystem: Host-associated > Invertebrates > Cnidaria > Coral ... | reverse complement strand
GAATGATATAAAATGATTTAAACATATTAAATATATTTAATATAGTATATGGATGTAACATAATATATAACATATAATATAAGAAATAATATAAAATGTACTGAAATATAAGATATAATAAAAATATAGTGTAAACTATGATATACAATATATAATATATAGTATATAATATATATTATATATATGAAATATAATATACAATATACAATATATAGTATATGATATATCATATAGAATATATGATATATAATATAAAACATATATTACGATATAACTTATTTTATATTTAAATCTATATTATAATGTAATATGTATTTCTAATATGATATTATATATAATATAGTTAATAGATTTTAGAATATATATATATATAATGCAATATATATATATATATATAAGTAAGTCCATCTATCTCCTGACCATTTACTCTCCAGTTTTATCTCATTTTCACATGAACATTGGTTGAGTTTGTAGCGTACCACAGGGTACCCCCAAAAAATTGGCGGTTTCTTATCATTGTTCTGTGATCAGAATTGCTATCTTACCCTATTAGGGTGTCTCCATGTTTGGGCAAACCCTTGCCTACAAAATAACTATTTTTTATTTATGCTGTATGGATCCAATAAAGGTAGTCCCCCCAGTAGCAAGTGCCATGGCGGGATTGCAATCCCTAGCGCCTTATTTGTTTGAGAGCGAGCACCCTAAAAAAGGAATCCACCGAATATCATCAATGTATTGTATGATTTAGGGAACGATATGGACTTGCTAAGATTAACTACTCGTGTGTCTGAAAATGGTTTGAAGCAACACACATGGTGAGACACTGTTCACTTGCCCAGATTACCCACCTGGAGATGTTTTTTTGGTTAGCTCAGTATCCCATTTTATATCGGGATGGGTCAAAAACTGCTATCGTATTTGGGAAAATGAAGATCCATTAACCTGACATTTTCAGGGTAACGTTTGGGGCCCAGGGTTTTGACTCATAGCAATCTGTATATATATATAGATATATAATCCCATGGTTGTTGGTCAAGACATCTCCTTTTCTTGGTGAAAATCCCCATGCTTGCCCCCAACCGTGCCAGCCGGGTTCTGGCCGTGCACAAGCCTCTTGAGCAAAATCCAGGGCTGTGCCAGATTGTACCAGGGTCGAAAACATGGGTTGTTTTTCAATAAAAGATATTGGTCATCCATTTTCATAGAAAGTTATATATACACATACGCTCCATTTTCATATATATATATATATATATACATACACATATACGCTCCATTTTCATAGAGGCCATAGAGGGTTTTACATAGAATATATGTTCTTTGGATTCCAACATGACAATGACCATGCTGAGAATCCCTCTGGGTCCATGTTTAACCGTTGGACAGCTGTGATTTCACAAAGGACATTTCTGGAAGTTTGTTTGAATAGTAGTTCACATAAAACGATATAAAACGCATCCAAAGCCGGATTTTCACTAAATCAAAGTATACTTATACCAGTCAATCTTCAAAGGCCCGTAGAAGTGGCTGGAACTTTCAGGAATTTTCAAGCAACGTTTTCGTAGAAAATCGGAATTGGATTGATGATGGCCAGTAGATTGGAGCTGATCGTGGGGTCATTGGTGTTGTCCACTTAGCCGACATGGTTATTTGATATGGTTATTTTCGTCAAAACGCTGGTACCCAAACGGTACCCTAAGTCATAGCTGGTTAATGGATGGTTATTCCCTCAAACTCAAATATGATAATTAGAGGGTTTTGACCCATCCCCGCATAGCTATGGTATGGATGGACCAGTTAGTTCCATGATTCATGATGATCTACCTTCAAACAACGGTGATTGTCCATAGAAAAATTAAATGACCAGAGGGTAACAAGTAGCTTCCAACAGTTTCTCATCCGAAGTATATAGCTGGACTATAACCCTGCCCAGTTTTTCAAACAGTATGTACGGGAAAGCTTTGCTCGGCCATAAATGATGTGATCAAGTGTGATCACATATTACCCTAAACAGCTAAAAGGAAGAGTGTTGTGCAAGGTATCCAAGCCTCGCCATGTCACCTGCCATCCGTAGAACGTAGAACGGGGAGAGGAACCTCTAGAAAGATAGATGGGTGTGTACCCATCAGCCATCAAACAGCCAGGGAAATTCCCATTGCAAAAAACCATCAGACAAAGCCCATATTTTGTCACGATTTCAACTAATTTCCCAAGGACCCAAGGGTAACAACCTGGTTGGTGGTTTGGAACATTTTTTAATTTTCCATATATTGGGAAGAATAATCCCATTTGACTTTAATATTTTTCAGAGGGGTAGGTAGGTCAACCACGAACCAGAAAGTAACGGCCCAAACGGTGTGGTCTTTCGGTCGGTTGTTCTCTTAGGTCGCAGAGTTCGAGTTTGACTTCAGCATTCACGACCTGGTGGGACGACAAGTTCTGGAAAATCTTCGGGCTTGGTACCGCCCCAATGCAGGCGGAAAGCTGCTACGGTTCAGGTGAGAAAGTTGGGTTCGTTTACAGAAACACCATGGGCATTTTGAGAATTCATCAGATTTTTGAATGGGGAATTCGTGGCAAAAGCCGTGGGAGCAAAGATGGTGACTGGTAGATGGCAAACCTCTGGGTTGTAGATAGTTTCATAGGGAGAATCATGGGATTTACCAGCATTTTTCAGGACCTCGTTGGTGGCTCATCCATCCCACTTTTTTGTGGCTTATTTTCTTGTGGTTCATGAGATTTTTGTGGGCTTCTTCCGTAAAGAAACTGAGGTGAGTCAGAAGCCACTTACCATCAAGTAGTGGATGAATTCCGGTGAATCGATGCGACCTTTTGAAAAAACCTTTGGGCTCCGAAAACAGCGCCCATCTTCCAGATGCACACTCTGGTAATCACACGTGGCAATGGAAAATACTGTAGCCTATACCCTCTGGTAAACGTTTACATAACTATGTAAAATCACCATTTTGAATGGGACAACTCACTATTTCTATGGCCATTTTCAATAGCTTTTTGTATGTTTACCAGAGGGGACATAAATGGATATAAATGGAGGTTTTAAGCCCGATGATGGAAGTATATGCACACATTCTGTTGGGTTTATGAAATAGAATGTGTTCCCATGTTTTCCCTAGATTTCCCATGTTTGCTGATTCAAAAACCAGGTATTCTGAATTCGAAAATTAATGGTTGATGATCAAAATCCCCGTGCTGATGGTGATTTCTCATGGCTAACTCCAGATACTTTCAGCTGGTGAATCACCATGTTTGTGACACTCAACTCCCCCATCTTTCAGATGATTGGATCCCACTTTTGGTTGGTGAAAACTCCCTTTTAAGTTGTTTATGCAAAATCCCCCGAAATCTGTTGATGAAAACCACCCATATTTTTGTTCATTAGATCACTGAATCCGAATTTTCGTTGATTCAGTTTCAACTTTCGTTGACTTAGTCACCATTTTTTGGTCGTTGACTCCCATGTTTTGCTTGCTGAACTCTCAATTTTTTTTGTTGCTGACCTCACCATGGCGACATCGCTAGGCAGTACAAGGGGCGAACAGCTGGCACAGGCTTTGGCGACCTTTGCCAAGGAGGTGCCGTTCGCAGCAAGAGAACTGGCTGAGCCAACAAAAGTGGGACAGAATGGTGATAGAATCAGAGATGGGATATTTCATGGGATATCGAATATGAGTGGGATATTTCATAGGATATGAATCGAATATGATTAAATTTAGTGGTATATAATGGGATATCAACCGAATATTAGTGGGATATAAACGGGATATGATGGAATATGGCTGCAATAACCAACAAAATGTAGATGGATGAAGGGATGGAATGACATGTCTAGTTGTAAAAATACCAAGTGGGATACCCTCTGGTAAACTAACATAGCTATGGCAAATCACCATCTTCAATGGGTAAATCCACTATAAACGGCAATTTTCAATAGCTATGTTAAATTACCAGAGGGTAAGTGGGATATATCTAAAAAAGAGATGGATATAGTGCGAGATGAATAGAATATGAATCGATATACATGGACTATTAGTCACCAATACTGGCGATGTCTGGATGAATTTGATCATACGGGGATTTGGGGATTTGGGTCAAATTGACTTGGAGAACCAATTGCGATGTGACGGGATACCCTCTGGTAAACGTTTACAAAAAACTATTGAAAATCAGCATTTTTAATGGGTAAATCAACGAGCTAAATGACCATTTTCAATAGCTATGTTTGTTTACCAGAGGGTAACTTAAATACAGCCAACCATCATGGAACCGTCGGTGCGAAGTATGGATGGTACCTCCTTAACCTTTTGCTAGTTGGCTTTCAGGTACTACAGGGTTCCAAGGTTGCAAACATCCAAACATAATTCCGCGGTTCCACGCCGCAAGTTTCCAGAGTTACAGTACAACTTGAGGGTGTATCCCACTTTGTCGGCAATATTCATCCTCTAAATTGATTTACTCTTCAAGAAGAGTAAATCAATTCCCATTGCATGGGCCGTTCATACCAGACCTATGTATAGTATTCCCAGCAAATATCCCAGTGATATTCCCATAGACAGCAAAAAATATGGATATAGGTCAAAACATTAGGTACAACAATTAGATGTTTCATACTAAACATACACATTTCAATCTATCTGTGGTCCCTCATCCAGCTATTGGGATAGCCCCATTGCAGGAAACCCCGGGGCCAGGCCTTATCCGCCTTTGCTTCGGGACGCCTCATGCCGGACGGATGGGAATCTGTCCACGGGGAATTGAAGAAGGATTTAAATGATCAATTTCTCCATGTGGATGTGTTTATAATTGTATTTGCTTATGTATATATTTATATTTAATGAATATATATATATATATATCTATACATATTATGATTAAATACATTATGAATATATAAGCATATACATTATGAATATATATATATAATGGATATATCTATATTCATATATGTATATATTCATATATAATGAATATACATATATATACACATTATGAATATATATACATATATATATATATACATTATTTACTATTATGAATATATATATATACATTATTTATTATTATGTGTATATATATATATATTATGAATTTATGTATATATATAGACATATATATATATATATCTATACATTTTATGATTTATATATATATTCATAATATATATATACTTTATTAATATATTTATAGCAATATATATATATATATATAGACACATTCATACATGCATGCATGACTGCATGCATACACGCACACATTTACACGTGTCATGAATATGCTAGTCATCTAGAGAGTACAACCTAGTTAACCATTGAAACATGTATTTGGACAATTGTAGGGACCAGTAATCGCAGACATCGAGCCCCAAAAACGAGTGAACTGTAGCTTAACTGCAGTTATTTCTGGGACATATCGAACTAGTTCGACGGGGCAATAGAAACCAGTTTAGTTGTTGTTTGTTTCAACCATCGAATTCTTCCGTACGCAATTTGATCCCAAGTCTGCGTCGCAGGATGACAAGAATAAGTTGCTACCCGAAGCAAAAAGGCTCCTGATCGAAATGACAAAGCAAGGCTTCATTCAGATATTGAGAGGTGCTTGGTGGGGCGGGGGGAGGGGACAACTACAGTAGGGGTTGGCCAATCCCTTGGTTTTCCCCACTTGTTTTTTTCTGGGAATAGTGTGCCCACAAAAATTGCTTGAACACTTTATTTTCCCCATCAAAAAATAGCACTACTGTGGTTAAAACAATGTCATAAACCACCCATGACTGGGAATGGTAACCATATCACCTATAAAAATGGTGATGACTGGGGGATGGTTTATCACATTGTTTTCACCACAATACTGTGGGTATACCCCAATGTCAGACACTAAAATCATATCAACTTGGTGATCAATCCCATCAAATACAGTATCCCATATCCCAATTTTACTTCATGAAACCCAACAAAATATCCATAGAATATCCACATGTTTGTTGGTGCTGTTAAACCAACCATTTTCACACACCAGCTGGTGTACATACTTTATTTAATTTGCATGTGTTAGGTCACATACCTGATTATTTCCCAGAAAAAACCCTGTCTCGATTATATAATTATATCACAATCTTCCCGAGTAAAATCCACATTTCGTTTCACCTGATTTTATTACAGTTATGGCCAAAATACCAGTTGTAAGTCAGAGAATCATCCCATTTATGGATCATGTTAACCCTATTTATAACCACAAGAAGAATTAGTAAGTGGGTTATAAGCCTGATTATAAATGGTATAAGTAGGGTTAATCCACTAAAAAAACAGGGGTGAACTAACCCACTTACGATTCCTGGGATGAACCACCAAGTAGGTCAATCTTAGATGGGTAGTTTAATCCTTTAGTCTTTTGGTATGGGATACCAGTGACATACCATTGATATACCATTAACATTAGCTATTAACTATTCCATTAAATATTGAATATCATTTTCGACTGTAGGCATTTGACTGTAGGAGATTTGAATATCATCTTCGATGCCTTCGTCTATGACCCCAGCAGTCGCTACTGGACTCCCCAGCAGCTGCATTGGTGGGCCGGGTGGCGGGGCCCGAGATGGGTCGAATGGGTGGGATGTAGCGCTGCTGCACTGTGGTATGGGTTTAAAAAATGTGAAACCATGAGGTTATGTGAGTTACCGTTCCAAATTGCACTGGGCATGCATTTAATGGGAATATAATTGGGATATAATTACCAAGTAGTAAGTAGTGCTCCAAATACTCCCTACATGAAGGTCAGAAGAGACCCTATAATGTTCATCCATAATTAACATCTAAATGGGTGATTTATTATTGTTCATCATAATGTTCATCCATATAATAATATACCAACAGGAAACTAACCAGTCTCTTTAGTGGCCGCTGAATGTTGACTGTTCACCTATAGCCACGCCCATTGCAGGATTGGACACGAGGTGATTTGGCAAGACCTCGTGGTTGAATTTACTACTTGAGGGATGTTGAGGGAGGGATTCCCTATCTGTAAGCTGTAGCATGGTATAGTGGTCATTCTCAGCCTGGTAGTGTGGCCCCAGTCTTACTCATCCAGCTGGACATTGATTTGGAACGATGGCTAGCAACTACACACAACTCAAAGACATGGCACCATGGCTAGCTAGAGTTGGGTGCTTACCCTCTGGTAAACTAACATGGCGAACTGGAAAATCACCATTTTTATTCGGTAAATCAACTATTTCTATGGGTCATTTTCCATAGTTATGTAACAAATTACCAGAGGTTAGATCCCACTCAGTTGGTTTTCCTACTTGGATCATCCCTCTTCGTGCAAGCCCTGGGTTTTCCCATCGACCATTCGATAGCCCCAGTTACGAACCACTCAAGTGGGATGATCCTCCCCAAGATGAAGGCAGACCTCAACAGAAGCCGATTTCGACCGGACACCAATCTACCAAACCCCCATTTGGTAGGGTCTATGTTAGTTTGGAGGGTATCGACTTATTGATGCTTTCAGTATGTTTCAGTTATTCCCATAGCACCCCCATACATCTCCATCATGGGCTTGTATACAAAACCCCAGAAGAAACCAACACACATTTTGACCCAGGGGCGATGTAAACTGTATCAAGTCTGGGCGCACTCAAAAACGCTCCCTGTTCTGGTCGTGATTTTGGATGGCTCCAAGCGATCAAGAAAACCATATGTTTCATGGCTTACCAGGTAAGGTAATCAAACATCGCAATGGAAAATCCATGAAATTCCCTTGATTTTCCATCTAAAGTGTCCATTTTTGCCGGATTTTCCAGCCTGACATGTGAGAAATTGCTGCAAGGCATGTATTTGCCCTTCATGTAAAATCCCAAGGTCGGGTACAGTACCGTTGCTTTGTCAAAACTTCCGTGGGGGCAATTCAGGTCCATGGTTCAGTTGATCAAGTTTGTTCTCGAGAATTCATCACCTTCCGAGCAAGAGAGCTGGAAGGCCACTGGCGCCAGGATGGCGCTCAATTTGGTGGTGCAAATACGAGGGTTTTAAGAAGTACGAGGGATTTTAAGTGCTTTACCATATGCCTGACCGTCAATATTGTCACACGAGTTGGCCCCCAGTGAAATTTGTTTCTTGGCGGTGTGTGATCCCTGGAAGAAACCTAACTATGGGGCAGCACATGGCTATCCTACGACCCAACGACTTGGTAGACCTCGGCTGGCTTCGAGGTTTGGAACTGTGAGGATCAAGGAGATTATAGGATTTTTTAGGATGCATGCCCAAAATGAATAGAGAGATATAGAGAGTAATTATATTGTATTCAATAACATTATACAATCATGATGTCTGCCAACCTCAGTATTACATGTTTGTTCTCGCGGTACGGGTATGTAGTATTTCATCATTAATCTTATTACACTATTGCCATAAATGCGTTCACACAATATCATACCATCTCATGCCATGCCATGCGATTCCATTCCATTTTATTCCGTTTCATGTTATGAGCAAATGTGGTCGACCCAAAACCACAAAGCGTCCTTATTGGGGTATCCCGCTATTCGAGATGTAACACGACGCCAAATGGTAACCCCAAATGCTAACTGGCAATCACTGTGGGTTAAAACTCAGACACTTGAATAGGCGCGGCAGAAAACTCAACTCTAAAACCTCAGCACAACCCCAGCAATCAACCGCAATCAACCATTGCTGGAGATTGCCATTGGTAAACTCAAACCCCAAACGTCCACGTCCGTCAAGGACAACGCGCGCCGACAGCTGGCTGACGAAGACAGCGAGTACTACACCCGGGTGGATGTGCGCGCGTGGCCACAGTTGAGGCCGAGAGTCGGGGCCCTGGGTGAATCTTTGTGAATGGCAAATTGGTTACTGAGTTGTTGTTGTTGTTGTTGGTCTTGTTGGTCTTGTTCTTATTCTTGTTGTTGTTGCTGTTGTTGTTGTTGCTGTTGAACTGTTGGTTGTGGGGGTGGGCTTCTTGTTTTTGTTTTTGTTGTTGTTGGTCTTGTTAGTCTTGTTGGCCTTGTTGGTCTTGTTCTTATTCTTGTTGTTGTTGCTGCTGTTGTTGCTGTTAAACTGTTGGTTGTGGGGGTGGGGTTCTTGTTTTTGTTTTTGTTTTTGTTGTTGTTGCTGTTGGTCTTGTTGGCCTTGTTGGTCTTGTTCTTATTCTTGTTGTTGTTGCTGCTGTTGTTGCTGTTGAACTGTTGGTTGTGGGGGTGGGGTTCTTGTTTTTGTTGTTGTTGTTGCTGTTGGTCTTGTTGGTCTTGTTGGCCTTGTTGGTCTTGTTCTTATTCTTGTTGTTGCTGCTGTTGTTGCTGTTGAACTGTTGGTTGTGGGGGTGGAGTTCTTGTTCTTATTTTTGTTATTGTTGTTGTTGTTGTTGGTCTTGTTGGTCTTGTTGGCCTTGTTGGTCTTGTTCTTATTCTTGTTGTTGTTGCTGCTGTTGTTGCTGTTGAACTTTTGGTTGTGGGGGTGGAGTTCTTGTTTTTGGTGTTATTGTTGTTGTTGTTGGTGGTGGTGGTGGTGGTGGTGTTCTTGTTGGCCTTGTTGGTCTTGTTCTTATTCTTGTTGTTGTTGTTGCTGCTGTTGTTGCTGTTGAACTGTTGGTTGTGGGGGTGGAGTTTTAGTTTTTGTTTTTGTTGTTGTTGTTGTTGGTCTTGTTTGTCTTGTTGGCCTTGTTGGTATTGTTCTTATTCTTGTTGTTGTTGTTGCTGCTGTTGTTGCTGTTGTTGATGTTGAGCTGTTGGTTGTGGGGGTGGGGTTCTTGTTTTTGTTTTTGTTGTTGTTGTTGTTGCTATTGGTCTTGTTGGTCTTGTTGGCCTTGTTGGTCTTGTTCTTATTTTTGTTGTTGTTGTTGCTGCTGTTGTTGCTGCTGAACTGTTGGTTGTGGGGGTGGAGTTCTTGTTTTTGTTAATGTTGTTGTTGTTGTTGTTGTGGTTGACGTTGTTGAAGTTGTTGTTGTTGTTGTTCTTCTTCTTCTTCGTTTTCTTTTCCTTCTTCTTCTTCTTGTTGTTGTTGTTGTTCTTGATGTTGCTCTTGTTGTTGCTCTTGTTGTTGCTCTTGTTGTTGCTCTTGTTATTGTTCTTCTTGTTGTTCTTCGTGTTGTTGTTTCCTGACCCTGGACACTGCAGCTTTGGAGCTTCCATTTGGGTCTTTGTGAAAATGGGGTATACTTCCCCTAGATAACAATTTTATATAATGAAAATGATCATCAACCATCACTTTGAGGGCACCCTGTTTTCAGACAAAACCATGTCATTTTTTTTTAAAGGTTTTGAGGTGTTTGTTATGTGAATCATCCAACATGTCTTTGCAAACATGTCCAGTGGAATGTGACTATTCTGTCCTATTCTTAGCCAAGAAACATAGGTGGTATTGCCTTGTCATGCCTTGTGGGTAATGAACCAACCACTCAAACAGTCTTTTCTTTGTATGAGAAGAACTGTTGAGTTGCAACCAAAACTCGTATTTCCCTTCCACCGTTTGTTTCGGCCATTGCTTGGTTAAGAAAAGTGTCTCCAGGGAAAATCAAAACACAACTACATCAATGAATTTATTTTTTTCTATATGCTACTTCAATCTTACCGGTGCTTAGCCCGCAGGGAATTTTCGGGAATGATCCAATCCATCACATTCGTAATCATCCCAGCAACCCCCAGCAACCAATCCAGCAACCCTATGGCCGCCTCACCCTGACGCTCGATGGGTCAACGATGAAAAAACCACCATGGTTTATAAACCCCACTAACTATGGATACATCATCATCTGATTGGTGGTATGGAACATTTGGATTATTTTTCCATATATTGGGAATGTCATCATCCCATTTGACTAATATTTTTCACAGAGTGTGAAACCACCAACCAGTCGTTATAAAAGATAAAACCTGCCAACTTAGCAAACGACCTGGTAATGAAACATGGCCAAGTGGAAATCCGCATTTAGTTCGATGATTGTTCGATTGAAGTGCTCAGTTGATGCTCATATCATTTAGTTCAGGGATTGCCCTGCCAGCCACTTTGACGATCGGAGGGTAAATCAATCTATCACTATCTACTTGGTGGTTCATCCTACTTAGTAAGTGGGTTATAACCGTAGTTATAAGTGGACTAAGCCTACTTATCCCATTTATCACCAGGGTTATAACCTACTTACTAAGTGGGATGAACCACCAACTATGATTATCCCGTGATTGCACAGGAATCTGGTGGATGGCACAGACACCCAGCTGCATGGTGGTGCCTTGTGCCGCCGCATTCGCGTGCAGCTCTGTGCACACGGTGCCGGGAGTGATTTCGGGTGCAGCATGGTGCCCGATACCCTCTAGTAAACATACAAAAAACGATTGAAAGTGGCCCAGTCGAAATAGTTGATTTACCCAGAAAAAAATTGGTGATTTTTCCATAGTTATGTTAGTTTACTAGAGGGTATCACCATTAATTATATATATATAAACTATCAGGATTCCCAATATGGGATGGATGATCATAAACCATATACATACACCATGTTTTTGACGGTGGCACATATCCATGTTTTATAATGTCAACCCTGGACTAATAAACCCCTTAGGAAGGTACCATTTAAGTATCAAATCATGACTATTGGAGGAATACCCCCTAATTGTCATAAACCATGGTTTATTCATCCGGGGTTGACACTATAATACTATAGTATAATGGGAGAGACGACCAACAATGTGACCATGTGGAGGTTAAACAATATATTGGCTGGCTGGGAAATGGCGGGAAGTTCATCATCGATGGTCGATGGGGGATGGATACCACTGAAGTGTGTGTGACTCACCAGAGGCTATTCTGAATGGTAAATCCCCAACATGGTGAAACATATGGTAAATTTAGCCTCTGGTAAACATATGGTAAATCACCAGAGGCTATTCTGAATGGAGAAACGGTAAACGTATGGTCATTTAGCAACCAAACCATGGTAAATCACCAACTCTCATGGGCCCATGGGGAGCCAGATGCCATACAGGTCATGGAGGCTGCAACGATGATCTTTATGGGGAGCCAGTTGGAGCTACGAATGTAGTTTACCAAATATAATGGAATGTGGGTCCCCACAGGTAAAAGTTGGTATATATTTTTTTAAAGATATCAAACCCTTGAACTATGTTACATGAGTATATCATAAACCAATTTAGCTATCATTTGGGGGCCCCACTTTGTAGAAAAGGACATCCATTCCCATCCAACTTGGTGCAGCCTTCGGTGGATGATTAAGATAAAACAGTAAATCCTGAAAATAGTGAATTTTTACCATTTTCTACAGTATCTCTTTTGTGATTATATACTATATACATTAATAGAAGTTCCTAGTTCTCGACTGACCCCATTTAGCAAAACCTTGAGAACCCCAATAAGTGGAGTATCCTGTTTTATTGTATCAGTTATGGCCATGGCTATTAGTTACAAGTTGGTATTTTTATGGGATTCTACATTCCATAAAGGGAAACGGGCCAGGCAGTGGTCCCTTCGAGAAATTGGCCGACCTGGAGCAAGCAGCCAAGCTCCTGAAGGAGTTACAGCTCTACCGTGACTTCAACCCTGAGGGGAGCACGGATCATGAGATCTACCAGACCTTTGGGGTGTCATGGCTGGGGAATTTTTTGGTTGATTTAGCCACAGTTCTGGCCTTTTTTGATCTTTTTTCCATCCCGCGAAGCGATGATAAAACATGGATTTGAGGTAAGTTGGGTGAACATCTTGGGGATATTTGGTGTTAATGTGTTTTGGGATGGGGTTGGGATTGACATGTGTAGGATTTGACAGAGCAGCCAGTAAATACTGCTTGTGTTTCCAGACAGTTACCCTCCGGCAATCAAAGATTCAATGAAAATCCAGCATTTATGGATAAATTTCCTAGCTATAAACTATAAACCTCCCTTTGTAGGGGTTTCCCAGCTAGCCACTTTCTGAGGGGTCCGGAGGGAACACCAAATCTGTCATGAACCTCCCTGCTTCTCATGTTTGTTAGGCTGCTCGACTGTGTTACACACCCTATTTAAGTGCGAATGTAAATGTTGGTAGTTGAAACTGACATTCCATTTATATACTGAGTCAACCTTTGATCAGCATATAGTTTTCTACAATTCAATCAATCTTGTGCTATAAATGGGTATACAATGGTATACATACTGCCCAGCAAAACACATGTAGAGTATTTAAGTTTTCTCCGAGTTTTTTGCGCAGAGCCAAAATCCTTGTTGATGAGTTATTGTAGGGGGTTCTACTACCTAGTTTTTTTTCGATGCGTTTTTCATTTTTGAAATGTGCTTTTTTGTTGGGTTTAAGTCACACTGCTCATATGTCTTCAGGTGATGCCTAAAGTCCAGAATTCCGGAGGGATTTTTCCAGCCCCTGATCGCCATTGGGGGATCCCATGGACCATCATCCTTGACCTGCAGCATAGATGCCCTAGATTCGCCACCAGCATTTGGAGCTGGAGGTCACTAGCCTGTCTGATGGTTTAAAAACCCCAAACCGATCCATGACCAAAGAAACAAAAAGCGAATCTCTCCAAATTGTGGGGTTTGCTAAGGAGTCCCGATTTTCCTACTATGCATCACCATCATCACCATTATTAGCATATCAATACACGTTTATACATGATCTGTTCCCCAAAAAAACACTGACTACACTACTACCTCATTATCACTATATTGCATTCTCAGTACCACTACTGTACGCTTATTCAAACTCACCATATCATTTTTGATATTCATATAATTGATATATAATTTATATATACATGTATAGAGCCAAACACACAGCACTCGCAACATCTAGCCTGGTTCATTATATTCCACTATATAACCCATGAAAATCACCCTATAACTTTGCTGTCCACAACTCCATCCAAAAGCTTTGATGCCTTTGTTTGAAAATACTCTACCCCCAAACAAATAGCCATCAAAACAGGGGAAGGATCACAAACCATCAGCTGCCGGGGTTTTCTCCTAATTTTTCAGAACCCCTAGATTCTCCAAATACCCATCAAAGTGTGTATTTTAGCCCATATATGTTTGCTATTTTTACCATCTTCCCATTTTTCTGGCTTCAGTCAGGCCAAACTCCCAACAAAAGACCCATCCAAACATCGGTGTCTCATCACGATCCAATCCTGTCATGGCTGGCAACGGGCCGAGGACCGCAGCCTGAATTTGGAGAAACGCTCCGAACTCATGGAGCAAGTCCTCATGGACGCCCCTCGCCGCCTGGTGCGCCAGGTGCTTCGGAAGATGGACGAGGCGATGGTGGCATGGGCAGGTGGGAAAAATGTCGGAAAACCCATGGGAAAATCGTGGAGATTGGTGGAATGGCATCTGAATTTTTGGGGATCACCTGTAACTTTCCAATCAATTTAGACCATTTAGATCCATTTAGGCAGATAAACATCCACAAATGCCAGCTAGTTTAGTGTGCTCAGCAGGGTACCAGGGTCTTTTTTTCGAAACCATATGTAATGTGGGAAAGTCATGGATTTAATTCGTTTTTTTGGATATATTGAAATATTGGGTCGGTGGATGGGTAGATTGCTTCTTTTTGTTTCCTGCCATTTTGGGTTAGATGTGGGGGAATCTAGGAAAAAATAAGCTGAAGGACCGGTTGTGTGCAAGAGGTGTATGTGAAAGCCAGGTGCGCGAGAGCGTTGCGTGTGAAAGAGCTGTGCGGGAAAGAGGTGTGTGTGTGTGTCTGTGTGTGAAAGACTGTGTTTGAGAGATGTACCCTCTGGTAAACTAACATAACTATGGAAAATCACCATTTTTAATCGGTAAATCAACTATAAATGGCCATGTTCAATAGCTATGTTAGTTTACCAGAGGGTATGTGTTTGAGTCGTATGTGAAAGTATGGTGTGCGAGGAGTTGTTACAAATCCCCATTTTTGCTGGTGATCTCAGACTAGATTCTAGATCTCATGACAAACCCCAATGACTTCCCATTAAATCCACATGAATTCCTATTAAATCACCATTTTTGCTGGTTGCTTCTATTACATCCTTATTAAACCCCAATGATTTCCTATTAGTACCTGTTAACCCCTATCAAATCCCATTAAATCACCATTTCTGTTGGTTACAATGCCAACGGGCGATCTGGGTTGATCCTTCACACAGGACTTGGACGAGACGGAACGTTATGAAGACCGAGAACACAGGAGCCCAGAGTGCGGCTACGGCAAAGACAAAATGGGTTGGTGGGAGAATGGGCGAGAAGATCAATATATACAGTATATATATATATGCAATCATACATATATATATAAAATCATATTTATGTATAATCACATATATATGTAATTATATTTATATATAACATATATATATCACATATATATATATATATATATATATATATCGAATCATATACAGTGTTATTTACATATGTATATACTGTTATTTATTTACCCTTTGGTAATCTAACATAGCAATGGAAAACCACCATTTCCGCTAAGTAAATCATCTACACATGTGCATTTTTTTGTGGTTATGTTACATTTCCAGACGGTAAAATGGAAATATCACCAGCAAAATGATCTGAGATTGATGTGGTTTTATTTTTGGTACGTGGGGATACCCCCAAATCTAAGAAAATGTAAGGGGTTGGTGGTTTGGAACATTTTTTATTTTCCCATATATTGGGAATTTCATCATCCCAACTGACTTTCGCATATTTTTCAGAGGGGTAGGTTGAAACCACCAACCAGGTAACTTTACGTGTGGAAAATGCTTGGAATGGGATTTTGGGGGTCCGTTCTGACACATTTATCGAAGGAATGATGGAAGTGACGGAAGGTGATTGCCTGAAGTGCAACTACCCCAAGAATCAAACATGTCAATATATGTCAATCTTACATAATCTTACTCTCTGGTTATGACTAACATAGCCATGGGAAATGACCCATTTATAGATGGTTTACCTATTAAAAATGGTGATTTTCCATGGCTAACCGGCTATGTTAGTCATAACCAGAGGGTAAATCCAGCATGTTTTGTCGATTTTCCCAGCTTTAACGAAGTCCCTTGAGTTCATTCGCCTCGTGGCCATGGCCATGGCACTCCTTGCTGCGCGAAGAAACCAGAGCGAGTACCATTGAGTTCAGTTTTTGGCCAACATCAAACAGTTGCCCTCTGGTAAGCAAACATAGCTATGGAAAATAATATATGTATATGCATATGCATATGTATATGTATATGTATATGTATATGTATATGTATATGTATATTTTATATATTTGATATATATATATATATACACATATGTATACATATGTATACATAACTATGGAAAATCACCACCTTTGATCAGTAAATCAACTACTACTATGGGCCATGTTCCAGTTCGCAAAGTATTAGTTTACCGGAGGGTACCCCTAAAAAACTTCTTGTTGTTGTTGTCGTGGTTGTGGTTGTGGTTGTGGTTGTTGTTGTTGTTGCTGTTGTTCATTTCATATCATCTCTATCACTTCAGAACAACGTTTCAATGGATTGGTTTAAGGGAAAATCTACAGGAAACCATTGATTTTCCCATTAAATATGGGGCTTTCCTGTAATTTTTCCCTTAAACCAATCCATTGAACGTTGCTTTGTTGCGTCATCTTCACCAGATATTCCCCTCGCGAAACGTTGCCGCAGGATGCTGCAGAAGCTTCTCTACAACTTGGACGAAGACATCCGGATCTGCAAGAAGGCGGAGCTGGCGGGTTTACCCGGGGGGTTGGTGATGGGAATATAGTGGTGGGTTTATGGTAAACTCCATGGGTAAATGTTAGTGGATTTCAATGGGAAATTCCGAATTTGAAAATGGGATTTGATGGGAATTACTTCAGACTTAGATTGGTTGAAGGTGATTTGTTTTTGTGTTTTTCTTGCTTTTCAGCGGTTTTTTCTCCGCCATCCGGGGAATCTACTGGGGTGATTTTGGTTCAGGGCTCTCAAACAAATCCAAATTTAATGGGACTATAGTCGGATTGGAATCGGATTATGGGCTGATAGTGGCCATTCATGGTCAATATCGTGATTTTTTTAAATCCCCTCCCCCGTCCCCTATATTGAACACTCCCCAGAAAACATTGTGTCAGGGATGAAACCACATATTAGATATCCCTTACGCTAAATAATTACACCAACCCACCAACTGGTTGCTGGTTTAATTTTTTGGGTTTAATTTGGAAATATAGACCTTGAGTGTGAGGTCCTCCACCTGTATACTTTTTATGAAAATTAAACCATTTCATTTTTCAGTTGTCGAAGCCTCGTGCTCCAGCGTGCCAGCAGGAGAGTAGAATTGGCACTGGATATGCATTCAGAAAGGTAGTGTTGAAATCCTTTTTTTGGGTTTAAGCTGACTAT
>Ga0126342_10009546_pt1 | contig 17389 bp, 10 predicted proteins | sample Cyp1metagenome_FD_92528 | JGI IMG/M metagenome (GOLD analysis project Ga0126342, IMG submission 92528) | Coral microbial communities from Lord Howe Island, Old Settlement Bay, Australia - Cyphastrea 1 metagenome | ecosystem: Host-associated > Invertebrates > Cnidaria > Coral ... | reverse complement strand
GAAATGTTCTAAGTATAGGTTTTGGGTATGTTCTAACGACTTAATACTTAGAACATCCCCGCTGTGACGATTTTCAGATTTTTTTTCCAAATGATGTTCTAAGTATTTGTCCGTCGCTATATAGTTACTGGGGCTGATAAACAAACTTATAACTGGGGGGCCTCACATTGTATATATACACACATATTAAAATATTAATGGCAAGATCGTTACAATCAGCCAAAACGGATCAACATGGTAACTTTGCGGATCATCAGTGTGTAACAGCGGAGACATTTTACCCACTTACGATCCTTCGCTCTACTGGCGATGTTATCACTCAACTTCCAAATCGGCATCTTAGGGAATTCCCCTGTACTTAGCTGACTTAGCTAAGTTTGTTGATTAGCAACAAACTATGGATTATCGATGTAAAATTCGTGGATAGATCTATACTTAATGGGCTTCAGAAAGCAACAGATAGTTGGGGCACCATCTCGTGATGTCTCAAGGTTAGCTGAATCCTTGGGAGGACATCTCTCTGGAATTCATTACTGAACTTGCTGACTATGCTGGGCTTAAAGGTTATACCCTCCGGCAATGAAACATGGCAAAATCTTGATGATTTTAACATCATCACGCACCCACCCCCTTCTCTTCCCGTTGCATGGTTCCCGTCACGTGAGGCCCCCCCCCATCTAACGCCAGGTTTGTAAACCCGTGCCTTTTTTTCATCATGGCCAATCAGCCAGATACCCTGCCAAAAATATCAAAAAAATGACAGAGTCTTAGCTGGTGAGTAAGTAGATAAGCCGATACTAAAAGACTATTTTGGATTAGATAAACTACCCATCTTTCAGATTGCCCTAGTACCCTAATCACTCTTAAACCAATAAGTATATACAGATATATACAGTAACCCCCAGAAAACGAAACCAACCAGCAGTTCTCCATTTAAGATCTGCCCCTCATAGTTCGTTATATCCCCCATCAAACCACAAGTTTAGCCTCAGTTCATGGATGGGACCATTGGACAATGGGATTCGAACCTCCATCGTTTGTTGCTTTTCATCGATGTTTCTTGGCAAACTTGGTAGACATTCTATGGTTTATGGTAGATACATTGCTGATATATTTATATTTACGATGGAAAATCACCATTTTTAATGGGTTGATTAGGGGGTTCTATCTATAGTTAATGGGGTTAATAAACCAACGTAAACATCACTGGGGGGGCACCATCCTGTGGGATATGGGGCCCCAACAAAAACTCTGGTCAAACATAAGGAACGTCTGCTCCAAGGTGCCAACGTCACCTTCCAAGGATCCAGGCTTAGCCACTTCTGTGTTCCAGCCAAGGGGTTGGCCTTTTGGAAGAGTTAAATCCACATAAAATAGTTCCCTTTGGTCCCCAATTGGATAGTTTTCTATCCCCATCTGGCTGGTGGTTTTTCGCCCTACCCCTCTGAAAAATATGACGAATTTCGTCAGTTGGGATGATTTTTCCATTCCCAACTGAATGGAAATTCATAAAAACCATGTTCCAAACCACCAACCAGGTTATATTCTATCCCCATTCTTTGTGAGGTAAATCCACACTATGTCACACTAGATCCCATCAAATCCCAGATTTCCAGGCTTGAATCATGATCTCTTTGATGGTTTGCTGCATGTTCTTCTGTGAAGATCCAAAGAAACTCCGTTGGTTGTTGGTCAAATCCCTTTTTATCCTATGTCTTTTCTGGTGAACAATCCCCGTTTCAATGGATTTAGCCACTATCAAACAGATCATACTTCAAGATGGTGACATCCCATTCTATGTCCATTATCAACAACTATTAACCACTATAAATACCACCATTTTTCGAGGCTTCAGTGAATCCATGCTTTTCTCCAAGGCACGCGGTGGACATCAATCGACAGGCAGCATAGGGCATGGTCATCCAACAGCTCCTTAGTGTTAGTGGGGCGTCCTCATTGGGATTTCCGGAAAAAGAAAACAATTTATTGGATGTACATGGATGTATATACATAAACTAAAATATACCCTATGGATCCAGCCAAGTACCTTCTCAGGAAGTACGATTGGGGTATGATGACTAGGGGGTGTCTTGTACCTTCTCAGACAGTGGCCATGGATCCATAGGGATATATATATATATATATGGACATGGGTATGTATATATATATATGGAAACTATATTATATAGGCAACCTGTGGAAAATCTGGGAACTATGGTGATTTAATAGGATCATAGATTGGATATATATATATATATACATATATGGAATTAAACAGAATCAAAATGATATCGAGTTCTAGTTGGATTGATGCATTCTCTTTCTCGGATTTCTATCGATTTTGCATCGATTCAGATGGACATGGAATTCACATGATACCTATTGGGGTTTATATGCTATTGGGATTTACCCTCTGGTAAATTATATAACGTAGCTATGGAAAAGCACCATCTTTAATGGAAAAAATCATTATAAATCACCATTTTCAATAGCAACCTGTTAAATTACCAGAGGGTACATTGGATGTTCATGGGCGTGTGAAGGATTTAAACCACTGAATACGGACATTGATGAGATATCACGTACGAGCAATACAAGGTGGTGCCCCCTGTTCTTTATCACTTGCGATTTGTTTACCTATTCACATGTATCATATAGATATATCTACCAAACACCCAACATTTAACTTACTAAACTAAACCAAATTTGGCTAACAAACTGAGACACCCCCCTTGTGCTCTTTTAAACCCAGATGTAGCGGATCTTGCATTAAGTCCTTGGTTAGAATCCCAATTGGTCCAGGATGCTTACGCACAACAAGCTGGGATTGTATATACATATGTAATTAAGCATTGAATGGTTATTGTTGCATGACTTGCACAAATTAGTTGTACACTTGTACACACCGCTCTTGTTTCATTCATTGTGACCCTCGCAGTTGGATGACAGATCTGGCGCAGAGTCCACAACTTTCCGCCGTCCTACATGTCCTACCCTCAGTCGCGATTGCCAAATCCAACAACGGCTTTCTTATCAGAGCAAGAACACGATCCCGGTAGAGCACGCTGTGGGTGTAACTCGGTCGACAATGCAATGAATCTCGGTCGAATCAAGTTGTCCGTAATCCACCTCGCGATGAATCTCTGCCGGAATCCTGAAAGTGGGATCTTGAACCCTTTGAACAAACAGGCGCTTTTACGAAGCCCTTTTGGGATCTGGTTGGTGGTATACCTACCCCTCTAAAATATGATTTCGTCAGTTGCAATGACTATTCCCAAGATATGGAAAAATACGAAATGTTCCAAGCCACCAACCAGTTGGGATAAACATGGACGAACATGCGCTGAGCATTTTTACGAAGAGGAATTGGGACAATGTCACCAACATGAACTTGTTTCAATAGGACCTATTGAATGGCCACCATCAAATCAAATTGGTACAAACAATTGCCCCACAATGGTAAAGTTAGCTTCAAGCACCCATTAAGTATAGATTGATATATCCCCCATAAACCCTAGTTAACCAAATTATCAGTCAATTTACTCTGGGGATTACCAACATAGATGTGGATAACCCACAATTTGTATCTCATTTTCCAAGGGAAAAACATGGGTTTTCCATGGTGTTCCACATCTATATTAGTTTACCCCAGCGTAGCTAATTTTGCGAACATGCCAACTTGGCAAAAGGTACCCTACTCATCAATTGCGGCTACTCCCTTGTATAATCGACTATCACCAACAACCAACCATCAAAGAATCATCATTTCTCAATTCCTCACTGTTTATTGTACTTGATTGTTAAATGTTTCAAATTCATTTTTTTATAGAACCCGACAATTCCTGGTTGGTGGCATACCTAACCCTCTGAAAAATGATGGAGTTCGTCAGTTGGGATCTGTGAAATTCCCAACTGAATCAAAAAAAATATGATCCAAACCACCAACCAGATATGGATGTACATCAATATTACTAAATCTATATATATATATACATATATTTTATACATATTCATTGGGATCTTTTAACCCTAATTAGACTTCCAAGATGCAGAAGCCGCTTCCACCTTGAGGCCCCCTACTTCTTGTTTGCCGTCTGAATCGCGGCGACAAACCTGTCGCATGCAACCGTCGGAGGCACTGATTCTGGTGCTAAACGTAGGGAATGGATGGGAATGGGGGTTGCTGGGACTATTATTTGATAGTCATTGTGGATCATTCCATCATTCCCTACTAAGCACCAGTAAGGATTTGGAGCAAACAATGCTTCACAGAAACGAAACTGTGACTGCAACAAAAGGGTGAGGTCTGCGACCTCCCAAAACACATGCAACACCGTTCGCCGCCATGTTCTTACATACTTTTAGTATGGGTCTGCTTGATTTCGGACACTTAAGACTAAGTTCCATGTCGGTTGATGTCTGCGCAACTGCAGGTCAAATTCATATGGGAGTTCTTCGTTAGTGGGTAGATACGCAGGGTCAAAAAATAAAATGCAATCTCAACCCCAGAATCTATAAATCCTGGTTTGTTAATGAGGGGTGACCCCCGAGAAAGTGCTAATTGGCTGAAGTGGTACCACCCCCAACCCAGGGCTTCATGAGGGTAGGCTTTATGCCAAGGTTATCCATTTGTTTGGCATATTCACCAAGATTGATCGGCCGTCATCAATGTTACAGCTCAAGCAGAAAGCCGCACATGAGCTAACCCCACCATGTCTTTATCCACATATACAACCCAACTTTTAAAAGGTTATAAATAAGTATATAGATATACTCGGTTGTAAATAAGTCGGTTTATGATAGATATACTCGGTTGTAATACTCATATACTAGGGTTAATGGGGGTTATAAATAAGTCGGTTTATAATCCCCATGAACTATAGATATAACCCCTATAAACCCTAGTACCCTCCCACTTACAAATTGGTTATAAGTCCATTAACTATAATATGTAATTTACTCCTTGGAAACCAGGGTGATGTCACACAGTGTGCAATTATAAAACATAGTGGACCCGGATGCCAAGGTGACAATAAAATGTGCTCCCATGATCATACATAAAAGGGGCCATACAAAGATTATAAGCTGGTTGGTGGTTTTAATCATCTTGAAACATATTAGTCAATGGGAAGAATTATCCCATATATTCTGGAAAATAAAAAGCGTTTGAAACCACCAACCAGTAAGTGTGGGTTTTGACATGTTCATACAAAAAGGCTACAATTTCATTGTAGCCCAAGATGCCTGCGACTGAACTGAAGTCCTGAAGTCCGTGTCATCCACGAAGAAAGAACTGCAGCTAAAGCTGGGGATCGGTTCTTTCCGCACTTGCAGTGAACAAGGATCACCCTCTTGGCACGGACTGTGATCAACAGAGGCCGCCTGGGGCACCACCTGCAACTGGTCTCCCCATGCTGAAGCCGTGTCCTCTGGAGATTTAACCATCAAATGTCCTCTGGAAAATCACTATATATTGTTTTTACATAGGTGATTTATAGATGATTAATAGTGGTTAAGATACTGACTACTATTAACCACATATTTATAGATGTGGATTTATAGATACTTAGATGATTTATAGATGTCATCTATCAGATGATAAAGTCATTTGGATGTCATCACGAAAAAAATATGTTGTGAAATCATAGGCCTTACATACGGTAGGTACCTCCAATTTAGGATCCTGAAATTCCCATTGAATATTCCGGCTGGATAATTAAGAACAATCATCACGCTGTAACCCAGATGCTCCATGTATGGAATATTTACCAACATTTGCCCTAAAATCACCCAGTTTTGTAGGTAAATATACTATACATAGAGCATATGGGTAATAATTAACCCTGATTTATCAATTAGGTCCTCGTATCTTTGATAAACCCAACAAAAAATCCGCTACAATTCATGGTCAAGTCCTATTCAAAGCCCGTTGAGCTTGGCATTTTGGTCACCGAAAGTTTCGTCAATGGCCATTTCAGGTCCCGATCTACTGGAGGTACTGTACCATAAAACCAGATTCGAGAGGTATATCCCCTGAAATTTAGCCCTCAAAAAAATTGAAAATCTATAGACCTTATATATATATATATGTATATATTTGGATATGTGCATATATATATATATGTATACATATATACATATCTATATATTATATATATATATTATGGTAGGTACTTCCAAGAAATCGGTTTCTGAAATGGCCAAAATCTCGACCCTTCAGAGTGCCGACAAGAACAAAAATTGGGCCCTCGAACCCAACGCGTCGGAGTTCCGCACCGATGTACATGGAGTTGCACTCGTTCTGAGGGGCAAAAACGACACAATGTGAGGCCCCCAAGATAGCTAAGTTGGTGCAAATAACTCCAATAACTATGGTTTATGGTACCTATAACTATAGTTACTGGAGCTTATAAACCAACTTATAACTGGGGGGCCTCACATTGCAGGAACATGCTCTGTAATCTAGTGCCCCCAAAATATTCATAGAGATTTTTCACTGTTGAGTAAACAATAGATAGATTGACAGATAGACAAATACATATATATATATACATCAAACATATCTATACATATATATATACATATATATATATACATACATACATATATATATACATATATATATAGAATATAGATGGATATATACATATGTATATATAATTATATATATTCAGATAGAAACTAAAGCAACAAACATAACTTGGGTATGGGGGCACCACCCACTTGGTTTTTGCAAAACCAGAATGTTCTTATGGGATGAAGATCCGGGGCATCTGTCGGCGAGCATGAAACAACTAGGTAAATTCTATATATGGGTCATGGAAGATGGATTTCCCAACCATCTATCAGTTATATTTAGTTATATCTAGTTACATCCAGTTCTATCTAGTTATATCCAGTTATATCTTCATTTTATCTCATTAATCAATGGGAATTTCATGGAATTTCAGGATCCTAAAAGGGAGGTACCTACCATATATAAGGCCTATGTTTCAGGGCTATGTAAGGGGACATTCCCCCAAAATATGGCCTTATATTTATATGGTACTAACGTACCTCCATTTTAGGATCCTGGAATTCCCATTGAGATAATGGTAGTTATATATCATAATATAATAATATAATAATATATTAATATATATATATATATATGGCTGTGGATCAAAACTTATAGATACAATTTCTGGATGAACATCCATAAATCCAGCTATTTTGATGTGAACAAAAGGCTTACAGGGTCTTGACTCATACCCATAGATACATGGGGATTATTTGCTCCAACTTAGCTATCATGCTATCTAGGGGCCTACACCTTAGGAGTAGGGCTATGGAGTAGTTTCGTTCTCTGTCTGAATGGCTGTTTCCACAATACGCGGTCGATTCTCCAGTAGTTCTGCCGCATTGCATAGAGCGCTACGTGCCTTCACAAGCCAGTCAAGGGGTTCCAACCCCACTACCTCACCTGACTGCTCCAACTTGCTGAGGCAGTCATTCACTTCCCAAAAGAGTCGATCAATGTCATGAATATTCACTGCCAACGGGTCGCCAGAAGATAGCCCACCTGCCATTCTGGGAACTGAGGACTGTGCTCTTCGGTTGTTTTCCTGGGTATAAGCACGCGATTGCCACCGCCTTCTGCAAGGCCACTCTCGCCACGGTGGAATCCTCTCCCTCGTTTCTACCTTGAGCCTGAGAACTCCCATAAAAGAGATTCACAGTTAAATACATCAAGATTGACTATCACGTTCCTGAATGCAGGTACTGTGACCACAATTTCATCTCCAGCTACATAACAAAACTAATCCTCCTGAAAGATCAATACAGAGACCATTGCTCCATGCTATTCAGAACCACAACACTGAATAGGAGGGGAGCGTGTTACCAAAGAAGCTAGGAAACTCGTTTATTGTACATACAGCGTTACTGAATTTGTCTTCCATGGCAACTCGCTCAACATAAGTCTGATATCCTGTATTAGACGCCTGTGTGTTCCACCTGATTTTCCGCGTAAGTGCCCTATGTGGTACGGGGGGTTCTCGTGATACAGCAGGGGGAAGGTGAAAGTTGGAGGCAGCAGGGGTTTTCCGTCAATGTTACAACGTTCACTGAGCCGATCAGCTCGAATCTAGTTCTTGGTCTAGTTTGGAAGAGCTGATGGCTGGTATTCAGAAGATTGGTACCATAAACCATATTACAGTTACAGTCTCCGTATTTGGAAGATTGGTAATGGTTCGAGCTTAAGGGCATGCAGCCTTTTCATGACCACAGTCGTGTCACAAAAAGCGGTTGTTTGTTGTGGGCAAAAAAGTTCCACATCTCACTGTATTACTGGGAATATCATGGGAATATACCCTCTGGTAATGACTAACATGGCCCATAGAAATAGTTGATTTACCATTTTTAAAAATGCGGATTCTTCATCGTTTGTTTGTATGTTTACCTGGCCGGGTAACTAACTTAATCTGATGTAAAGAACAAGTGGGTGATCAACCAAACATGGCACATCAAGCGTATCCCATTAGTTATTTAGGTATCCCATGAAAAATGACAAATTATAGTATATAACTATAGTTACTAATGGGACACTACTATAGTCCTATAGTTAATTAGATGCTTGGTTAAATTATAGTTTTCCGTTATAAGTTGATGTACCGTGCAAGACATCATGGAATGATCTGGAGATGATCTTCCTTCATTAGCAACACACAAACATACACAAACATATGGTGCCCCCCAGTTAGAAGTTCGTTTATAAACCCAATGAACTGGTTCGTTCTATCTACCATAATCGAATTCAGCTTAAAAGGCAACTGAACGCGAACTCGACTGGGGGCCCATCCTGTAGTCTATCGAACCATCTACCCTCTGGTAAACATACAAAAAACTGATGGGAAAATCACCATCTTTGAAAACGATAAATTAATGTAAATCAACTATTTCTATTGGCCATGTTCAATAGCAAACTGTTAGTTTACCAAAGGCTAGAGCAAACTATAGCAAACTAAATTACTGTTGAATAGCAAACTGTTGATAGGTAAATCAACTATATATAAATAGCCATGTTCAAGTTGGCAAACTGTTCGTTTACCAGAGGGTATACCCCAGTTAGATTCATGGAATATCCCCACATATGGTCATCTTTAATAAGTTGGTTTATAAACCCCATGGCCCATTAACTATAACTATATCTACCTACCATAAACATTTAAATAACCAAATTATGTGCGAACTGGGGCACCACCTTGTAGGTAAATGTTCCCTCTGGTAAACTAACAGTTTGCTATTGAAAATGGCCCACTGAAATAGTGGACTTACCCATGAAACATGGTGGATCTTTCCATGGTTTTTTGTATCTTTACCAGAGGGTAAATCAACGCACTCAATGGGCCATCTGCAATCAATATCTTTGTTTTCCGTAAGTTCATGGAGATGTCCTGCGTGTTCACTACCAGTACCACTTTGGCTATTTAGCCCCCAGCGGTAATGTTTGTTGGTGGACGTAGTCCCCATGAACAATACAACCTCCATAAACCCAACACTTATTGGATTTATTTGCATCAACTTAGCTAACTCATACATATATATATATGCAAATCACCATTTTCCTTGGTTAATTCGATATAAACCATTTGCTTCCTATATTTTATCATATGGAGCACCACCGGGTAGGATCTGCAACCCACCCTGAGAATTGCCGGCAAGAGTCCATGTATGGATCGGTGAGGGTTTGCGTTCGGCACCACGCAGATTTGTCACCTAGGCTCTTCTCAGATTTCAGAGATCCCGCAAGGTCAGAAGGATGGCAAGTCCCGAATTTGCCCGGAAGATGGGGATTTCCAAAAATTGGGGATCCCCAAGTTACCCTCTGGTAAACTAACATAACTATGGAAAATCACCATTTTTAATGGGAAAATCCACTATTTCAATGGCCATTTTCAATAGCAAACTGTTAAATTACCAGAGAACCCCGTGGGTTTCAATACTACAATGCTCTAATCACTTGGATGATTTGGCGTACCAGGACTGTGGAAACCAAAAAATATCTGTTGCTTTATCTACCCACGTTGATGCTTAACCTCCCCTTGGGAGGATCACGATTTGATGTGTTGGCTCCGTTGATCAAGAACGAGTGGACAACCCCAACAGGGTGACTTTTTGACGATCTTTCAAGCGAGTGTAGCCCCTGGTACAGTAATCTACCCTCGCGAAACCGGAACATCCATTTTTTTTTGTGCAAATTGATGTTTTCTCCCATTGAGAACTTTCAGAACGGATTATTTTTCCTATGCCAGGATTGATAATGTTTGATAAGACAACTGACTTAGAGCCTCATATAGTTGCAATAGGTATTTCATCCCATCTGTAATTGGCGAAAAAAGGTCCATAGGTGTGGGTACACTTGGGGGTTCTGACTCTTTGATGATGCGAGGTTGATTTTGGGAGTGAGTCCTGTCCCCTCAAATTAGACTTCTTAACAGTTATAGGCTGGCTTACAAGGTGGTGCCCCCGCAGTTATAAGATGGTTTATAAACCATAGTAAGTATAAATATTCTACCATAAACCATGTTGAAATTAGAGTTATTTGCACCAACTTATGTTTACGAACTGGGGCACGACCTTGTACAGGATATATCTAAATCTAAACTCTCAAGTGGAACCGGGATGATTTCAAAAATAAATCAGTATAGTTTGATGAACAAACCTGGATTGCATAGTATTTGAACATACCTCACCAGATGGATTTGTTATAGTTTGAAATAGGTTAACTATACAGAAGAACAAACATGGATTTTTTTGAGGTTAATCAATCCAATCAGATGGTTCGAACAAAACCAACTTACACCTGTAAGTAGCCCTCGTCTCAAATAAGTGCGTAATTACCTGAAAAATACCCCAATCAAAAATACTGCATATGCCCAGGTGTATATCAGTTTATATGCAGTGATATGTGGACTATAAATCCCTTTGTTTAATTGGGTCTTGCGCATCCAAGTGGGGTTTCACATCTGGCAACAACTCCCTGCAATTCATATTCATAGGTTGTCCCAACCTCATCCGTGAATCTATGCAGGTAGCTGCATGATTAACTTTACACAGCCCTAAAAACGCATAAACAGCAAAAATATATTCTAGGTGTACATATAGAATTATATAATATATATATAGGTGCCTGTATGTATGCATGCATGTAAATATGTATGTATGCATGTATGCATGCATGGATGTATGTGTGTGTGTGTTTGTATGTGTGTGTGTATCGGTGCATGGGTGTATGCATGCATGCATGCGTGCGTGTGTGCGTGTATGTTTGTATGAGTGTATGCGTCGACATGTGTATGCGTGTATGTGTCGATGCGTCGATGCGTCGATGCGTGGATGCGTGTATATGAGGTGTATATGCGTGTATGTGTTTATGCATGTATGTGTGTATGTGTGTGCGGTTGTATAGTTGTATGGTTGTATGGCACTATGGTTGTATGGTTGTATGTTTGTATTTGTGTTTCTCTGTCTGTTTGTATGTACGTATGTACGTATGTACGTATGTACGTATGTATGTATGGATGTATGCATGGATACATGTATGTATGTATGTATGTATGTATGTAGGTACGTACATACGTACATACGTACGTACGTACGTATGTATATGTATGCATGCATGCAAAATGTATAATTTGAAAATGTAATTGAATATTTGTTACACGGTTGAAAATGATTGAAAAAAATAAATAAACAAATAAATGAACAAATAAATAAATAAATATATATATGCGCATACATCAAAACATTCATCGTTGGAAGTAACACTGACCCATTCACCTACCCAACATCCCAACCATTTTTTTCACCAGAATTTCACTGGGACCCCCTGGCAATTGGTACCGGCCGGTGATGTGCCCATAATCACAGAGTTTCGGATGTAAATGCGCCTGGAGGCATGTAGTGGCTACAGATTGAACCTTGGAACTGTTGGTTTCTGACAAAAACTGGGAGTTCAAAAGGGATGTAGGTATGGGTCAAACAAAATTTCAGACGCAAGAGACAGGGATTTGGATGATTTTCGTCTTCTTTTTGGACATGTTTAAAATAAATATATACAAATGGTGACGAAAATACATTTGGAACATGTTGGAGCACATTTTGCATATGTAAATGCGCAAATCATGGTTGTTTGTTGTATGCAGTGCGAATGGGCGCATCCAAAAAAAAAACACACCTCGGCTGGCGTACCATTCTAGCCACATGATCAAAGAATCACCTGGCTGCTTTCTTACTACACAGCAAACTCGTCAGCCACTGATGGTGTGTAGTGAAGGTATGACAAAAGAGAACACAAAAAATAACCCAAAACATGATCCCCAACACCACAAGTCTAGAAACTTGCGGGATCTAAGTGTTCCGCAGCCACTCATTCGCTTGTCCACTTCAGCACACATACCAGTTCACCTTCACCCCCTCTATGCTTTCCCCGAAGAGAATCGAGCAAAAAAACCTGGCTGGTAACTGTGGGGTTTCCCGGCAGAATATAGATTGAACAAACAATTGTGCTTGGCACCCCCTTGAATGGCCCTTTACCAGTTCTATGGGGTATCATTCCATAAATGGGGTGGCTTGCTACTCTAACTTATACTATACTAATTTAAAACTGGCTCTTCGGGCCATCAATGTAACCCTGTGTTGATCTTCTTTTGGTCCTTTCGTCTGCTAAGGCCAGGCCTAAACGCAGAGCCAATGCTCATGTAGGGCAAGATGCCTCAGTGGCTATGCGGCGCCATTTCGCGCGGGATCATCCCGCGGATCGCAAAAGGCTGGAAAGCCTGGCTAGCCCAACCCCAAACCTTAGATGTAGTATGACTTAGTTATATTGTAAAAAAATAAGCATATGTCTTTCTGTAGTGTCTATTCGCAATCTTTGGTTTTTGGAAGGATTTCCGCACGATTTCGAATATTGTCCCAGTTCTATGGTTCCAGTGAAGCATCCTGTAATTATAGGCAATTTCTCTTCGAAGATCGCGGCAACTGATGCTTTAATGATGGGCGGCATACGCACATGTGTAGATCGACACGCGAAGCAGGGGCTGTCAGTTTGATGTTCTAGCCAAACTCATGACTTATGAGGCCGGTTTCAACAGAGAAAAAACTGTTTAGCAAAAGACATAAACAACAAAAAAAAACACAATCAAAAACATAATCACCAAAAAAACAACTCAACAGGAAGAATCACCAGAAAAAAAAGAAAAAGAACAAGAAAACAACAACAAACAACAAAAAAAACACATAGAATCAAAACCTGGATTTCCTAAGTTTTTGTTTTTGTTTTTTGTTTGTCTTTTTTGTTGTTGTTTTGTTACATTGTGTTTTTTGTTTTTTATGTTGTTTTTTTCTTGTTTTTGGTTTTCAAGTTTGATTTTGTTTGTTTGCTCTGTTGCTTTTTATTTGTTTATACAACCCTCTTTTATCTGCGCCGTTGGCCTGATAACTCAAGACATATGGACACTCTTGCGACACCAAAAAGTAAGTGTCAGGATATGTCAAGATGGTTGTGCGTATTGGCAAAACTTGAAAGTGTTTTTCTAACAACATTTGACTGTTCTTGGCGCTGCAACCATTGCCAATCAGCCAGATACCCTGGTAAAAAATACAAATTCTTTGCTGGTGAACGTAGATATTCCCATTGATACCAAAAGACTAAAGGATTAAAGTACCCATCTAAGAATTAACCTACAATGTGAGGCCCCCAAAATAGCTAAGTTGGTGCAAATAACTCCAATAACTATGGTTTATGGTACTTATAACTATAGTTGCTGGGGCTTATAAACCAACTTATAACTGGGGGGGTGTCACATTGTAGCAACCAGACAATTTCATTAAACCGAAGGGTTCAAAAACGTTGCAGGAAACCCTGGTGTTTTCCCGCATCCGGATGACAGCCATGGCAGCCGAAATTCAAAATCAGTCGCTGTTGCTAAAGAAATCCAATGAAGGAAAGTCACCCCCAGCAATCAGCGAATTATATCGAACTATCGTTTCTAAACCCCATGTAAATCGTTCGAAGTACATGTGTTTTTCCATAAATCCAATAAATTCATCTAGAATTCCTCTAGTCAATAGATTCTTAGTTAATAAGCTTCTCAACTTCTTATATGATATTCGTAGTATGAAATCCCATGAATTTTAAGAATCTCCATACATCCCAAACAATGATCCTCTAGTTCGTTTTTCCAGACAACTTTGTTTACGGGACAAGATGGTGCCCAGTTACAAGTTGGTTTATAAAATTTGTGAACTGTAGTTATATTTCCCATAAACTCAGTTAACTACAGTTAACCAAGTTATAAATCAATTATATAAGTGTAGTTATTATTTAAGTAGACTTATTAACTCTAGTTAACCAAGTTATGTGCGTCAACTTAGCGTTCACAAACTGGGGCACCACCGCCAGTAGCCATATGAAACCTTCCAAGGTGGGGCCCTTTAGCCCTGAATATTTCGCGAACGCGAACGGTCGTTGCTGCGTAAGTCCAATTAATCTGTAGGGTTGATGAATGGGTATAATTAGTTGATATAAGTTGGTTTATGGTTGATATATCTATATAATCTATAGTTAATGGGGATGATAAACCAACAAACATCACTAGGGGAAAACCACCTTGTATAGATTGACTATATAGATTATCTATGGTTTACGGTATGTATATAGAATATAGATGTCGTTTATAGTCAGGTTTATAAACCAACGGCACGGAGGGGGGCCTACCTATCGTATATCACATGACTTAGTTTCAACCAATAGCTGAAACAATGAGTTACCCTCTGGTAAACGTTTGCATAACTATGGAACATCACCATTTGATAGCTGGGTAAATCCACTATTTCTATCACCACGTTCAAGTTTACCAGAGCTACGGGACTGGTTTTGCTGGAGGAAACCCCAGATCGTCCATCCAACATGAAGTCAGGCGTCAAGCGCCGCTGTCGCTATTGACACATTTCAGTGGCTGTCGCTATTCCGAAAAATATAAGTGACGAGTTGGACAAGTATAAGTGATGAGACTTATTAATAAGCAAACTTACGGCATATGACACTACCGACATGTTTTTGTTTTGCCTTTTAGGAAGGTTTTGCGATGGCAAATCATCCGTTGATTGGTTGATTCATCCTTGAACACCTGGGTATTGTCAGATTTTATTTTGAATAATCAACTCAAGCCCCGTAGAATCTAAACCAATCTATGAATCTATGAATCTATTAGTTGGCTAGTTGCTTTACAGCCCCATCACTCTGCGTTTTCACGAGTCATCTCCACTCGACACTTGTGGCCATGACTTGCCCACATTGAGTATATGGGGGCTTCCATAGTCATGGTGCTACCCCAATAGCTGGATGGTTTATTTCATGGAAAATCCCAATCTAAAATGGATGAGAACTGGAGGTAGCCTCATTTTTGGAAACCTCCATATGGGTATATTGTCCTTTTCTGACTCATAAAGTAGCTACAATGTAGCTATAACGTAGACTGAGTATTTCTGGGTAAAAAATCATGGTCGTCTACCAACGAGTCTAGTCACCGATTCATAGCCGGTGACTGTTGGTTTATTTGCACACGCCAGCTTTATCAACTTTCTATGGGATCCTCCGGTTGTGTCAACAAGAAAAGTCACTGAAATATTGGAATCAAACACAAAGAAACAAAAACTTGGTGGTGACCCACCCAGGAATTGGAAGTGGGTTGGCTCACCCCAGTTGCTGCCTGACAAGCCCTTCCCCTACATAAGTGGGGTTATATTCCACTTACGATTCCTTGTGTGAGTCACCAAGTTTGGGGGGTTGTTCATTTTTTTTAGCCATTTGTATACTTCTATCGGTGACTCTAGCTGGATGTTCGTTCCACCTAAATGTATGTGAATATGTGTATATATATATCTACCCTATTCTACCCTCTAGTCATACAACATAACTACGGACAGGTTCCATTTTAACAGGTAAATCATCTAATTCTATGGTCACTTTGCTTGGCGATACGGGTATATTATGACTCGTCTGTGAAACCGTTGTGGCCCATGAGTTTGCTTGTGGCTTATGCCAAGTTTTTGTTGGTGTACATCCCCCTTGCTTAGTGGTTTTCCTGCCAAATTGTAAAGCCATCAAGCAACACAAGGCTGCCCCCAAAATAAGTTGGTTTACAACCCATCCACTTACCAACTTACCCTGGTTGGTGGTGTCAACCCCTCTGAAAAATATTAGTCAGTTGGGGTTAGTAAGTATTCCCAATATATATGGAAAAATAAAAAATGTTCCAAACCACTTACCAACTTACCTATAATATAGAGGTCCCCACGTTCTATCACCAGCAACAGGGGTTGGGTTCATTCGAAGATGAAATCAGGAGTCCTTACCTCTGTAGCCCTTAACAGCTACAAATGGGACTATAACTCCTTCAACTAAGGTTCAAAATTTCACTTCAATGAGGTTATAATCCGGTCATAGCTAGTTGGAACTGTTCAGGAGACCATTCTATTTTTTTCATGGCACATGCAGCGTAAAAATCAACCCAGCTTTGCAACCCACTGAAGGTTCCAGGGTTCCAGGGTTTCCAAGGTCCCGGAACCCGGCTTTGAGGGGCTTGCATCCATGATGCACTAGTCCGACATCCAGAGATTGAAACCCAACCAGCACTGCTGTGGGGAATTTGGATCACTACTTCAGTCCAACCATTGCAATATAATCATTTAAACACAATGTCATAATTATCAAAACTGTCATAGAACATATATCATGGAAAACTTATCATAGAACCAAATTATTAATAGATAATGAACTAGTAAAATGCAAGAAGAACATAGTGAAACTCACCCGGCTTTGCAACCCGCAGGATCCAGAGGTCTAGGACTCTAGGGTGCCGTTCCAGCGTTTAGGTTGGAAAGAAAAAAACTACACACCAGCCCACCATGACATGATACATTTTGTTACTGGCAAATCTTCTGGCATTCTACCTGGCATATGTTCTGGCATATCTTCCGGCATTCTATCTGGCATTCTATCTGGCAAATCTTCTGGCATTCTATCTGGCATATCTTCTGGCACTTTATCTGGCATACCTTCTGGCATTCTACCTGGCATACCTTCTGGCATTCTATCTGGCATATCTTCTGGCATTCTACCTGGCATATTATCTGGCAAATCTTCTGGCATTCTATCTGGCAAACATTCTGGCACTTTATCTGGCATATCTTCTGGCATTCTACCTGGCATATTATCTGGCAAATCTTCTGGCATTCTACCTGGCATATGTTCTGGCATATCTTCCGGCATTCTATCTGGCATATCTTCTGGCATATTATCTGGCAAATCTTCTGGCATTCTATCTGGCAAACATTCTGGCACTTT